>VAPK010412300.1_pt1 | contig 19405 bp, 23 predicted proteins | sample 3395031 | NCBI WGS metagenome assembly VAPK01 (sample SAMN08290443, study PRJNA428436) | hydrothermal vent metagenome | isolation source: Deep-sea hydrothermal vent chimney 1 | place: Pacific Ocean: Juan De Fuca Ridge
GGTTCAGACGACAGATAGATGGCAACAGTTTTGGGATAAGATTATTCAGATGGGAAGTGGGTATCAAATTGCCTAAAACATTATTTTTAAGCTACACCCAAATTTTACGTTTTCCGCTCTGTAACTATTTGATTTATAAGCTGCCTGTGAATAATGAGAAGTTACTAGATTTTTTTGTATCAGCCTGTTAGCTATCATTATTTTCTATATCTTTCCCCGCACAGAAAACAGGTTAAGAGCAAGGTGGTAAAAGTGCTTGGCTAACCAATGAGACATTGGTTACGCCCCCTGTTTTTTGCTTCATAAAGAGCTTTATCTGCACGTTCAAAGGCTGATTTTTCAGTATCATTTTCGGTGAATTGAGTAATACCACAAGAAAGGGTAATTGCTAATTTTGTGCCATTAGAGTTAAATGCCGTTTTTTCCATAACCTGACGTATTTTATTTGCTGCTAAAAGTGCAGATTTGACATCAGTATTTGATAATAGCATGGTAAATTCTTCTCCTCCAAAACGTGAAACAAAGTCTGTTGTTCTACAATGTTCAGAAAGTAGTTTTGCTATTAAAATAAGCGTCTTATCACCAGCTTTGTGACCATAAGTATCATTTATTTTTTTAAAATGATCGATATCCCAAATTAATAAGGAAAGTGGTGTTTGATACCGCCTCCAGCGTGCTAATTCTGTAGTCAATTGATTGTGATAGGCTAATCGGTTCGGAAGTCCCGTTAATGAATCATGAATTGCTTTTTTATGGGCAATAATTAGCTTGTCTTTCAATTGGAGTGATTCCTCCTCCATTTTTTTTATTTTATTGGATAGAACTTCTAATTCTTGTTGCCCTTGACTACGTTCAAGCTGTTCTTGTACTTGATGGTCTTGAATTTGCTGAGAAATAATATCAAGCCGCGAGTGTATAAGATTTTTTAAAGGCTCAAGTTCAGTTGCACTTTCTGAATATTCCTGTAGCTCAATAAACTGGGTGGAAACAGTCTGATCAAATAGATTTCGTTTTTTCTCAGAGGTTCTTGTGGTGGAATAAGCCCCAGAAACTTTGACGCCTATGTCAGCTAGCTGGTCTGTAACCTGAGTAAGAAATGACGCAATATCTTGTTGTTCAGATTGAAGATGTTTTTTTATTTCAAATAATAATGAGACTGTTTCTTTAAGAATAATTGCTGGAGAAATATTGCTGTGAAGTTTCTGTTTTAGCTCCTGAACTTCTGGTTCAAATTTAATAGGTATTTCGGATTGGTCGAGAATATTGTGTAAATTATTTCTTAATGTTTCAGTATCAAATATGTCGACATATTGTTCTTCAGGCACAGTATTTATTTCTTCTAGTGCCATAACAGCTTTAGAAAATTTAGCTAACTCTGGTTGAAGTAGTGCAATATTTATATCCTTACTAACTTGTTCCTTAATACTTTGTAAGTAAGGATCAAGGCTTTCATTAAACCCTGTAGCAACATGTGATAATCGCTTTATAGTTTTACAAAGTAATTCTTCTTTTTCCTTAGAAGTATTTTCAAGCGCTTCATTTTCTTCAATTAAATCATAATATTTGTTTTTCCACTTATCAGGATTATTTTGTTTGATTGTTGTATCCATCAGACTATTGTAAATAAATTATAAATATCGCCCAAAGCTCTTTTAAAGCGAGACCTTATAAGCTTGTATATTTAAAGTTTAGGTCAATAATATGGATAAGCAAGAAAATTACTGATATTCAAAGATATTATATACAGAATATAAAGTAGCACTTCCTTGTGCTTTAAATTCACAATTAGAAAAATTACTTGGCTATACTTTCCTGCTTGATTAAGCGATTCAATACTTCAATCATATTTTCATGTGATTTAGCTAAGGGACCAGTGGTTTTATATTTTCCATTGATGATAATTGCTGGAACACCTGTTAAACCATAACGCGGAGCCATTGCTTTTGCTTGACGAAGTTTAGTATCAATCAAGAAAGAGTTAAAGGTATTACGAAATTTTGTTTCATCGACTCCATGTGCAACAAAAAATTTAGCAAGATCATCTTCACTGGTTAGCTTTTGTTTTTTATTTTGAATGGCATCAAAAAAATCTACATGTACTTTATCAACTACACCTAGTGTCTCAGCAACAAAATAAGCTTTAGCATGTTTCCCCCAAACACTACTAAAAATAGCTGGCTGACGGATAAACTCAACATTGTCAGGTTTTGTTTTTAACCATTTTTCTACCAACGGCTCAAGACTATAACAATGAGGACATCCGTACCAGAAAAATTCAATAACCTCTATTTTATCTGGGTTTTGTGTGGGTTGAGCAGGAGATATAGTTTCATACCCTTGTGATTCAGCTAGGGATAATGCTGAGAATGTTAAGAATAAAAAGAAGATAAGTTTTTTTATCATTGTATAGACTCTCTTAGTAAATTTTAAGTTGCGGTTTAGTAACCCACTGACACCATAGAATATAGATAGTTCAGGTGTGGATGATTGCTTAGGCAATTTTAGCACAAGAAAATTATGATTCATTTATTTTCCTGATTTCTCAAGCTTTAAAAAGCTATATGTAAAGTCTACCGACGCGTCATCATTTACATCCTCTCTTTCTATTTCTTTCCATATTTGATTGTCTATGACAGGAAAAAATGTATCCCCTTCAAATTCTTTATGAATTTGAGTTAAATAAAGATAGTTTGCTTTTGATAGCGTAGATTTATAAATTGAAGCACCACCAATAACAAATATTTCATCATATTTTTCGGATGCGATTATTGCGTCTTCAACATTGTTAAATACAAGACAATCATTTTGATGATAATTTTTGTTTCTACTGATGATTATATTACTACGACCAGGCAAAGGACGGCCAATGGATTCAAATGTTTTTCTACCCATTAGGATAGGTGAACCCATGGTAATTTCCTTGAATTTTTTAAGGTCAGCTGATAAATGCCAAGGCATTTTATTATTTTGTCCAATGGCTCGGTTGCTTGCCATTGCAACAATAATTGATATTTTCATTAATCTGTCTAAAGATTTACCGTCCAAAGCTGAGTTATAGAATGCTTCTTTTGGTGGGAGGGGCTTTAGCTGCGACTTTTATTCAAAGAGTCGTGGCTAAAAGCCCCTCTTACAAAAGTTACTTAACCAACTTGATTTTAGTCATATTGTTATTTCTTCTCTTTTTTCTGCTGTTTTTTAAATTCTTTTAATTCGTCCTCATCCAGTATACCGTCATGGTCATGGTCAATATTCCCAAACATTTTTTTATGGAATGCTTCAAATTCTTGTTTAGTTATAATGTCGTTATGATCTGTATCCATTTTTTTTAGCATTTTATTGTGCTTTTCCTTCTCCGTTTTTCCTTTTTTACTCAAATACATCTTGTTTTTATCTAAACTATAACTCCACGGTAAGCTACTATTTTTCCATCCATTAATAGATCTTTTACCTTTGTCATCACCAGATTTTACGCTATCGCCTTCAAAACCATCAATAATCGAATAAACTTGGGTAAAACCCGCATCAGTTAATGCATCAGCAGCTTTTGCACTACGTCCGCCTGAGCGACACATAACGAATACTTTATCATTTTTGTTCATTCCTTTTTGCAGCAATTTTATAGAAACATCAGCAACAAAATCAGGGTTTGGAGTCATTTTAAAGTTGTTTGATTTATCATTCCATTTATATTTTTTACTGGTAAATTTAAATGGCACATTTGTATCTGCATTCGTTGGCATACCCACATAAGCAACCTCACCTCGGGTGCGAACATCGATAAAAAGGATTTTATTGGCTTCTTTTTTTAGTATCTCATGAGCATTTTCTGAATTTAGATACAAGCCTGCTTTAGTTTGTTTTTGAGGAGGAACATTTTTTTCATTGATGACTTCAGCTTGAGTAATATGAGTCAAAGTAAGGAAAGCGATAAATAAGACTATTTTAGACATGATTTAATCTCCGGGAGTTATGAGGATGTCAATTTCATTATATATTAGTAAATAATAATATACAAACACACAAAAATTTCTATTTCCCCCTCCGGTTAAAGAAAGCAGTAAGTAGTGATTTATATTTTCAACAAAGGATGGAACTATAGGATTAGGAATAATAAAGTAAAGGAGAATTATGCGATTTTCCACCTCACTACTTTAAGTTATGAATTTTTCATGTTGAGGGTGGATGGGTGCAAGCGTCATCCACTATTTTCAGAAGGTTAGTGGATGACGGTCGATAACAAATTCAGACTGTTCTTTTTTATTCATATTGAATTAGTTTCAGGACGTTTTAGAGGGATAACAAAATTAAAAACTGAACCTCCATTAGGGTTGTGTTCTGCCCATATTCTACCATGATGAGCATCAATAAACTCTTTACAAATGGAAAGTCCTAACCCCGTCCCACCTGCGCTGGATTTTGTTTTACTACTTTGGACAAATTTATCAAAAATTTGCTCTAATTCATCACTGGGTATACCAACACCTTGATCTGTAACAGACAAACACAATCCAGGGAAAATACCATAGTCAGAAAATAGTTCATCCATTTTAATTTCTATGTATAGCAGCGTTCCTTGGTCAGAAAATTTAATAGCATTGGATAAAAAGTTAGTGATGACTTGTGCTATTTTTATTGCATCAAATTGAGCTTCTGTATTACACTCCGGTTTTATAATATTGACCAATAACTGTTTGTTATTAAATTGTGCCTCTTGCTCATCTAAACACGATTGAAGAACAGAGCTTAAGTCACTCTGAGTAAAGTTAAATTCTAACTTTCCAGCTTCTAGTTTAGATAAATCTAGCAAGTCATTCAATAAAGAAAGAAGTCTTTCTCCACTACTATTTATCTTTTCAAAATAAGAAAGTAATTTCTCAGGCGGAGCACTGCTAAATTTTTTTATTCCAAATTTAGAGAAACTCAAAATGGCATGCATGGGGGTTCTTAATTCATGAGACATATTTGCCAGAAATTCTGATTTTGATTGATTGGCAATTTCAGCTATTTCTTTTTCAACTTTTATATTTTTTACTTCTGAATGCTCGGTAATATCTCGATGAAGACCTCTATAGCCAGAAAATATACCGCTACTATCAAAGAAAGGGGAAGCGCTGGTTTCTAAAATAATTTTTTTACCATTTTTATGTTGAATATTACTTTCAATACATGAAAAAGGTTGTTGTGTTCTAAAATATTTTTGAAAAGAATGAGAAAAACTACCTCGCTCATCATCCGGCATGAACCAGCAAAGCTTTTTTCCTAATGCTTCGTCAGCGTCATAGCCCGAAAGCTCTTTTATCTTTGGACTATTGTATGTGTAGCATCCCTTGTCGTTGATTTCCCAAATCCAGTTAGGAGAGTTTTCCACTAAACTCCGAAAACGGGTTTCACTTTCTATTAGCCGACTTGCCAACTCTTTAGTTTTAGTGACGTGAAGGTGTAAGCCATCAACCCAAACAGCTTTTCCCTGCTCATTTCGGATTATTTGTGCTTTGACATTAATCCAGCGAGTTTCATTATTACCCGGGTGTATTCTATATTCCAGTTCAACTTTTGTTTGCTTGCTATCTAATAGCGCCCGTTTAAAAAATTTTTCTGTTTTAGAAAGGTCTTCTGGATCTACAAGTTCTTTCCAAGAATCATAACAAGTTGGACTGGTTTCCGGAGTAAGTAAAAAAATAGCACAACTTTGTTTATCCCATTTAATTTCATCCTTTAAAACATCATAACTAAAGATTCCCGCATCCGCTGCATCTAGCGCTGATTGTAATTTTTCCTGATGGCTAAATCTTTCTCTTTCATATTTTAAAGCGCTTTCATATTGTTTGTTTTCAGTAATATCTCGTACTATTCCCTCAACAGCAATAACTTTTTCTGTTCCATCAAAAACAGGGTATTCACTTATTTCTAACCAGCAGGTTGAGCCTTCTTTTTTATATACCTCAACAATATAGGGTGGTGGTTTCTGACCCGAGAGTGATTGCAGTGTGTATTGATCTACTTTTTTATTACCTTCATAATCGGTTAAAAAGGTGGCGTAATGCTTATAATAATCGTCTTGAGTATAGCCTAATATTCTTGTAACCCCAGGGCTTATATAGGTAAAAAAGCCATTGGTATCATGCGAGTAATAAAAAAAATGATTTTCTAATCGTTTGCAGAAACAATTCGCTATTTCACTTTCAAAGGATGTATTATTTTCAAATTTCAAAAATTAATCTCTATTTATTACTCAAAGTTAGTGGATAATTGATTTTTTAAGGAATGCGCATGGATTAATTTGAACGATTGGCGCAGAATTAATCCATACACGTAAGTTACCAATTCCCCGTATTCTCCATTGACAACCAAGGTTCCTGCTTTTCTAAAGGCTCCCCTTTTTGTAATAATTCAATCGAAATATTATCAGGTGAACGAATAAATGCCATATAACCATCCCGAGGTGGTCGATTTATTACAACACCTGAGTCAATTAATTTCTGACAAGTCTGATAAATATTATCAACCTCGTAAGCCAGATGACCAAAATTTCGGCCACCTTTGTAATCTTCTGTATCCCAATTATAGGTCAATTCAATAGTTGGTGCTTCAATGGTTTCCGCATTATTTTTATCCTTAGGTGCTGCCAAATAAACTAAAGTGAATTGTCCTTCTTCACTTTCTATACGGTTTACTTCTGATAAACCTAGTTTGTCACAATAGAATTGCAGCGATGTGTCCAGGTTATTAACTCGAACCATCGTATGTAAATATCGCATATTTTTCAATAGACCCGTTTAAGAATAAGGATAGTTGTATTATCGCAGAAGATGAATAATTTGATCTACTATTCCCCAATAAATTTGATTTATCCGACCTAAATAACACAATCTATCGGCAGAATATAAATTAATTGCCGTATATTTTAGGGGGGTGAGACATAAGTGGCTTTAAATGTTATCTTAAACCTATGGTTTCAATTATTTTTCCAGAAAAAAGGAAAAGAATGCAAATAAGAAAAATAAAAGAAAATGAATTAATAGCGGGACAACCTCTGCCTTGGTCCGTTTATAGCACGAACGAAAAATTATTACTTGATCAAGGTCAAATTTTGACTAGTAATAAGCAAATTGAAAGGTTATTAGCAATTGGAGTGTATAGGGAGCCTACTAAAGAGGAGATTCTAAAAGAAAAAAAACATGCGAGTCCGTATTCAAATTCACCTTTGGCATTGTTTGATGACTTAAAGCTAGGCGTTCAACAAGTCCTTTCCGATATAACTAGTGATGTAAAAAGCGATTACGATCATAGAATAATTAACCACACAAAAGTTATCCAAAAATTATGTTATGTTAATTCTGATGCGATTTTAGCAGCTATAATTTTTGATCAAGAGAGTAGTTATAATAGTATCCACCCAATTTACTGCGCAATTTTGACTGAATTATTAACGTCTCAACAAAAAATACCTGCTGAAGATCGATTACTTTTTATTGCTGCTGCGCTAACCCAAAATATTGGGATGTTAGAATTGCAAGATCAATTGTCCAAACAAACCGCCCCACTTACATCATCACAACGAGACGCTATAAAAGTACATCCCTATAAAAGTATGGAAATTTTAGTAGGCCACGGTGTAGATCATCATGAATGGTTAAATACCATTCTATATCATCATGAGCGCCCTGATGGACAAGGCTATCCAGTGGGTATGAAAGGCGATGACATACCCGTCCAAGCCAAAATTTTATCGTTAATTGATATTTATAGCGCAATGATCTTGCCAAGAAAATACAGGGATGGTTATTTTGTTAAAAAAGCACTACAAAAAATTTTTTTACAACGAGGAAAATTAGTTGACGAACAGATTGCCCAATTATTAATTAAGGAAATTGGTGTCTATCCTCCTGGAACTTTTGTCAAATTAGCAAATGGGGAAATGGGCATTGTGTTACGAAGGGGAACTCATAGTGCTAACTCGCCTTTAGTATTAAGTATTATTGCACCCAGAGGTGGTTTTTTTGAAAAGCCGAAACGACGAGATACCATCCATAAAGATGTCTTTGGTATTACAAGTGTTATTCCAAGACCTAAAGATTTTAAAATGAATAGAGATGATATTTGGGGTATTGGAGAGAGCTAAGAAAAGTGTAAAATATATACTTCGCACGGATACGGATTTCTATCGATCAATTTTTGCCAATAGACGCTTTGCTATAATAGTTGTGAAGTTAAGCATCATTCAGCACTTGCTAGCGACAAAAATCAACTCGCTATAAATTCCGCATCCGAACCAAACGAAGTATCGTTCTTCAAAACCAAACCTCAGGAGATTATGAGTGGCTGATTACCCAGAAAAGAATTGTAAAATAGACCGCCTAGTACGGCATCCAAAATTAGTAGAAGCCGCTTTAAGTGGCAAAAAAACCCAACAACGTCGTGATGGCGTTTATGCCTATCCAGATGAGATCTTTGAATTAGAAGGAATCAAGTTTATTGTGACATCTTTAGAAAGACAAAAGTTGGGTGATATGACTGATAAAGATGCTAATGCTGAGGGTTACCCTAGTTTAGACATCTATAAAGGGTTAATTTTAAAGATGCATGCTGGGATGACCTGGAATGAAGATGATCTAGTTTGGGTGCATAGCTTTAAACGAGTTGATGCTGAATAATATTTTTTCCAGCTAGTTCTTTAATTGTCTGTAGCCCGGATGTCATGATCTTATCAGGCTCTGGGTGTTTTGACTCCAAGACTATTTGTTGTAAGCAATCTTCACAAGCGATCACTTCATTTTCCTGTAATATTTGCAGCAACCTAAATGTAATGGGAGGGATTTCCATAAAATTAACCTCATCGGCCATATTTCGATAAACCAATAAAAAACTTGGCTGTTCTGGGGCTGTTTCTGGCAAAAAAGACGGGGAAATTTGGTGTACAGGAAACTGGTATGCTAAAGTCCATGCTAATGGAGAAAGTGAGATTGATCCTTTCGGTATTTTTGCTAAAAATGCTTTTGTATTTTCAGTCACTTCTTCTTTAGAAATGGAAAGAGCCATCTCAACCCATTCGTAGTGTGCAAGTTCTAATAGAAAAGGATAATCAGATTTATTTTTACGTTCATTTTGTAAGAAGTCGATAAACTCCTCGGGTATTTCTGAGAAATAAGGTGTTGTATTGCAATGGTTCGAAAAAAAATCCTGTGATAACTCGAACCATTGTTGGTCATTCAAAATAGTTTTGATGACGGGAAAGTTACTGCTCAAAAAACTATCGATATTGTTAAAAAATAATTCTCTGTACGTTTCTATTCGTTGTTTTTTGACATCGACAGGTTGTGGATTATTAAAAGGATCTCTGATATAGGCAGAAAATTCTGCTTGTTTAGCTTTAAAATCAACCTTCATTACGCTAATTTTTGTTGATGATATTTGTGCCAGGCATCTTGGATTGAGAGAATCGTATCAACTTCTTGGGATAATATTTCAAGGCTAGGAATATTAAAATCACGTTCAAGTAAGGTTGGAAATACCCCATACAACTCATAGGCCTTAGCCAGTAATTTCCACACTGGATCAATCACATCGGCGCCATGGGTATCAATAAGAAAATCATCTTCTTCAACATAATGCCCTGCAATATGGGCATAAGCGATACGATGCGCAGGGATAGCGCGTAAAAATTCTTCTGCATCGTAATTGTGATTAACACTATTCACATAAATATTGTTGAGATCAATCAAAATATCACAATCAGCTTCTTCAACGACAGCGTTAAAAAAATCAATTTCATCCATTTCTTGACCAGGTGCAGCATAATAGGACACATTTTCAATGGCTATTTTTTGCTCAAGAATATCTTGTACACGTTGAATTCTTTTGGCTACGTGGCTAACAGCATCTGAGGTAAAAGGGATTGGCATCAAGTCGTATAGATGACCTTGGTGACTGCAATAACTCAAATGTTCGCTATAAAATTTAATTTTATGGTCATGCATGAAGTTTTTAACATCAAGTACAAAATCTTCATCCAGAGGGTCGGTGCTACCGATGGAAAGGGAAAGCCCATGACATATAAAATCAAATCGTTCAGTCATTGCTCTGAATTGTTTGCCTAATTTACCGCCAATGGTTATCCAGTTTTCGGGCGCAACCTCGTAAAAACTCACGTTTTGCGGAGAATTATTTACAATTTCTTTTAAAAAAGAACGTCGTAATCCAAGACCTGCATTATGGACTAGGTTTTTGACTGTATTCATTTGATACCTTGGCTTTTGGAGTGGTTTAGTCGCGATTTGATTTTGAATCGCGGCTAAAGCCCCTCCTACAATAGTTAAATATTATTTACTTATCGTCCATCATCGCGCCACAAGACATTTCACCGTCTTTCATTTTACCTTTCATTTTTTTCATCTTTTCCATCATTTCACCGCAAGACATTTCCCCTCCTTTTCCTGATTTTTTATCCATATCACCACAGACACCTTCTTTTCCTTTCATCATGGCACCACATGAACTTTCCATTCCTTTCTTCATTTTGTCGCCATCCATCATGTCACCACATTTTCCTTCACCACATTTCCCTTCTTTTGCTTTTTTGGCTTTCTTATCATTTTCGCCGCACTTCCCTTCGCCACATTTTCCTTCGCCACACGATGCTTCATCTGCTTTTTCCGATTTTGCTCCACCCCAAGGTACAACAGAATAATTTCCATCAGCAACTTGCATATAGCCTTCTGATAATTCCGTCATTGCAAATGGATTGGTTTCGGCAGCTACTGGCGTTGCAGTAAATGCGGAGACAACAGCTGTACTCATTGCAGCAGCTAAAGGTGTTTTATTAATTTTTTTCATTGTTTTCTCTCTCAAAAAGGTATGTTTCAGAAATGAAGTGTTCTTAGCAAGAACTCTCACTCCTCATGATTGATTTAAAGATCCTTCTATAAGTTTTTATTATCACATAATATCCATCCAAGGTAACTCGCAACAAATAAACTACCAATATTGGGCAGTAGTTTGTTCATCTTCTGTGATATAGCAATAGGCACATAGCTAGATACGTAACTATTGCACCACAAAAGGTGGACAAAAAGACAAACAAGTTGGGTGGGTTATTTATTGCGAATTGCCTGTATTCGACTATACAGAATTATTGGAGTTCCATCTATTCTAATTCCGTTTTTTCTTGAAATTCACATAAATCTTCTATCACACAACTCGAACATCTTGGCTTACGTGCGATACAAGTATAACGCCCATGTAAAATTAGTAAATGATGTGCATCAATTATATGTTTCTTTGGTACCCATTTTTGTAGATTATTTTCAACTTCGAGTACATTTTTTCCTTTTGCAATTTTAGTTCTATTTGAAACTCTAAAAATATGAGTATCAACTGCAATAGTAGGTAAGCCAAATGCAGTGTTTAAAATAACATTAGCTGTTTTACGCCCGACTCCAGCTAGTGCTTCCAACTCTTCATTGGTTTGAGGGACTTCTCCATTATGCTTATCTAATAACCTTTGACATAATTTGATGATATTTGTAGCTTTGTTGTTGAATAAGCCAATTGTTTTTATGAAGTCCTTTAATCTATCTTCACCTAAATCCAGAATAGTTTGAGGTGTATTAGCAACAGGGAACAGTTTACTAGTGGCTTTATTGACACTCACATCAGTCGCTTGTGCAGACAAAACAACCGCAATCAAAAGTTCAAAAATACTGTTGTATTTTAATTCGGTTTCAGGATTAGGAATGGCTTCCGCTAATCGATCAAAAATAGTGAGTCTTTTTTCCTTATTCATCTGTTTTTTCGTGCGTTTCCTCAGGATAACATTATTTTTAAATGAGCCAGACTGGCTTTACCCCGTTCTTTAACAACATCTGGATCTAGCTGTTTTTTATTTTGCCATTCCAGATCTTCTTCAGGCAATTCACTTAAAAACCGACTAGGTTCGGTCTCGGTATTTTCCCCATAACGTTTGCGATGGGTACAGTAACTAAATGTACAGCTTTTTTGTGCACGAGTAATGCCGACATAAGCCAACCGTCTCTCCTCTTCAATATTATCCGTTTCTATACTATTTTGGTGGGGTAACAAGTTTTCTTCTATACCAATTAAAAACACATGCGGAAATTCAAGACCTTTAGACGCATGTAAGGTCATTAAACTAACTTGGTCGCCAGCCTCCTCATCCTGATTTCTTGCCAAAATATCCATAAGTAAAATTTTCGATATGATCTCAGCCAATGATTTTTCAGTTTCAGTCTCTTTATCCGCAATGCGTTTTAACCACTCAATCAACTCATAAACATTTTTTATTTTACGTTCGGCAGCTGTTGGGGTTTTGCTGTTTTCATTAATCCAGGCTTCATAATTTATTTGCTGAATAAAGTCATCAATCACAGAAAAAGTATCCCCCATTTCAATTTTATCACCCGTGTTTATGATTAATTCCGTAAATTTTTTTAATCTAAGAATAGCATTATCAGATAATGATTGAGTCAATCCTAGTTCAAGGCAGGCATCAAATAAACTGACTTGCCGTTTGTTAGCATAAGCACCCAGTTTTTCTAATGTCGTTGGGCCAATTTCTCTTCTAGGCGTATTAATAACACGCAGAAAAGCGGCATCATCATCCTGATTAACAAATAAGCGCAGATAAGCCAGAATATCTTTGATTTCTGAATAAGCAAAAAATGAAGTGCTGCCACTGATAAAGTAAGGGACATTGTTCTCCCTTAAAGCCCCTTCAAATAAGCGTGATTGGTGATTACCTCGATATAAAATAGCGTAGTCAGCGTATTTTCCGCCATGGCGAAATTTATGATGAATAATTTCAGAAACGATTTGAGCCGCTTCCGCACGATCATTTTTATGACTAATGACGCGTAATGGGTCACCAAAACCTAGATTACTCCATAATTTTTTTTCAAAAGTATGGGGGTTGTTAGCAATAAGATGATTGGCAACTTTAAGTATTCTTCCGACGGAACGGTAATTCTGCTCCAGTTTAATGACTTTAAGGCGAGAATAGTCTTTTTCCAGCTGTGCCAGGTTTTCTGGTTGTGCACCACGCCAAGCGTAGATTGATTGATCATCATCCCCAACAACGGTAAAACGACCTAAATTACCCGCAAGTAAACGAACCAGTTGATATTGAGAAATATTAGTATCTTGATATTCATCCACTAATAGATAGCGAATTTTATTTTGCCATTTTTCAAGAGTATCTGGGTTTTCCTGAAACAGAAGAACGGGGATTAAAATTAAATCGTCAAAATCAAATGCGTTATAAGCTTTTAAATTACGGTTAAAATCACTGTAAAGTAAGGCGATAAGATGATTCTCATCCGTTGCCGTACTAATAGCTTGCTTCGGTGTCACAAAAGCATTTTTCCAGCCACCTATTTGCCGATTATAAAAATCAACAGAATCAATATCGTAATCGTTTGAACTGTGGGCGATTAGATTGCGTAATAAGGTCAATTTGTCTTGGTCATCAAAAAGAGAAAAGCCAGATTTATAACCAAGCGTTTTATATTCTTTACGTAGAATATCCAGTCCTAATGAGTGAAAGGTCGATACGCGAAGACCTTTACTTTGCTGCTTATCAAGTATCTTACTGACTCTTTCCTTCATTTCTCTGGCTGCTTTATTGGTAAACGTTAAAGCAGCGATATTTCGTGCTGAAGTCCCTTGTTGAACCAGATAGGCAATTTTTTCTGTGATAACGCGAGTTTTACCACTACCTGCCCCAGCTAAAACTAACAAAGGTGAATCGATAATCTTAACAGCCGCTTGCTGTTGAGGGTTTAGTTTGGCCATTTAATGCTCATTTTCTATCAAGTTTTCTATAGCCAATGGCTTCACTTAAATGAGGAATTTCAATTTCCTCGGATTGTGCCAGATCAGCAATGGTTCTAGCCAGTTTTAAAATACGGTGATAAGCACGATGTGAAAGGCCAAATTGATCCATTGCTTGCTCAAGAAGTTGATGGCCTTGTTCTGATAAAGTGCAGTGTTTTTTTACTTCTACAGGTGTCAGTTCAGAATTCGTTTTTCCACGTTGCTCAATAGCAATTTTACGAGCGTTAATGACACGTTTTCTAATTTCAGCGCTGGTTTCTTCACCTTCGACAGAGCCTTTTCGCAAAACCTCGTGGGAAACGCGGGGGACTTCAATATGCATATCGATTCGATCCAGTAGCGGGCCAGAAATTTTTCCTTTGTATTTTGCAACTTGATCCGCAGTGCAATGACAACGCCCAGATGCATCTCCTAAATATCCACAAGGACAAGGGTTCATTGCAGCAATTAACTGAAATTTGGCTGGAAAATCTGCTTGTCGGGTAGCGCGAGAAATAGTAATTTTCCCTGTTTCCAAAGGTTCTCTCAGCACCTCCAACACCTTTCTATCAAACTCTGGGAGTTCATCGAGAAAGAGAGTACCATTATGAGCAAGAGAAATTTCGCCTGGTTTTGGATTACTTCCGCCGCCAACCAATGCTGCCGCAGATGCTGTATGGTGTGGAGCACGAAAGGGTGGTCGCAACCAGTTCTTAACATCAAGACCACAATCACTGATTGATGCAATGGCTGCCGTTTGCTGTGCTTGTTGTTCTGTTAGTTGAGGAATGATACTGGGTAATCTGGATGCCAGCATAGACTTTCCCGTTCCCGGGGGGCCTAACATTAATAAATTGTGAGCACCTGTCGCTGCAATTTCAAATGCTCTTTTAACATGAAATTGACCTTGAACATCTGCAAAGTCAATAGCTGTATCTTCGTCATTGTCAGTAGGTTCTGGAATATAATTTATTAATGATTTTTGTCCGCCGATATGCGCGCAAACTTCCAATAGGCTGCTGGCAGGAAAAAGATCAGCTTTTTCTACTAAAGCCGCCTCAGACACATTGTCTTTCGGTAAAATTAATTTTCGATTTGCATCCCGGGTATGCAAAGCAACGGGTAATGAACCGATAATAGGACGTAATTCCCCACTGAGAGACAATTCACCGACACACTCATATTCTGCAAGCTGATTTTTAGGTATTTGCTCTGACGCTGCCAAAATGCCGAGTGCAATGGCAAGGTCAAATCTCCCCCCTTCTTTGGGTAAATCAGCAGGTGCAAGATTAACGGTAATTCTTTGAATGGGGAATTCAAAATGAGAATTTATAATCGCGCCACGCACCCGGTCTTTGCTTTCTTTAACTGCTGTTTCAGGCAATCCAACAATACTGATGGAAGGAAGCCCATTCGTTACATGTACTTCCACTGTAACCAATGGCGCATCAATGCCAGAACGACCTCGGCTATAGACAACAGCTAGGGACATTAAAGTTGTATGGAGCGTTATTGTTTTATTTGTACTTCAATTTCTGCTACACGCTTTTCTAAAGCTTCTAGCTTAGAGCGCGTTTTAGCCAAAACAGCTTTTTGTACTTCAAACTCTTCACGAGTTACAAGATCTAGCTTTCCCAGTGCACCTTGTAAAATAGCATGAGAATTTTTTTCCAGATCATCTTTTAAACCACTAAAGTTAGAGGGGATAACATCGGATAAACGCTTTGCAATATCATCAATTGATTGTTGGTTAAACATGAGGATTCTTTATTGTCGTTAAGGTAAATCAGTTTCTATTTTTGGCTATGGAGCAGAGTACGTAATACGTTCTGCAAGCAACGACTCAATTTTAGCACATGAATAATAATGATTCAGTTTAAGTAAGGCAACTGGTAATTAATAAACTCTGTAAATCTAAAAAAGAACTGCAAGTCATTTCAATATCAAGTTATATAGCCAATAAAAATACAATCAATTAACATAGTTTAATTAAATACCGACAATAACTGCAATAACTGCAATAAAAATAACTGTAAAATCAATAATCTATCTATTGGCACTAATACTGCTTTAACTTATTGCCGTATTAACCAAACTCGATGAGGTAAAAGCAATGGCAGTAATACCTATAACTCTTTCCTCTAAATCAACAACTCAACCTTCTGAAAACAAAGGATCTTTAGCTCTTGGTATTGGGCTAACAGTTGCATCGTTGATACGAATACCCGCCATAGCAATGAGGTTGGATTTAGGAGCAAGCTTAATCGGTGCATTACGTATTGCATTAATGAAAGCCTCTAGCAAGGTAACGTATGGTGACAGGGATGATTCTGGTGCTACATCTTCTGGGTTCAGCTGCCATTAGTTTAGCCTTATCGCATTGAGACGACTTGTAATATTTGATATTATATAAACCATAAATAGATTAGGTGATCGATAATTAGAAATGAGTGAAAAAAAAGAAATTTGTGACCTTTGTGGATTAACTGTTGAAATTGACGGATTTGAATTAAAAAGCAAACAAGGCACTAAAAAATTCTGCTGTGAGGGTTGTAAGGGTATTTTTCAAATGCTACATGAAGACCAAACTCTTTCAAAACCAGAAAAAGATTCGTAGTTTTTCAATATTTATATCTAGAGTAAGAAACAATATTGATGTATTCACCTAGCAATCATCCGAAGCATACAATGGACAAACAAATAGTAAAATGTTCAATAGCTCTCTCCGGTATTTAAAAATGATTTGGAAAGATGTTATATTCTTGGAATCTTCCTTAAAAAACACCCAGAAATAAAATACATACGCCTTGTATCTTCCATCGGTTCAACCATTGTTGTCATCGAACAAGTCATCGCTAATGCCAAACCCGACGAAAAACTCCAAATCATCAGGAAATTACAGGCAGAAGGCAAGCATGTCGCTATGATTGGTGGCGGTATTGAATTAAGTACCAACACAATTAGAGTCATTAAACAAAATTTTTTCTGGGCATTTGGTTATAACACCATTACCATTCCAGTAGCCGCTTTTGGTAAACTCAACCCGATGATAGCATCCGTAGCAATGGCTTTTAGCTCCGTTTCTGTCATTGTTAACTCTTTAAGACTTAATAAAAAATGATAGATCATTCAATGCATGGCATGCATGAAATGGCTAGTGCCACTGGTTTTGATTACACCTTGGCTTTTATTGCTGGATTCTTAGGCAGTGGGCATTGCCTTGGAATGTGTGGAGCATTAGTTTCCGGATATTTCATGAATTCTGGTAAAAATAAATCCTATTTTCCTTATTTTGCTTACCAATTAACCCGAATTTTTGTTTATGTTGCCATCGGTCTACTGGCTGCATCATTAGGGATGGTAATGGTTTCAAGTGGAATGATCGGTAAATTTCAAAGCATATTACAAATGGCAATTGGATTTATTGTGATTATTCTTGCTCTCGGCATTTTAGGCTTAACCCCCTGGCAAGGATCTATTAAATTATTACCCATGAACCTATTGCGCCAAGGTTATGCCAAAGCAAGAACAAAAGGTCCAATTGCAGGTGCAATGATTGCAGGGTTTCTAAATGGTTTAATGCCTTGCCCTTTGACTTTTGCTATGTATGTGGAGGCAACATCAGCAACAACGCTGGTTGAAGGGGGCGCTTTAATGCTAGCATTTGGTGCAGGCACCCTACCAACCATGTTATTTATCAGTTTTGCATTTGGTAAAATGGGGGTAAATCTCCGAGGAATAATGTTAAAATTAGCTGCAATAATTATGATTTTTATGGGGTTAAATACCATCTATAAAGGACTTAGTTTCTATACAGAAGAGGACTTTAAGCACCGTACATTTTTACATCTTTTAAAAGAAAAAATTGATGATTCCATGATCTTGATGAGTCAAATGATTGAATACATCAATACCTTAATGAGTAACATACAGAGCTTGTAATGCAGCAGCTGATTTAACTATGTTAGCAAATGCTGCACAACAGTTAGAATCCACTAATCTAGCAACCACAATCAGTCCTACTGTAGGAATGCCTATTGAACAAGCCTTGTCTGCACTCTTGGGACATTGGGCAAGTATTGTCTCAAAAATGGCACAAGCTCATTTTTCTATTCGCTTACTAGCAAGAAAATACGGTGCCAAAAAAGTGGAAGAATTATATAAAAAGCTCAGTAACTATAATTGACATGACTCAAACACAAGAATCTAACCAATTTATTCTCATTCACGAATCTGAGCGACAACTTAGCCTTATTGTGCCAAGTATATTCCATGACAAGGAGCGTTCTTCCATCTTACAGACGCTATTATTAAAAAGAACAGCCATTAAAATGGTACTCATTGACAGGGAAGAAAATTCAGTTAATATTTTTTTCGATCCGGATAAACTAGCAAAAAAAAACTTGCTTAGTATATTGGAAAAAATTCTAAAACACTTTTCTGAAAAACCACATCAAATAACTGAAAAAAAAACCAACTCTGTCAAACAAAGCGCATTAAAAAATAATTTATCTTTTAAAGTAGACGGGATGAGCTGTGAGTCCTGCGCATTATTTTTAGAAATGGTTCTATCCAGGGAACAGGATATTATACAAGCTGATATTGATTTTAAAACCAAAATAGGCGTGGTGTTGTCTTATCTTAGTACAGGAAAAGTTTTTGATATAATCATTCAACATGGATATCAAGCTCACAATATAGAGATATTAAAGAATGATAGTGAATGAAAACAGAATAACAGAACTAGAAATTAAAATAGCTTATCAGGAAGATTTACTTCAAAACTTAAATACCGCGATGAGCAACCAGCAAACTCAAATATACCGGCTAGAAGAAACCTGTAAGTTACTTAATGAAAAAATTAAAAATATTGCTGAATCAGAAGCTTTACCACAAAGGACGGAAAAACCCCCTCATTATTAAACCATTTTTATTTACAACTATTAAAATAATAGGATAGTATATTCTAAGTATACTAGAATTAGTGCATACAAAGATAAGACTGTTGGTAAAATATTATGGATACAATCACAATTTCTGGAAAAACCTACACAGAAGCTTCAATCACAAAAGAAAAAGAAGAATATATTCGTTTAGAGGCTGTGGATTTATGTTTTGCATTAAGAAAACTAATTTATGACAAATCGACTCTGGTAAGAACAGCAGTAGCCCGAAAAATGATGGGGCATGAGTTTTTAGTTAATGACGAATGCTGGCGTGTACGGGCCACCGTTGCAAAATATACTGATAATATTCAAGTCCTTGATAAACTCGCAACTGATGAGCACACCTTTGTAAGATTTATCGTAGTAAAACGAGGTCATAATCTTGAACATTTTGTTAATGATGTTGATGAAGAAATTGCATCCTCTGCAAGGTATCAAATACAAAATCCAGATGAGGCAATAGTAGCGTAAGTAGTTCACGACCTGAATTCAAAACTTTTTCTTGACTATAAACACATAACTTAGTTTAATAGTCGGCTTGATCTAATGATCTGCCCAGGTAGCTCAGTCGGTAGAGCAGAGGACTGAAAATCCTCGTGTCGACGGTTCGATTCCGCCCCTGGGCACCATCA
>VAPK010297937.1_pt1 | contig 19404 bp, 20 predicted proteins | sample 3395031 | NCBI WGS metagenome assembly VAPK01 (sample SAMN08290443, study PRJNA428436) | hydrothermal vent metagenome | isolation source: Deep-sea hydrothermal vent chimney 1 | place: Pacific Ocean: Juan De Fuca Ridge
TAATAAAATGTAGCGGCAACTTTACCGTAAAACATTTTTTCAATCATTCCTTTACCGAAAGTTGCACCGGTTGCGGACATAATTCCGTCCTGCATACATCCTTGCGGATGACCGATTCCCATTTCGGAAAATACATGCATTTCGTGGTTGGGAGATTTACCTACTCCCAATTTTTCCATTGCAACTGTTCCCATTCTATAACCAATTGGCATAAAGGGGCACTTATGACCGTGAAACTCATAAGTCCATTCAGGTACTTTAAACATAATAACCTCCATAATACGTTATTTTGGTTCATTAATTAATATCAATTCGTTCTCTTTGATCAGCGAACGGATTTTTTCTGTATAATTTTTTTTACTTATTTATTCTTCCCAGAAATACATTTGTGCTTCGAGACTAGTGGAATATTTCAACTGAATCCCTTTCATCACACCCATAAATGTTTTTTTATCTTTTGTTTTAATGTATTCGGCTATTCCTTTTTGAGCCAATAATTTTGGAAGAAGAGAATTTCCTTTAAATTGCTCAATATCTTTGCTCATCACTTCTATGGCATCTGCATATTTGCCTTTAGGAATTTGAGTTTCGGCAAAACCGAGCCGGAGAATAATTCTAAACTCATCAGCCGGCAAATAACCGTTGAAATTAAAATTGGACTTTCCGTTATAGTCTAAAAAGTAAAACGAAGGTGTCCAGTAACCCGATAATTCTCTTCTAATACCTCTATCTTTAATCAAATCGAGTCTTAAAAGAACAAACCAATCACTCATTTCCGCTTGAACATTCTCATCGGAATAAGTTTTTTCATACAATTTTTTACATCCGCCACAGCCGTCCATTTCAAATTGAAGCAATATAGGTTTGCGTAGTTTTAACGATTCTTCTTTTGCCTCTTCTAAGTTTGTTAACCAATTCATAATCATACCGCAACTAATATTATTTTTGGAAATATTTCTTCTTGAATTTCAGTGCCACGTCAACAAGTAGAATCATCACCGGCACTTCAACAAGCGGACCAATTACGGCAGCAAATGCTTCGCCCGAATTTATTCCGAACACTGCAACTGCAACGGCAATTGCCAGTTCAAAGTTATTGCTTGCCGCAGTAAAAGATAATGTTGTCGTTTTACTGTAATCAGCGCCAAATTTTTTACTCATATAAAAAGAAACAAAGAACATTATTACAAAGTAGAGTATCAGCGGAATTGCAATTAAAACTACATCGTAAGGTATTGAAACAATCAATTTACCTTTAAGTGAAAACATAACCACAATTGTAAAGAGCAAAGCATAAAGCGTAAGCGGACTTAATTTCGGCATAAACTTCTGCTCATACCATTCTCTTCCTTTTTGTTTTACAAGAAACAATCTTGTTAAAAATCCTGCAGCAAACGGAATTCCGAGATAGATGGCCACGCTTTCTGCAATTTGTCCGATTGTAATATTCACCGCAAATGACTGCATTCCCAGCCAACCGGGAATAACGGTAAGGAATACATAAGCAAATAAAGAATAAAACAAGACCTGAAAAATTGAGTTAAACGCAACCAACCCGGCTGCGTATTCCCTATCTCCGTTTGCGAGATCATTCCATACAATTACCATAGCAATACATCTAGCAAGTCCAATCATAATCAAGCCCGCCATATACTCGGGATAATCGTGAAGGAAAATTACCGCAAGTGCAAACATTAAAACAGGTCCGATAATCCAATTCTGAACAAGCGATAATGTTAAAATTTTTGTATTCTTAAAAACATCGCCGAGTTCTTCGTAACGCACTTTTGCAAGCGGCGGATACATCATTAAAATCAAACCGATTGCTATAGGAATATTTGTTGTACCGACTTGGAAAAAATTCCAGAATGCCGCTATTCCCGGATAGATAAAACCGGAAAATACTCCGATAAACATTGCAAGAAAAATCCAGAGTGTTAAAAATCTGTCAAGAAACTTTAATTTTTTTCTAATAGCCATTCTTTTGCCTCAATATTACTTTGCGAACTCTGCGCCTGCTCCGCGCCCTTTGCGGTTAACAAAGCGTCCTTTCTGTGCCACGCAAATAAGCATACTTTTCTTAACCGCAAAGGGCGCCAAGTTTTCGCAAAGGTCGCGGAGTTTATAAATTATTTACTACTCGCCTAATTCCATTCTTAAGTAATGAAACATTAAAATTTAAAAGCAATCCGAGTTTGCAGCCGGATAATTTTAAATATGTTAATATTTGTGCCAAATGCACATCATTCAATGCTTCCACTGATTTAAGTTCAATTACTACTAATTTTTCTACTAATAAATCAATTCGATATCCAATATCCAATTTAACTTCATCATAGATTAATGGCATTGGTTTTTGTTTTTCAACAAATAGATTCATCTTTTTTAATTCATAGAATAAGCATTCTTCATAAGCGGATTCCAACAAGCCGGGTCCCAATGTTTTATGTACTTTTATTGCTGCACCAATTATTCGTTCCGATAATTCATTTTCTGTCATAATTACCTCAATTAATTATTTTCTCAGCGGACTTTGCGACTGCTCTGCGAACTTTGCGGTTTCGCTTTTAACCGCAGAGTCCGCTAAGCTTACGCAAAGTTCGGTGAGTTTAGTTAAATTTTTCCAACCAATTTTTTAATGTGGATTTTACAGGAATTTTACCCTGGCTTAGAACTTTTCCGTTAACCACTAAACCCGGTGTTATCATAATTCCAAGTTCTCCGAATTCATTTACTTCGGTTACTTTTTCAATATTTGCCGGAATATTATTTTCCGTAACAACTTCATTACAAATTTTTTCCAACTTTAGGCAATTCGGACAGCCTGTACCAACTACCTTGATATTAAGCATATTACTTCTCCATAATATTATTTTTATAAAACTCCCAAAACTTTTCTTTAATTTCGTCTCTTATTTTTCTAAATTCCGTTATAATTTCTTCATCCGAGCCAACGGACTCAGCAGGATCTTCAAAACCAATATGTAAACGATTCTTAACTTTCCCTAAAAATACCGGACAAGTTTCCTTAGCATTGTCGCAAACGGTTATTACATAATCAAAAGATTCATTAATAAAACCGGAAACATTAGTCGGCCGGTTGTTACCAATATCAATTCCAACTTCATTCATAACTTGAATTGCTTTCGGATGAACTTGAACGGACGGATTTGTTCCGGCAGAATAAACTTCCAATTCTTTATCAAAAGATTTCATAAAACCTTCAGCCATCTGACTTCGGCAACTATTACCTGTACAAAGTATTAATATTTTCTTTTTCATTTATGCTCCCAATCAATTTTTCATTAAGTTAAAATATTTAAGCATACATGGCGCCGTAAATCATTCCGCTTATCGTTGCCATTACAACAACAAGCAAAACATAAACCACAGTTTTCTGAGTTCCGATAACTTTTCTAATTACAAGCATATTCGGCAATGAAAGCGCCGGACCGGCAAGCAGTAATGCAAGTGCGGGGCCTTGTCCCATTCCATTGTGAAGCAGTCCTTGTAAAATCGGAACTTCCGTTAAAGTGGCAAAATACATAAATGCCGCAACGATTGAAGCGAAGAAATTTGAGAAAAGAGAATTTCCGCCAACCAAAGCGCTTATCCATTCATTTGGAACAATTCCACTTCCTCCGCCGGGACGACCAAGTAGAAATCCTGCAAACAAAACTCCTGCTGCAAGTAATGGTAAAATTAGTTTTGCCAAATCCCAACTTTCACCAAGCCACTGATTCGGCTCTTCTTTTGCGAAAGATAAAATTAATGTTAAAATTACAATCGCTGCAACATAAGACACCATAGGATTATCGTCGAACACAAAACTTAGAACAGCCACTACAATAGTTCCGAGCACCACCCAAACTTTATTTAATTTCAATATAAAAATTAATGAACCGGACAACGCCAAACCGAACAATCCCGTGAGTAGCCATTTGTGTGCTGCAACAAATGCAAAAAATCCACTGTCCGTATCAGGTTTTCCCCAAGTTGCAAATATTAGAATTGCTACAAGAATAAAAAAGTGCGAGGCAGTTTGCCAAAATGGACGGTTTTCCGGAACTTCCGGCATTGCCAATTGTGCTTTTGCTTTTTCGGCTTCTTCTTTTCTGTAAATGAACGCCATTATCAGTCCAATTATAATACTGAACGAAACAGCACCGATTATTCGTGCTACTCCCAATTCCATTCCGAGAATACGCGCTGTTAAAATAATTGCAAGTATGTTTATTGCCGGACCCGAATAAAGGAAAGCAATCGCCGGTCCCAAACCCGCTCCCCTTTTGTGAATACTCGTGAACAAAGGTAAAACCGTGCATGAACAAACGGCAAGAATGGAACCGGAAACGGAAGCTACAAGATAAGCCTTCCATCTTTTTGCTTTTGCTCCAAAATATTTTACAACAGAAGCTTGACTGATAAACACAGCAATTGTGCCGGCGATAAAAAATGCAGGGACCAAACAAAGCAGCACATGCTCATGTGCATACCATTTTGCAAGTTCCAATGCATCAAAAATTGCAGCGTCAAAATTCGCCTTGCCAAGCGGCATAAAATACGCGAATATGAAAAATCCGCTTATCCACAAAAATGATTTGTATTGTTCTTTCCAATTCATATAATTACCTAATAATTGTATTTCGTTAAATAACGAAATGATTGTTTAAAAAATTTTAATTCCGGCATACCAACTGTCTATCTACATTTTTTATCTTTATTAAATCTTTTTTAATAACTTCAATATCGGAGACCCAAAAACTTAAATCGCTTAAAATTGCTTTTACTCTTTTATCGCTTGGTTTAAGATTCAGCAAATAGTTTACCCATTTGCCGTCTTTCTCTTCAATTATAAAACCGGCGTCTTTCAGAATACTTAAATGCTTTGATACCGTTGATGTGGCGAGCTGTAGAATGTCTGTAATTTCACAAACACACAGAGATTTAACATCAAGCATCTTTAATATCCTAAGCCTGCTCGGTTCGGATAGAGCTTTAAATAATTTTGTTTTTTCTTTTAATATCATTTTATTATTTTTTTTAATTCTTAGCAGCAACTACAGTGATACTAAAAACACCGTACAAATTATTTTTATAATCTTCCATACCTTGTTCTGATAACTCAAGTGTTAAAATCGAATCCGGTATTTCTATTTTTTTGCTCTTTTTAATTTCAACATTTTTGAAACCTGTTTGCTCAATTAATTTTATGTATTCTTTTTCATCTACAGCACCGGAAACACAACCGGCATACAATTCAGCCGATTCTCTTAATTCTTCACTTAATTTGCCTTTCACAACAACATCAGATACACAAAAGTGTGCGCCCGGTTTTAGAGTTCTGTAAATTTCTGCAAATGCCTTTTCCTTATCAGGGACAAGATTCAAGACACAATTACTGATTATTACATCAATTGAATTATCATCAATAGGCATTTTTTCAATATCTCCAAATTTGAACTCGATATTTTCATAACAGAGCTTTTCGTTATTTTTTCTTGCTTTGGTTATCATTTCATTAGTAAAATCCAATCCGATTACATTTCCTTCCTCGCCCACTAATTGCCGAGCGACAAAAACATCATTGCCCGCACCGCAGCCGAGATCAAGCACAACATCGCCTTTAGTAATATTTGCAAATTCTGTAGGAATTCCGCATCCGAGGCTCAAATCAGCGTCTGCGACATAACCGCTTAACTTTGTGTAGTCATCATTAAATACAGAATAATCTGTCATCTCCGAAGTTCCGCAGCACGAAGTTGGACCGCAGCAGTTTTCATCTCCCTTAACAGCTATTTTTCCGTATTTATCTTTTACTATATTTTTAAGTTCATTATCAGTATTCATTTTATTAATCCTTTTTTAACATTCGCATACTTGATTAAATAATTTATCTAATTCGTTTTTCGCTTTTTGAAGGCTTTTGTTATTGATGCAGTAACAAACTTTGGGACCTTCAAACTCACCTTTAATTAATCCTACTCTTTTTAATTCCTTTAAATGTTGTGAAACAGTTGATTGTGACAAAGGAAGGATTTCCACTATATCGCCACACATACATACATTCATCTTTGTTAATATTTTAAGTATTTGAATACGTGCAGGATGCGACAATGCTTTGGCTACATCAGCCAGCCAAATATCATTTTTATTAAATTCTTCTTTTTTTGAAAATGCCATTTCTCAATTCTCCTTATCGTTAATCGCAAATATACGATATGTAAAAACATAAGTCAAATATAATTTTATAATAACGGTTTACCACGAGATTAATGGAAGACATAAATAAATATGACAAGATATTTGCTGTTTCTTTACAAGAAAATTTACTTTAACTATTTAATGAACTTCACAATATTATTGTTTATTTGTTTCACATTTGGAGAACATTGAACTACTACGTAGTTTTTTTTATATCTTTTATTTATTCTACAAACATTGAACCGCTATAGCGGTTCTTTTTACGAAAACAGTTCTTAAAGCAATTGAAAACCATGCATAAATGATTAGAGTTTCTGCAAAATAACTTGAATAGTATTAGCTGAAAAATAATTAAAACGACAGTATTTTTCTCCCACAGATGTCATTTCCGAATGTTTAAATCGGAAATCCATATTTATGTTGCCCGGGTTCCCAGTCAAGTTGGGAATGATAGAAGCATCTTATTTCCAGTAGATTGATTATATGTTTGACTCTAATATTTTGTACAATTTGTTAGAAATTTACTGCCTTTGATTGATAAACATTATTCTTCATTTTTTTATTTTTCTTATAGGAAATAAATTCATCGAATGTCATTCGCTTATCAATAATCTCGGCTGATGTAATTTCTACAATTCTATTCGCTATGGTTTGAATAAACTGATGATCGTGCGAGCTAAAGAGAACAGTCCCGTTAAACTCGATTAATCCTTTATTTAGTGCTGAAATAGATTCCATATCGAGATGATTTGTTGGACCGTCGAGTATAAGAACATTTGCGCCGCTTAACATAATTTTTGCCAGCAAACAACGTACACGTTCACCTCCCGAAAGTACATTTACTTTTTTTAGGGATTCTTCACCGCTAAAAAGCATTCGCCCAAGAAAACCTCTAATATACGATTCATCCTTATTTTTTGAATATTGACGCAGCCAATCAATAAGGTTGATATTTTCATTAAAATACGCTGAATTGTCTTTGGGAAAATAGGCTACTTTAGTAGTTTCACCCCAAATAAAACTTCCGCTATTCTGCTTTTCTTCTCGGGCAAGGATAGTAAATAATGCTGTTTTAACAACATCATTTTGACCAACAAAAGCAATTTTATCGCCTGTTTCTACTCGAATGTTCAAATCATTTAATTTCATTTCATCATCGAACTTCGCACTTAAATTATTTGTCTCCAACATATTATTGCCGGCTTCTCTTTCTGACTTGAAAGCAATATAAGGCATTTTTCTTGATGACGGTTTAATATCAGCAAGGGTTAGGTTTTCAAGTTGTTTCTTTCGAGAAGTAGCTTGTTTTGATTTAGAAGCATTTGCACTGAAACGGGCAATAAACTCCTGTAATTCCGCCCTTTTAGCTTCAATCTTTTTGTTAGAATCCTTTGCTTGCCTCGCCGCAAGTTGGCTACTTTCCAACCAAAAATCATAATTGCCCGTAAACATCTGAATTTGCCCGAAATCAATATCCCCAATGTGAGTACACACTTGATTAAGGAAATGTCTATCGTGAGAAATAACAATAACAGTATTTTTAAATTTTTGTATATAATCTTCTAACCAACCAATGGCAATAATATCAAGATGGTTAGTAGGTTCATCTAAAAGCAGAATATCCGGATTTCCAAATAATGCTTGAGCTAAAAGAACTTTTACCTTTTCATTACCGGATAAATCTTTCATTAATTTTGCATGATTCTCATCGCTAATTCCTAATCCACTCAATAACTCTGCAGCTTCTGCTTCTGCTTCCCAACCACCAAGTTCGGCAAATTTACCTTCAAGTTCAGCCGCTTCAATGCCGTCCTCATCTGTAAAATCGTTTTTGGCATAAATTGCATCCCTTTTTTCCATAATCGAAAAAAGCAATTGGTGTCCCATCATTACTGTTTTTATTACTTCAAATTCGTCATACTCAAATTGATTTTGCTTTAAAGTCGCAAGTCTGTCTGTTGGAGTAACAATTACATTTCCTGATGTAGGTTCAATTTCACCGGAAAGTATTTTAATAAAAGTTGATTTACCGGATCCATTAGCACCAATAATTCCATAACAATTGCCCGGGTTAAATTTTAAGTTTACTTCTTCAAACAAAGTTCTTTTGCCAAATCTTAAAGAGATGTTACTTGTACTAATCATTTATTCTATCACAATTTCTAATTGAAAATTATTTTACGTTTTGATTTTATTAAAATTTATTGACCTTGGTACTTCTTACTAAAATTTCTTGCAAAGAGAATTTAGATGGGTAAACAGAGGCTTATCGTTTAATACGTATCTATTCAAAAATCAACTGCAAAAGTACTGATTTATTTAATTTATAACAATTCTCAAAACTTAACTGATATTTGCGACATAAGTTTTCGATATTTTTTCAACTGACTGGAATTTATTGAGATACTATTCACCAAGTGGTTTTTCACAGAATCTGAGATCGGATTTTGATTTATATAAAAACTCGCTTTAATCTCTCTTAAAAGCCTGTCCGGCTCTGACGGAAGAGAAAATTTTTGTAAAATCCGATCTCGGATTCTGTGAAAAACAACTTTGCTTTGTGTAGATAACTACAAGAAAATAATCAATTCCTCGGCATAACACCGGAACAGATTTTAACAAGACTTACAAATTATTTTAGATAGAAATCTGTGAATAATTGGCGTTTATGCAAATATTGGATAGTAATATTATTAAATTACATTAACAATATTTTTAATAGTCTAATATTCTGAAAACTTTGAAATTTAAATTTGCACTCGTTTTTTTATTCTTACTAATGTCATTATTAATTGTTGACTGCAGTAGTTTTTCCTACACCTACCCGAAAGCTGATTTTAACTTTATGGTAATATCAGACGAACATGTATCTGAAAATACTACAATTGACTTGCGTATAAATCAGCTTGTGAATAACATTAACCGTAATATGTATCCGAATCTTAATTTTTTAATAAGCACAGGCGACAATGTATCCTACGTTTATAATCACTATTATCCTGACAGCTTAAATAAAAGCGTTAACTATCTTGAAAAGTTTAACAATATTATCAAAGGAATCAACATCCCATATTATCTCGTAATGGGAAACCACGATTTTGAAATTGACAGCGACAGGGGTTCAAATAAACATTTTGCAGAATCCGAAATCAAAAAAATGGAAAAGATTTTCACTAAAATCACTGACTTTAAACCTTATTACTCATTTGTAAAAAACAACTGGCAATTTATTGTGCTGAATAGTATGAGTGGAAGATATCATAATAGATTTTTTGACGATAATCAGATTGAGTTTTTACTAAAAGAACTTAAAAATAATTTGCCGACAATTTTGTTTTTTCATTATCCGCTTGAAACCGATAATTTTCATTTTTGGTGCTGGCCAAGTGCGATGATTACACAAAATGACGAACCTGAATTCTACAATATTCTAGCAAATAATAAAAGGCTGATTAAAGCAATTTTTGTCGGACACGGTCATATGTGGATACACGGTAAACTGAATAATTCTACAGATGTTTATGAAACCGAATCGTTTGGTTATAATAACGGTTTGCCTTTTTACATTGTCGGGGTCGATACGGTAAAACAAAAAATTTATGCGGCAAGAAGTCCTTTGGAAATCAAATAATTTGATATTTAAATACTTAAAAAAAGAAGCCGACAAAAATCCTGTTTTCAATATTGCTTTTAAAAACATTGGGATGGTTACGATAAATTCCCCATCGATGATAAAATAAAAATTCAAAACCAACCGCCCAATTTGTATTAAGCCGATAAAATAATTTAGGTTTTATTAATCCGGTTAACTCGTCCCCGGGAACTCCGCTAAAAGTGTTTACCCAATAAATTAGATAACCAATATAAATAGTCCAGCGTTTAACAAACAAACGTCCTTCAAATTTACCCATTAAGCCGCTGCCCAAGTTATAATTACGATGTTCCTGAACTCCCGGAATTGAGACATCCAAAGCATATAAAGAACTCGCACCTCCCATAAGCAAAACCCCAAAATGAAGCCGAAGAAATAATTCTGCTCCGTTTGTTGCAGGAAATTTATAGATTAGCCCAACACCAACACCGGTGCCGCCAACCTCATAAATTGTTGTGTTTATATAATCATAATGCTGAAAAATACCGAGTAAAAGTCGCTGTCTATTTTTATATTTTATGAGTTTTCCATAAAGCAAAGCATCCGAATAGATATAACCAACTAAGTTTTGATTATAAAAGTTTACTCCGATATTAAATTCAAAATGGTCAAATGGTTTTCGGTGTTTTAAGGTAAATGGATTTCCGTATATGTAATTTATTTCGAGCATTAAATTACCTTTGCCTTTTATAAAGTTTGTACCGTCATAAACTCTGTTCATCCCGAGAGATAAAAACCCGATATTTAATTTCGGATGATAATAGATATTCCTTTCGGTATGCCGAAACATTCTGCCGTGAATCAGCCGGTTAAAACCTCGCCAAGGGTCAATAACAAAAGCACCGATTTCACGAAAAACTCTTTCTGCTCCGGAAGAAGTTTCATCAATAAAAAAGTTTGAAAAACGATACAACATTTCGCCAAGCATCGAACCGCTGATAGAAGTCATTATCCAATCATTAATTGCCGGAGGTTCAACTTCCATAAAATATTCCCACTGCCAGCTTCCGAAAACTGCAAACGCCATTGATTCGTAGTAATTATAGCCGTTTGCTCTTCCGTTGCTGAACATCATGGAACCGTGGTATGGATGTCCGAACATATTTGTAACAAACGAGTCGCCGTCCCACCCGAAACCATGACGGAAATTACTCTTTATAGAACTCCAACTTATCTGTGCAAATTCCGATTTGCTTATGAAAGCATTCACCGAACCGATTGATAGATTTAATCCCAGAACTTCGGATAGAGGAAGAAAAATATTGCTCCGCGGATTTAAACTGTCGCGTAATGATTGCAATGATAAATGCCTGTAAGTATAAAGGTTAGAATTGTTAATACTTATTTTCTGTTTATAATAACTTAAAGTATTTGTTTTATTATTTTGAGCAACCGCGGGAAGACCGAAAATATTTAAAAATAGAAAAGAAAGAAATAGATATAAAGAAAAAGTCTTTTTCATAAAATTGAAATCCCGCTAAACATAATTATTTTATTCATTTTTAAATAATTTTTACTATAGAAAATAAAATTACTGCTCAAACCTGCACCGGCAAATATTCGTATAAATTTATTGATTTTATATTCAAACGAAATACGGGACTGCACAGCAAATTGGTGCAGAAATTTGTTGTTTTGAAATATGCGAACATTTTTATCAAATATTTGCACATAACCCAAATCCGGTGAAATTGTTATGTGTTCCGATAGATTAAAATCATGCCCATAATGGAAGCCCAACATATATGATTTCCGATTATTTGTTCTTACATTATTCCAGCCAAACTCAATAATTGAATAATAGCGGTTCGATGTTAATTTTATTCCTGATGTAAATACTGCAAAATTACTCACATAATTAAGCCAATGTATTTTGCTGTCATCCGAAATATTTATCAAGCCTACAGGAACTCCCTTCTGTTTAATTGAATAATTAATTAACCCGAATTGAACACCGGTTGAAATCACGGATTTATTAAACATTCCAATCTGTAAACCCTTTAAGGTATGTGTTACATTTACGGCACCAATCTGCAATCCATGATTTTTCCCAGCTAAATTTGCAATAGCAATCTGCAAACCACTCATTTTTAAAGCGGTAAAATTAAAAACGAAACCAAGCTGCAATCCGCTAAAATTTTTACCCACAATATTCGAATTGCCTATCTGTAGCGAATGGGCAGACCCTCCGACAACATTTATAAAAGGTGAAATTTGAAAGCCTTCAACATTGCCGATTACAAAGTTGTAAAACCCTGATATTACTCCACCACGCAAATTACCCAAAATCATATTTGTAAAAAATGAAAAATCAAAACCATTTACATCATTATTATGAATATTTGCACCAAGCGTAAAACCTAACCCGTTAAAAACCGAATCTACATAAGTTAAGCCAATTCCAATTTGAACACCGTTCATTCTCCCTTCAATAAATGTTGCACCGAATCCTAAATTAAGATAGTCAACTTGTGCAATTTTTGAATACAGCAAATTAATATTTATTCCGGCAGTATCTTTTGTACTATTTGTACTTAACGGATGGAATAGTGAAACCGAAATAGGAATATATTTGTTCTGTGCAATCAAGTTTGTTGAGAAAAGAAATACAATCAGTAAAATTGCTAACTTATTATAGTACCTTCTAAATATTTTATTTTTATATTTTTTCAATTTATTATTTATGAGTCCACTCTAAAAAGCCCCGAACGGGCTAAAGTCCGTTTGGGGAAGTTCGTTTTTAGTCTGTTTCCCCACGACTGAAGTCGTGGGTTAGTCAAAATATTACTTTTTAGAATGGACTCATTTATTAAAAGTAATTATTAATAATTAAAAAACCGAAACATTAATATACTTTTTAGGATTCCGTTTAAGGTCACTTACAAGCGAATCAATTGATTTAATAGTGTTATTTAAATTTCTGTAAAGCGAGTCGTTATTCATCAAAGCCGCTGCTGTTCCATTTCCGTTATTTATTTTTTCTAATATCGAATCCAAATTTACTGCTACAGAGGACGAATGATTTAGAAATGTTGACAATTCATTCGAATTCTTACTAAGAGAATTGAGTAAATTAGAAATATTCTGAGAATTGTCCATAGTGAGTTTATTTAGATTACTAACGGTTTCAGCTAATTTTCCATTAATTAATGTTTTTGTGTCTTTAATTGTAGAATGTAAATCCCTTATGGTTAATAATAGTTCTTTATAGGTTTCTTTCCCTGTCAATATATCTGCATTTTTCAATATTTTTGATATTTGAGGTTTTAATTCTTTGAATTCATCAACTATTCCAGATAATTCATTATCTGCAAATGCTTTAACAGTATCGCCTTTCTGCAAATATGCGGATGAATTTCCCGGAATTATTTCAATAATTTTTCCACCGATTATGCTTAAATTCTTAATCACAAATTTTGAATCGGAAGGAATTTCATCATAACCATCTATCTTTAATTCTAAAATAACTGCATCTTTTTTAATTTTTGCATCCCTAACCGTACCTACTTTTAATCCACGATAATAAATAATGTCGCCTTTGGAAATACCATTCGCATTTTCCAGTTTAGCATTAATTGGCAAACCTTTTACAAAAAAGTCTGAATTGCCAAGCCAAAAGACACCAAAAATAAGTAGCAAAATCATAGTGATCATAACAGTTCCAATTAAAAATTCATTTTTTCTAATATTCATTCTTAATTACCTTCCCATTTATAAAATTGTTAAATATTTTATCATCTTGTTTCCAAAAATCATTTACTTCACAAGTTAATTGCACTTTACCTTTGTACAACATTGAAACTCTGTCGGAAATATCTTCAACACCTTTAATATCGTGGCTTATAACCAAAGATGTAATTCCTAGCTCAGTATTCATTTTTTTTATTAAATTATTGATTACCTTTGACAAAACCGGATCCAAACCGGTAGTTGGTTCATCGTAAAATAAATATTTCGGTTTCATAGCAATTGCTCTTGCTATTGCAGCTCTTTTAAGCATTCCGCCACTCAATTCGTCAGGATAAACATTTCCAATATTTTCCAAATCAACCATTTTCAAACTCTCAAGTGCTAATATTTTCCTTTCTTCCAAATCAAAATGTTTTTGTATTTGAAGAGCAAGAGTAATATTTTCGCTCACAGTTAATGAATCCCACAAAGCTCCCTCCTGAAAAACTATTCCGGCTTTATGTCGAATTTGTTTATTGAACTCAATTTCAGTAAAATTTGTTGTATCAATATCATCAATAATAATTGAACCGCTATCCGGAATAATTAACCCGAGAATATTCTTTATCAACACTGATTTGCCGGTACCGCTTTTACCTATAATACTTAATATTTCGTGGTCTTTAAGAGTTAAATCAATTCCATTCAATATTTTAGAAGTACCGAATGCTTTATGTAAATCCTTAATAATAATCATACGTAAAACGCTATTGATGAAATAATATAGTCCAAAACTAAAATTGAAATTGAAGCTATAACAACTGCAAATGTAGTTGCGTGCCCTACTCCTTTAGCACCTCGCTGCGAATTAAATCCAAAGTATGCACCTGAAATAACGATTACAACCGCGAATATTAATCCCTTTGCCATCCCGGCTATAACATCGCTCAATAGAAAATCATGACGCATACCTTTAACAAAATCAGTCCAGGACAAATGAACAGTAAAATGAGCGGCCACAAAACTAAAAGTAATTCCAACGTAATTTGCTATTATTAAAAGAACCGGTACTGCAAATATTGCAGCAATTAAGCGAGGCATAACGAGAAATTCGACAGGATTAATTGCAAAACTTCGTAGTGCATCTATTTGTTCCGTAACTTTCATTGTCCCAATTTCAGCAGCAACTCCCGAAGCTATCCTTCCGGCCAATATGAGACCAAGGATAACCGGACCTAACTCAAACACCATTGAACGAAGTATGAACCCACCGAGGATCCAATTCGGCGTCATAGATGTTTTCTGCATTCCAATTTGAACACCCATTGCCAGACCAATAAATATTGAGGTAAATGCAACAATGAGAACCGACCTTCTTCCAATATTTATAAACTGTTCTACAATTTCTTTAACAAACAAATTTGCTCTACGCATTGAGGCAAAAGAATCATACAACATAATTGTTGCCCTGCCAAAATCGCTTATAAATTTAATGGAATTTTTTCCTATTTTTGAAACAATATTTTGCATTTTAACCTATTTTTTTAGAGCCGATTTTTTCTACAGAATACCCAATTACCAGAGAATATAAAATTACCAAAACCGTTAATGCAAGTGTATATTTTAACCCGAAATATAGTATCATTACAGGCAGTAGGTGTAATTTAATTGCTCTATTGTAGATGAACACAGCTATCAATTTATTTGACATTCCACTTTTTCTTAAATCATTTAATAAGGGATACCACATATAAACCGAACCGACAGAAATTATTCCGAACAGAATAGAAAAAACATAACCGGTAAGACCTGATTTTTCACCAAAATATTTTTTTATTGCCTCAGGCTTTATAAACCAAAAGTTTAGAAACATAACAATGAAAACTATAAGTAAAAACGGAGCTATCTGAAATGTGAGGGCTATAAATTTAATTCCTGATTTTTGAAACAAAGAATTATTCACAAAATACATCACTGCGTAACCAGCCAATATAATGGATAAAACAACTATGGGAATTATTTCTTTTGAATTATTTTTTTTCATTTTATGAAATGTAATTAATTATAATTCCGATTAATATTGCTCCTATAAATGAAGATAAATTTCTTACTATGGCAAATCTTTTACCAAAAAAGAAAGCCTCGGCGGGTAATTGGATTATGCCTACTGTTACCCAAGAAACAATAAAAGCTGTGATTGCAACAATACTGGCTCCATTTTTCAATAATCCTGCGGCAATAACATAACTTACAATAGGATTTCCGAGCGATATACTTCCAAATACAGCAGCTACCACGGGATCCAGAAATATATTACCTGAAAATATCTTCGCATAAAAATTTTCCGGAACAATTGCTTGAACAAATGCCACAATCAATAGAACAGAAAAAATAATTGGAATGGCAAATCTAAATGCCACCCAAGTTTTTTTGAGTATAATTTTAAATTTCTTTTTGTTTAACATTTGTTTTCCATTGCTCACTTTTTAATCAACTCATCCGTATCACATCTATCACACTCAAATTGAAGTGTAACATGCCCGATTTCAAATTCATCGTGTAAAATATTTTCAACTTTTTCTAATAAATCTTCGGTATTGCTAACCATCATATCCTTAACTTTTACATGCGCTTCAAAATGAATATCTTTTTCATTCACTTTCCAAAAATGAACGTGATGAATATTTTTAATGTCTTCAATAGTCATTAATTCCGTTTCAATATCATTAATCGAAATATTTTCCGGTGCTCCCATCATAAGAACAGTAACCGCTTCTTTAACAATCTCCCAACTTTCTTTAATTATGTAAATCGAAATAAATACTGTAATAACGGGATCTAACCAATAGATATTGTAAAAGTAAATGAATATTCCGCCGAGAATAACTCCAAAGCTCGAAACTGCATCACTTAGCAGATGGAGATATGCAGCACGAATATTTATACTTTCTTTTGAACCTGATTTAAGAAGCAGCGTTCCGGCTATGTTTGCAGCGAGTCCAATGGACGCAACTATAATCATAAGTCCGCCTTTAACTGTACTCGGATTCATAAACCGTTGATAAGCCTCAAAGAAAAGATAAAAACTAATTCCAATTAAAACGGAAGCATTAAATACAGCAGCTATAATCTCTGCCCTCTTATACCCAAAAGTATAATTCTCATCATTTGGGCGGCGATTCAACCAAATAGCGATATAGCTGATTATTACAGCAATACCGTCGCTGAAATTATGAAGCGCATCTGAAATAAGTGAAAGACTTCCGGAAATAATTCCACCGATTATTTCCGCAACAGTTATTAAAAAATTAAGCATTATTGTAATGAATAATCTTCCTCCGGAAACCTCCGAAGTATGGTGGTGGTGTGAATTCCCCATATTAAAATATAGCTCCTTTTTTGTAAAATATTATCCATGCCCTGCAACGAACAATATCTAATAATTTTTAATTGAGTCCATTCTAAAAAGTAATATTTTGACTAACCCACGACTTCAGCCGTGGGGAAAGAGACTAAAAGCGAACTTCCCCAAACGGACTTTAGTCCGTTTGGGGCTTTTTAGAGTGGACTCAATCATGAATATTTCATAATTTTGTTACCTAAAAGTTTTATATCCGCCTAACACTCCGTTTTTGGAAAGAACAATTTGCCAAAGCTGATTGTGCCTTGCTCTAAATGAACCTGCACTTGGAAGCAAAAAATATTTCCACATTCTGTAAAAACGTTCGTCAAAATTATGTTTTAGTTTATCCCAGTTTGCGTCAAAATTTTTATCCCATGCCATTAAGGTTTTACCGTAATCAACACCGAAATTGTGCAAATCTTCAACTACAAACAATCCCTCTGCCGCTTTGCTCAATTGTGCAATTGAAGGCAGCATTCCGTTGGGAAAAATATATTTATGTGTCCATGCATCAATGCTTTTTAGCGAACGAATTTCACCTATTGTGTGAAGAAGAAAAATTCCATCGTCTTTCAAACAGCGGTTAGCCGTTTCAAAATATTCTCTGTAATTTTTATATCCAACGTGTTCAATCATTCCTACACTTACAATTCTGTCAAATTTTTCATTCAAGGCTCTGTAATCCATAAGCCTGAATTCAACCGGCAACCTTTCACATAATTGTCTTCCGAGCTTAACTTGTTCCTTTGATAATGTTAATCCGACAACTTTAACGTCATATTTTTCGGCGGCAAATTTTCCAAAAGCACCCCAGCCGCAGCCAATATCCAAAACTCGCATTCCCGGTTTGAGATATAATTTTCTGCAAATCAATTCCAGTTTGTTTTCCTGTGCTTCGTCAAGAGTTTCTGCATTTTTCCAATAAGCACTGCTGTAATTCATCCGCTTATCCAGCATATTTTTAAATAGTTCGTTTCCCAAATCATAATGCTTTCTAACCGCTTCAACCGCTCTTTTTCTTGTCTGCATATTTAAAAGCCAAAAACCGGCAAGTTGTAAAGATATTTTATAATTATGTTTAACTTTCTGCTGCAAATCCGCTCTTATAATTCTGAATGCCATTTCATCAAGTTTGTCGCAATCCCACCAGCCATCCATATAAGATTCGCCGAAACCGAGTTCCACTTCCGTAATTGCACGTTTATAAAAACGTTCGTTATGCACTTGGATATCCCAAGGATTTTTGCCGTTTATTTCAATTCCGGCATAATTTAGTAATTCATTTACAAGCTGTTTGTAACGCTTTTTTGCCATAGTTTCACCTCAGTTTTTATTTACTTTTACTATAACAATCTTATATTAGCTTATTTCGTAAAATGAACAAAAAGCGAAAACAAAACGAATTAAGTTAACACATCTGCAAATTAATTTATTAAATTTGAAAATTATTCGTGCAATTCCAAACTATCTTTCAAACATTTATTTATTAACATTTGTATGTGTTAAAAACGAAATTATACTTTCACGACTCAACATACCTACAACTTTTTCTTCTTCAAAAACAGGTAATTGATTTACCCCGTTTTTATCCATTGTTTTTAAAGTTTCAATCAAAGGAAAGTTTACATCAACTTTTTTTACTTGTTCAAGAGGCTTCATCACTTCCGTAACATTTACAAAATCCCATTTTTCCTTAGGAACTTTTTTAATATCGTGAACAGTCAATAATCCTATATATTTTCCTCTTTCTTCTACAATAAAGGCTCTTCTATGCCTGATTAGAATTTCATTTTGGATAAATTCTGAAATTGTTGTATCGGCAGGAACCAAACCGTAGGCTTTTGTCATAGCTTCTTCTACAGTATGTCCGTCAAGAAATTTTGATAATTTTTCTTTTTGAATTTGTGCAAATGCAGCACTCTCCAAAAACCAGCCGATAAATGACATCCAAATACCGTCAACAAAAAATCCGGCCATCATTTCAAAAAAACCGAACATTATTAAAATAAATCCGAATAAACGTCCTACACCTGCCGCAATTTTTGTTGCTTTATCAAAATCTTTTTTCCTACCCCAAATTATTGCACGAAGTATTCTTCCTCCATCTAAAGGGAAACCCGGTATTATGTTAAAAATACCGAGAATTAAATTTATTAGTCCGAGATAATGAAATAAAGCATAAAGATAAATATTCTCTTTGAAAAGTAATGCAGCTCCATAAAAAAGACCGGCAAGCACAAAGGTTACAACAGGACCTGCCGCCGCAATGAAAAATTCTTCAATTGGTTTTCGCGGTTCCTCCTGAATTTCAGAAATACCACCGAAAACAAAAAGTTTAATCTGTTTAACATTATAATTATATTTTTTTGCAACAACCGAATGCCCGACTTCGTGCAGCAACACACTAACAAAAAAGAGCAATGATGTAATTGTTCCGACAAGCCAATAAGAAATCTCAGACCAGCCTTTGTATTCA
>VAPK010676495.1_pt1 | contig 19397 bp, 17 predicted proteins | sample 3395031 | NCBI WGS metagenome assembly VAPK01 (sample SAMN08290443, study PRJNA428436) | hydrothermal vent metagenome | isolation source: Deep-sea hydrothermal vent chimney 1 | place: Pacific Ocean: Juan De Fuca Ridge
ATTTTCAGCACGACTTTATTTTAGTAACTAATTCAGATATATTAACAAATCTAAATTATGAACATTTTTTCCTTGATTTTCTAAAACAGGATGCTGATTTGTCTGTCTTAACGATTCCCTACAAGGTGAGTGTACCCTATGCCGTTTTGGAAACCACCAACGGACATGTAATTGATTTTAAGGAAAAACCAACCTATACTTATTATTCAAACGGAGGTATCTATTTGATGAAGAAAAATGTAATAGACCTTATCCCCAAAAATACGTTTTACAATGCTACTGATTTAATGGAAGATCTGATTAAAAATAACAAAAAAGTAATTTCATATCCATTACAGGGGTATTGGCTGGATGTGGGTAAACACGAGGATTTTGAGAAAGCAAATGAAGATATTGAGCAAATAAATTTTGAGTAATGTACAATAACAAAAGGGTTTTAGCAATTATACCTGCCCGAGGCGGAAGTAAACGTTTGCCCAGAAAGAATATATTGGATTTGAATGGTAAACCATTAATTGCCTGGACAATAGAGGCCGCTTTGAAGTCAAGATATATTGATAAAACGATTGTTTCTACGGATGATAAAGAAATAGCAGAAATAAGTGATAAATATGGTGCTGAAGTCCCCTTTATGAGGCCAAAAAGATTAGCATCTGACACAGCATCCTCAGTAGATGTTATTTTACATGCCATTAATTTTTATAAGGAAAAAGGAAATAATTTTGAATACATAGTTCTTCTTCAGCCCACTTCACCTTTAAGAATGGACGAGGATATTGATGCTGCTTTTGAACAATTAGATGATAAAACCAAGGCCGTTGTGTCTGTTTGCGAAACAGAACATACACCCCTTTGGTCAAATACTTTGCCTGCAGATTTATCAATGAAAGATTTCATCAGACCGGAGATAAAAAATGTTAGGTCACAAGATTTACCTAAGTATTATAGATTGAACGGGGCTGTTTATATTAGTGAGATTGGCTATTTTAAAGATAATATTGGATTTATAGGAGATCGGACAGTGGCTTTTATTATGCTTCAGGAGAGGTCTATTGATATTGATTCTGTGTTTGATTTTCTGTTTTGTGAATTTTTAATGAAAACAAGTGATAAACAATAAAAACAAATTTTTACAAATGGAAAAAGGCGTTAATCTTTTTTCACTTAGGATTATTGATAATTTTCCTATTTGGGATATTCTAAGATATCGGGTATTGAGTAAGATTAATGTTTATAATACTCAAGTTTTGCATAGAACAAAAAATATTGTAAGTATTTGAAAAAGAATTTCAATTCTTAACTCATGTTGTGCCATGCATGGAAAATAACTTGATCAAGGAAGTCCTTTATTAGGCAAAGGCATCCATTGTGAGATAGAATCTGAAAGAAGCCTGCGGCAAAGTTCCGGCCAGAGGAAAACGAACATCATCAGTCATATTCTGGGGGGTGAATTTGCAATGCAAAACGAAGTCCAATAAACTACCTGGATACAGGAGTGTAAATGGCGCGGGTAGATCAATTAAAATATTCAAAAGTTATCATATAAATTAAAAATGAAGCTCTATTGGGCAATCATTTTTGGCCAAAGGGTATTGTGTTGATCCTATTGATCTAGATGAAGACTAGATCAAGAATGTATAAGTATGGCATGGTTTTTTATGAATTATTTTTTATATGAAAAAAGTTATATATATATCTTACCAAAAATTACGTGATCAGTTTAAAGAAGATTTTTTTATTAATAATTTAATAGATGAAAAAATTGAATTTGAATATTGGGATCTAAGTGAAATGTTTTCAAGGAAATTTGAAATGTTCCAACCTGAATATGTAGTGCCAATTATAAACAAAATTGAATTAATAAAAAGAATAAAAGAAAATAATCTAAAATCTACTGCCTTTATTATTCATATTACGTACGATGGCACATCACTTAAATTATTTAGAATATTTACCAAATTAAATTGCTTTATCGTCTACATTTCACGGCAGCCTCTTGTAAATTTTCTCCCGACAACTATTATTAAATTGATAAGCTATAGAATTAATTTTCAAACCTTTAAATTATTGTGGAAACCCCGCAAAATAAGCAAGATAATTAAAAATTATATAGCTCTTTTTTATAAACAATCAGGGTTAATAAAACCGTATGATATTGTTTTTTGCGCGGGGGCTAAAGGCATTAAATTTACTGGTGTAGGCTGGCAAAAAGATTTAGAAAAATCTAAAGTAATTGCGGTAAATAGCGTAGAATATGAAAAATCAAAAAAGAATGACTCAAACCTTAGTAATACAATTAAGGAAGAGTATGCGGTATTTTTGGACCAATACTTACCTTTTCATCCTGATATAAATATTATAGGTAATAACTCCCTTGATCCAAATGAATATTATAATGACCTTAATAAATTTTTCAAAAAAATTGAAGATAATTTTAGTTTAAAAGTAATAATTGCCAGTCACCCAAAAGCTGAAAAATATAATGAGTTCAACTTTTTTGAAAACAGAAGAGTATTATTTGATGCTACTAAGGAGTTGGTTAAAGGATGTAAATTTGTAGTAGCACATTGGAGTACGTCAATAAACTATGCTATAATATTTGATAAACCAATTATTTTTTTGTTATCGGACCAGATAAAAAAAACGTGGCCAACTTCTTATCTTTATACTATACAATTAGGGCAGCTTTTAAGTCAAAATACATATAATCTAAATGAAAATTATTTTAATTTTAAAATTAATAAATTATCAAACAATACAAGGATAAAATTTATAGAAGATTATATTATTAGTAGTAATTCTTCAAATTACAATTCAAGTGAGATATTTATAAAAGTGATAAAATTAAGTTAAGAGCAATTTTATAAATATTTAAATGGAAATAACTTGAAAAAAGATTTTTTTTATAAACTGATTACCAATGTTATTAGAATACCGATAACATTCTTATTACAATCAATATTTCCAAGAATATTAAATCCATCTCAATATGGCAATTATGAATTTTTAACTAAAATAGCATCCACCATTATTTTATTTTTTGATACGGGGACATCAACTGCTTTTTATACAATGCTATCAAAGAATAATCAAGATAAATTATTAATAAGATTTTATTGGTTGTTAACGATAGCATTAACATTTCTTTACTTTGGTGCAGCAACAGGTTTTATTTTTTTTAAAATAGCAAATATTTTATGGATAGCTCAATCAAATTGGCTTATTTATCTTAGTTTGATATGGGGTGTGTTTACTTTTTATAATGCAATCTTATTAAAATATACGGATGCTGTACGATTGACAAAAATAGGTGAGATTATAAGATCTGCCCATTTGATAATATCAGTTTTGTCTTTTCTTTTGATAATTTATTTTTTTGGCAAAATTAACCTGAGAATATTTTTTTTAATACAAATTGTTTTACAATTTGTATTAATTTGGGGATTTAAAATAGTTTTGAATAGTGGGGGATTTAAGGTAATACCCAATGTAAAATTATACAAGAGAGACTTTTTCCTTTATTCAAACAAAATTTGGAATTATTCACATCCTTTAATACTATATAGCTTTATTATTTTATTAGGAGGATTGGGTCAGCGTTGGATATTGCAAGAATATGGTGGGTCAATACAACAGGGATATTTTGGCATATCCTTTAAATTAGGGGCTTTTGTATTTATAATTGCAGGTGCTATAATGCCTCTTTTGATGAGGGAATTTTCTGTTTATCACGAAAATAATGATATAAATAATATTAAACGATTATTCTTAACTAATTCTCGGCTATTATACTTTATAGCTTCAGTGCTCGGTATTTTTGTTTCTATTCATTCAAATTTTATTCTTTCAATTTATGCGGGGAAAGAGTATTTAGCTGCGCAATCAACAGTTTCTATAATGGCTTTTTACCCAATTCATCAAACTTTAGGACAAGTTAATGGAACATTATTTTATTCAACAAATCGCACCAAGCAGTTAAAAAATATTGGAATTATATTTGTTCCGATATCTTTATTAATAAGTTACGTATTAATAGCCCACAATGGTTTTTTAGGATTGGGGTTTGGGCTAGGAGCTAAGGGATTAGCATATCAAATGATATTTGTGCAATTTTTTTCAGCAAATGCTTCACTTTATTTAAATTCACTTTATTTAAGATTGAATTTTTGGAAATTATTTATTCATCAAGTTGTTTCATTATCCTCATTAGCTATAATTGGGTATGCGCTAAATTATATTATTTCAAATATTTTTGTTAACCTTTATTTTGAAATAATTATTGAGTTTTTATTATTTCTCATATTTTCACTCTCAATAGGATATTTATTTCCCTATCTCCTTGGCCTTAGCAGAGATAAAATAAATTCTGTATTATTGAGCTTTAAAGGGATAATTGCATCTCTTTTTACGAAATAATTTATTTATTAAATAAAATTGATCATAAATAGTGAGAGTTGGATATTATAAAATAATAAATGATGGTAGATGTTATAATGCTCACATATAATCAAGAAAAGTATATTTCAAAAGCAATTGAAAGCGTTCTTAATCAAAATGTTGAATTAAGATTAATAATAGGAGAGGACTGTTCTACAGATAACACAAAAGAAATTTGTAGAATGTATAAAAGAAAATTCTCAGATAAAATAGTTTTGTTAGAATCAGAGTTTAATATTGGGTTGGTAAAAAATTACGTAAGATGTTTTAATTATTCCACTTCTGACTTTATTGCCATTTTGGAAGGTGATGATTATTGGATAGATAATTTTAAACTGAGTAAGCAAATTAATATTCTGAAAGACAACCCAGATATCGGTCTCGTCCATTCAAATTTATTTTTGTTAAAGGAGGGTAATAGCTTAATAAAGAAAATAAAGCCTCTTTTCCCAGAAGAAAAGTTGTCTGGAGAAATATTTCAACGTTTGCTTGAGTTAAATTTTATTCATTCATTAACAGTAGTTTTTAGAAGCCAACTGTTAGAATACATTGATTTTGAATTTCTAATATTAAATGAATTTAAGACTATTGATTATTTTCTTTGGTTAATTTTTTCAATGCACACAAAGGCTGGTTATTTAAATGAGTATGGATCTGTATATCGGGTTTTAAAAGAATCTATTAGCCATAGCACGAACTACGATAAGTCTAAAAGTTTTATGAAAACCTTTTTAATGACATTCAAATATTTATATGATAATAATTATATTGACAAACAAGTCTATTTAAGGAAACACAACGAATATAAGCTAGAATTATTAATTAGGGCTATTAAAAAATTGGATTTTGCTCTAATAATAGAAAACCTGAATGGCTTTTCAATAAGTTTATTGTTTAAAAAGTTGCACTCAAAATTAATTTACACGAATTATTTTCGATATTAAAAGTTCAGATGATATTAACAGAAATTACAATTCAACTTAGAAACATCAAAAAGTGCTCTTAATGGGGAATACCATAGCTGGCTGGATAAGGCCGAGATTTCGCTTAACATATTGAACAATAAATACCTTGGCCGTAGAATGCAGTCAAACGATAAAGTCCGGGATGAACTGAAGCTTGGGAACAAGCTTGAAAAGGGTTCGGCAAGAAAATCAACTGGAAGTTTACTATTGAGAAAGCTCATATCAAATCGAAGAGACTTTCTCCGTCATTTGAGTGACATGACACTATCTGGAAATCGCTTGTTTATTGTCCGCTTTTCAAATTGTTTATGAAAATAAAAGTCAAGGATGTAATTTCATAAGGGCTTGACTAAACGTTGTTATAGAATTTAAGGATGGATATATACTATATACAAATTATTTTAATAATTCTGTTTATTTCAATTTTTAGTTTGCCAGAATTTCAGCAAAACAGAAAATATTTATTAATAAGTGAAATATTCATATTAATGTTTTGCTTAGTAATAGCGTTTCGACCATTGACGGTTGCCGATAGTGTCCCATATAAAGATTTTTTTAATTTTATTCCACAAAATGTTTCAATATTTAGTTCAGGAGGGTTCAATTATGGATCTTATTACACAGGTTATGTAAAGTTGAACCAAATTGTTAAATTTCTTTTCCCCAATAATTTTAGAATGCTTTTCTTATCAATAATATTAATTAACACTTATATAATTTGGTTTGCAACGGGGATAATTAATAAACAAATAAAACAGGAAGGTTTAAATAAAATAAGTGTTGAAAAATTTAAGTGGTTAAAAAGGGATTCAATATTGGTTGCTCCTTTTTTTGCTTTATATCTTTCGTATTACGGTTATTATTCAGATGCGGTAATTTTAAGGGCTGGTTTAGCATTTTCATTTATATATTTAAGCTTTTCACTATTTGTGCGTAAACAATTTATTTATGGAATATTATGCCTTATCATGTCTATTTTGTTTCACCAAACTGCAATATTAGGGTTGTTGGTTATTAGTATTTTTTTTATTAAAAATGAAATTTCAAAAAAGGTGTACTATGTGTACTTATTTATTCTACTCTTTTTTTATGTTTTTAAAGTTGATACAATTATAACTTCGGCTTTTTCTGATAGAATGACAAATTTTTTAATGGGGAATGATATAATTGGAGGCAGTAAATTTATCGGGTATTTAGGTGCTGGTCGTATTGTTTCTTCAGAATACTCCATCAGGCTTTTAGTCTTAATGTTTAATATTTTTATTTCGGTTTATTATAAACTTCCTTCTAAAACATATAATACCCTTTTGAATATTAATATTGTAGGTGTTTCTATAAGTGTATTTTTGGGAAATATTATGGCATCATCACGAGTTTCTGATTTTTTCTTGTTTTTTAGTTTTTCTTTATTTTATTTTGTTTTAATTAATATTAAAAACCTGAAAATACGATATTTGTTTTTTTTATGGATAGTATTTACGAATTTGTTTTTTGTTTTGCGTTTTACGTAAAACGATTCCTAAAATTAAACGTCTTAGGTTATCAAACCCCAATGCTGCTTAATTTGAGATCAGTAATGAATTTTCACATAAGGTGAGTAATTAATATAATTGTTTACCATATCAATTCAAATAAAGAAAGAACATTTTATTTATTAAAAAAATGAGTTTGAAAAATAATGTCTTTTTGGTAACTGGTGGAGCTGGGTTTATTGGCTCCCATTTAATTGAAAGATTACTTATTGGTGATAATGTAATTGTTTGCATTGATAACCTGAGTAGTGGTTTTATCAAAAATTTACCGAATCACAAGAATCTAAAAGTTTTAAAAAAAGCTGTTCAGGACGTTAGGTTAGATCAATTGCCTAAATTTGATGGAATATTCCATTTAGCAGCTCAAGCTTCTGTTCCAAAGTCGATAGATGATTTCTATAATAGTTCATTGAATAATTTGCAAAGCATGTTGAAGGTTTGGGAATGGGCAAATGAGTTGAAAGTTCCTATTGTTTACGCGTCATCATCAGCAGTTTATGGTAATTTATCAATTGGAGATGACATGGTGGATAAATATGACATTCTTTCTCCTTATGCTCAGGATAAACTTACAATGGAACATTATGCAAAGATGGCTTGGAAAGTATACCAGACCAGTTCAATTGGTTTACGTTTTTTTAATGTATATGGCCCACGGCAGGATCCTACTAATCCATATTCCGGTGTTATTTCAATTTTCATTGACCGCCTTAAAAATAATTTACCGGTAACTGTTAATGGAGGCTATCAAACCAGAGATTTTATTTACGTAATTGATGTTGTTGAATGTCTCGAAGAGTCAATGAGTCTATTGCAGAAAAAAGCGTTGTGTGAAACTTTAAATGTTGGGACGGGGAAGTCTGTTACAATTGATCGCCTTCTAGAGATCTTAGTGGAGATAATGTATGTAAAGCCGAAGGTACTTAAGGCAAAACTACCTTTTGGGGATCCTGAAATCTCTGGAGGGACTTATGAGAAGATGAAGGAGATACTGAAAGTATATCCAAGTAATTTTACATGCCTCTTAAAAGGATTGGGAGAGACTGTTTCATTTTAATAAATATAATTATGGAAATAAATCCTACGGAAAGAAAAGAATACATAAAAAATACTGGATTGATGCAAGAGAAAAAAAGTATGGTTTTTCTCTATATGATAAGAATCTTATAGAATTAATTAGCTCAAAAGTTGATCATGGTAGGCTTTTAGATGTTGCAATAGGTACTGGATTTCCATTTGCTTCAACTTTAAAGGAATCAAATGAAATTTATGGGATTGACATAGCCCCTAACTTGATTGAAAAATGTAAACTATTATACCCTGATGTAAATTGTATGGTGGGTGATTGTGAAAATTTACCTTATAAAGATAATTTCTTTAATTTGGTATATTCCTTTCATTCAACATGGTATTTTCCAGATTTAATTAAGACGATTTCCGAAATGATAAGGGTTACAATGCCCGGCGGACTCGTTGTTTTTGACATCCAAAATGTTAATAATAAAGCCAATTCAAAATCAAATAGAAAAAGGATTAGAAAGTATAATTATCGTTATTTCTTCTACCCGTTTCATTTTTTTAAGCAGATAGTTAAAATTATATTGCATAGAACTGATATAAGTTGGGAAATTTCGCTACATGAAATTCCAACAGATCCTCAAATACTTACCAAGTATTTTGAAGAAAGAGAAGTACAGTACGAAATTTTAATTAGAAATGAAGATGAAAGTTTATCACTTGCAAATAATTCCGATTCATGGATGATGATTTCAAGATTAGTCTTTTTGGTTCATGTTAAGTGATTGTAAAACATAGAAGTTGCAAATTTACTGGATAGTTCTTTTCAAACTATACATATATAATTCAATGGTTTAGCTTACATAATAAAATGCTAGTTTATAACAGCTAATAACACTTATTGCAAATGAATGATATGAAAAAATTCGAATGGGCAGTAATTGGTTCGGGAATTGCCGGGATAATTACTTCTGAAATACTTACACGAGAGGGCCATAGTACTATTCTCATAGAAAAGAATGAAAAATTGGCGTCAGAAACGTCAAGAGATTTTCATGAATGGATGCATGCCGGGTCACTCTATACCTTAATTCCAGACAATCTGAAGACTCTGAAATTTATATTGGGTGCAGTCGATGATTTATTAGATTTTTACGGCTCATATAAAAGAATGAATCTCGTACCCACTGAAAATGGCATTTCTATTAATGGTACTGAAAAAGGATGGTTCATAAGTAATAATTTTATCCATTTTAAATTTCGTGTAAAAGGAAGAAAGCTTACTTTTCCATGGTTAATTGGTATTGCAAGATCAACCTTTTTAATTGATAAATTAAAAGAGCATGACTGGTTAAGAAGAAGGGCTGGTATTTTAGACCCTTTTAAATACAGATGGAAGGATATCATTAAGGTAGTTAGCCTTTTAATGAAATGGAAAGAGAAATTTTATACCGTGGAGACTCCTGATTTTACTATGAACTCCAGATTAATACTACGGGATATGATAGCCACTGCAATCAATAATGGATTATCTGTTTCTAAATCGAACAAACTCATTGAATATAAAAAAACAGAAGACGGGTATTTGGTTATCACAGAAAAGGAAACCTTTTTAGTTGAGCGGTTGGCTCTTTGCAATGGAGAAAATATTTCCGAATTTGTTGATTCCCATGTTAAAAAGAGCTATGCCCCAATGGCCGTTGTCAATAATGTTCGGAAAGATACCAAGTCGTTCGTAGAACTGGATTATTACCCCAAAAACTGCATTAATATTATCACCAAAGAAGACGGGATCGGATTGATTGGTGGAATATCTTTTAATGATGAAAGTAAATGTAAGGCATATATAGAAGAAGTATTTGCGAAACATCAGATATACCAGCCTCAGATAAAAAAGCTTTATGAATATAATGGTGTCAAAAGTGAGATCATAGTAAAAGGTGAGCCACGAAACTATTTATTTCATATAAAGGAAATTGAAAAGGATGTCTGGATGGTTATTCCCGGAAAATTTACTCTTGGGTTTAGTATTGGACCAGAATTTTACAGGAAAGTATATCATAAAAATCCAAGGAAGCATTTCGTGACAAAAACAGATAATTCAGATAATGAAAATTTAGTTGCCAATACGGTTTGGCAGGATGTTTTATATAATATAAATAAAGGAGAATAATAATATGGGAATGATTAAATTACCAAAAGAGTCGATAGAATTCTATAAGGGCAATATCGATGAAATATTTGATTCTGGCTTTTTGGCAGAAGGCAAATGGAATAAAGAATTATCAGACTTTGTTCGGATAATGACAGGTGCCAAAAAAACAGTGCCGACAAGTTCTAATGGCTCGGGAATAGTCGCGTTACTAAATATCTACAATTACTATTTTAAAAGGAAGAGAGTATTGATACAATCTAATACCATGTATGGGGTGAAAACTATGGTTCCTTCGGGTGGTTGTAAATTGGACGGATTTATTCAATGCAGACTGGAATCATTAATGCCAGGATTAGAAGATGTTAAAAAAGCAATTGGTAACTACTCAAACAATGAAAAGTCAGAGTTGATTATATTACTATCCCATATTGGTGGCATTATAAATCCTGACATACAGGAAATTGCTGAACTTTGCAAAGAAGAAAACATTGTTCTGATTGAAGATTGTGCCCACAGCTTTGGAGCTACTCTTTATGGTAAACATTCCGGCTTATTTGGCAATGCAGGTGTCTATTCTTTCTATTCAACAAAAGCTATTCCTGCTGGCGAAGGTGGTATTATTGTTACAAATGACGAAGAATTAGGCCGGATGGCTTTTGAATACTCGATTTATGACCGGTTTAACCAGAAAATGGAGATCGGGTTTAATAATAGGGTGTCGGAACCTCAGGCCTTGTTAGCTTATAGCGTGGTAAAAGAATGGAAAAACATTGTTGAAAATAAGGTAAATATCGCTGAAAAGTTTATGGAAGTTTGCAAAGATCTAGGGGTTAATTATATAGCACAAAACGAAAATGGCCAGAATGGGAATTATTATAAGTTTACTCTTTATCACCCAACTATTCCTGCAGCAAAAAGATTTCCTTTATTGAAAACCAAAACATCTCCGGTTTACGATTATTCAATAGGAGTTAATAATCAATTAGCAGAATATCATGTGTGTTTGCCCATCTGGTATGGACAGGATGATGAGCTAACTAATAAGGTCATTGATGAATTAGTTCAATGTTTTAATTAATGAGAATAGGATTCTTAACAACGGCAAATAGTTGGCATATTCCAGTAAAAACAAAATATTTTGTAGAAGCTGGTCATGAAGTTTTTTATTTGCAGGTATTTCCCGGAACTGGCCAAAAAATAGTACCAGAAGGAGTAAAATGCTTTGACATTAAAAGTAGTCTCCCCCCATTTTTTGGATTTTTTCATAAGATATTAATTGCACGCAAAGTTTCTAAAAATCTTAATCTTGATGTAGTGCATATTATCGGGATGGGAAAATCGTACTTCGCTTATTTTGTTAAAACAAAAAAAATAGTTATTGAAAATAATGGCTCTGATGTTCTTGTTCTTCCTCAGAAGTATAAATTATTAAAATACATATATAAGATTTTATATAAAAAAGCTGATGCGGTAGTACAGGATTCTAATATAGCAAAAGAAGCTGGGCTGAGCTGTGGTGCGCCACTAAAACATAATGAAATTATTGAACTTGGAATTGATTTTAAAATTTTTAATCCAAATATCGAGAAGAATATTATGAAAAGGCGATATGGATTGAAAGATGAAAAGTTAATTTTTTCTCCAAGAGGGTTTACCGAACTTTATAATATTGAAACTATAATTAGGTCTATCCCTTTGGTAAAAAAGGAATATCCAGATATTAAATTTGTTTTTTGTAGGCATTTTGGAAAAGATGAATCATTTTACGACGAAATTATTCAAAGATTGGAGGTTCATGAAAACGTCATTTTTACTGGTTTTTTGGATAATGAAAAAGAGCTTCCCTATTTTTATAAAGATGCCGATATCGTAGTCTCTGTACCTTCTTCAGATTCCTCTCCGCGCTCTGTGTATGAGGCAATATCATGTTTAAGGCCTGTAATTATTAGCGAATTACCATGGTACCATAGTAAATTCAATAAAGATGATGATATTTTTGTTGTCACAGTAAAAGATGAAACTAAGCTAGGGGAAATGATAATAAATATTCTAAAAGGCAATGAAAAAAGGTCTTTAGAGACGGCTTTTAAATTTGTACATAATAACATTGGTATGGTTACAAATTCAAAAAAAATGGAGAAATTATATTTTGAAATCTTGATGGAAAAGTAAGTTTCAGATCAGTGTAAATATTTTTCAAATGAAGCAAATCATACAAGACCTTAAAAAGGGAAACACCTTATTAGAAGAAGTACCTGCTCCTCAAATAAGAACCGGGGCCATCCTGATAAAAACAACACGAAGTTTAGTTTCTTTAGGCACGGAACGTATGCTGGTGGAATTTGGCAAGGCCGGTTTTATTGACAAAGCACGCCAGCAGCCCGATAAGGTAAAACAGGTACTGGATAAAATGAAAGCCGAAGGTATTTTACCTACTTTGGAAGCTGTTTTTAATAAACTAAACCAACCACTGCCGCTGGGGTATTGCAATGTTGGAGTGGTGGAAGAAGTTGGAAAAGGAGTGCATGGTTTTCAAGTAGGCGACCGCGTTGCATCCAACGGTAACCATGCAGAATACGTTTGTTTACCTGAGAATTTATGTGCAAAAATCCCTGAAAATGTAACTGATGAGGAAGCCGCTTTTACAGTCATAGGATCCATTGGGTTGGAAGGAATTCGTCTTTGTAATCCGACTTTTGGGGAAACCATTGTTGTCATTGGGTTGGGATTGATAGGCCTGGTTACTGCTGAAATGCTCAAAGCCAATGGCTGCAATGTTATTGGTTATGATTTTGATCAACAGAAAGTGGATTTGGCCTTAGCTAAGGGAATTAATGCCTTCAATCCATCATCAGGTACCGATCCTGTTAAATTTGTTCTTCAACAAACTAATGATGTCGGTGCTGACGGTGTTATTATTACCGCTTCCAACAAAGAAGACGAAATTATTCACCAGGCAGCAGAAATGAGCCGCAAAAGGGGGCGGATTGTTTTGGTTGGCGTTATCGGCCTGAATATTCGCCGGGATGATTTTTATAAAAAAGAACTCACCTTCCAGGTTTCCTGTTCGTATGGCCCTGGCCGTTACGATGAGAATTACGAACAAAAAGGACAGGATTATCCCATTGGTTATGTGCGCTGGACCGAAAAACGGAATTTTGAAACTGTACTTAATGCGATTTCCAAAGGACAACTTGATGTAAAACCTTTAATTACAGAAAGAGTTTTATTAGAAAATTTTGAGCAGATATATGGAGATATGCGTAAATCCGGCTCTATTGCTTTTATTCTGGTTTATCCAACCGATTCAATGCGAACGAATACAATAAGCCTGAATAATCAATCCTACGAGGGAAAGAAAGGAGTATTTGGGATTATTGGAGCCGGAAATTTCACCTCTGCCACCATAATTCCAGGCATGAAGGCTGCCGCTGCAGATATGAAATCCATTGCCAGCGCCGGAGGATTGACTGCCAAAATAATGGCGAAGAAAGGAAACATTTCGAAAGCCACTTCCGATTACAAGGAGATTTTGAAAGATGATGAAGTGGACACCGTAATGATTACCACACGACATGACCTTCATGCCGGAATGGTTCTCGAATCACTTAAAGCCGGTAAGAATGTGTTTGTGGAAAAACCTTTAGCACTTAACAATAGTGAGCTTCAGAATATAATCGAAGCTTATAACTCATCTTCTCATCTTCTCAACTTCACACCTTCTTTAACAGTTGGTTTTAATCGTCGTTTTGCGCCACTAGCACAAAAGATGAAAAAATTACTGGGTGAGGGACCAAAAAATATTGTGGCTACTATGAATGCCGGATATATTCCACCCGAAGTTTGGGTACATGATTTAGAAGTTGGTGGCGGGCGTATTATTGGAGAAGCCTGTCATTACATAGATTTGTGTACGTTTCTTGCGGGGAGTAAGGTGAAATCCGTTTGTATGAACAGTATGGGAACCAACCCACAGGAAAATACAGACAATGCCAGTATTTTGCTGAAATATGAAAATGGAACCAATGCGGTCATTAATTATTTTGCCAATGGAAGTAAGGCTTACTCTAAAGAGCGTATTGAAGCCTATAGTCAGGAAAAAACACTGATCATTGATAACTGGAGAACATTGAGAGGTTATGGGGTGAAAGGCTTTTCAAAAATGAAGACCAAACTTGACAAGGGACATAAGGCACAGTTTAAACTACTGGTTGATTCCATAAAAACCGGAAAGCCGATTATTCCATTTGATGAGATTATAAACACGACCCAAGCCAGCTTTGCTGCCATTCAGTCTTTGAAAGAAGGGAAATGGATTGATGTTTAGGAAAATGAGAAGATGTGAAAATGAGAAGATGTGAAAATGAGAAGATGTGAGAATGAGAAGGGAAGAAATTGAGAAAATAAGAAAAAGGTGATTTTATAATTATTACTTATGGAAATCATAAAAAGTCACAGGGAACTTAGAGTTTATAAATTAGCTTTTAAAAGTGCGATGAAAATTTTTAATTTTTCAAAAGAATTTCCCAAAGAAGAAATTTATTCCTTAACTGATCAGATGCGTCGTAGTTCTCGATCAGTCTGTGCCAATATTGCTGAAGCTTTCAGGAGAAGAAAGTACCCAAAGTCGTTTTCAAATAAATTAAATGAAAGTGAAGCTGAAGCGGCAGAAACCCAGAACTGGCTTGATTTCGCTGTAGAATGTAATTATATAACGGTCGAAATTTATAATTCACTTGACAAGGAGTATGACAACATTATTGGAATGTTAGTAAACATGCAGAAATCTCCCGAAAAATGGGGAGTATAGTTGAGGAAATGAGAAGATTAGAAGATGAGGAAATGAGAATATGAGAAGAAGAGAACGTGAGAAGTTGAGAAAATGAAATTCATAATGGGTCAGCAAGGGTCAATCTCACACTCTCATTTTCCCATTTTCCTGTTGTTTCCCCAAATTCTCACACTCTCACTTTCCCATTTGCATAAAATAGAGTCATTAGAAAGATAATGCAGCTGTTAAGATATTACTTCACTCTAAAGCACCTAAAACTCATCCAAATTCGTTATCAGTTCTGGTATCGGGTTCGTCGATATTGGAGGAAAATGATTGGGTTTAAATACCCCTTATCCATAAATAGAGAGGGTCTTGCGGTTAAATTGGAACCGTTTATTAAAAAACATACCTGCTTCGACGATTATCAATTTTCTTTCCTAAACCAATCCAAAACCTTTTCTGAGAAGGGTATAGACTGGAATTATTCCGAATATGGTAAACTTTGGACCTACAATCTCAATTACTTCGACTTTTTAAATCAGGAACAAATAAAACCTGAAAACGGATTAAAACTTATTGATGATTACATCTCCAACTTAAATCAATGCTCAACAGGTTTGGAACCCTATCCCATTGCTCTTCGTGGCATAAACTGGATAAAGTTCCTTTCAGAAGGTTCTTTGTTCACGCTGCGTTCGCTGCGAGAAACCGCTGCGTTCGCTGCGAGAAACATTGACCACATCAACAATTTCCTTTACAGTCAATACCAAATCCTTCTAGATAACATTGAATACCATCTGCTTGGAAATCATTTGCTTGAAGACGGTTTCAGTCTCCTGTTTGGTGCATTTTATTTCATGGATAAGGAGCTATACAAGAAAGCCCATGAAATTATTCAATCAGAACTAAACGAGCAGATTTTAGATGATGGTGCCCATTTTGAATTAAGCCCCATGTATCATCAGATTATACTCGACAGGTTGTTGGATTGTGTTAACCTATTGCAGAATAATAAACGGTATGAAAGGCAGGACAAACTACTTATTCTTATGGAGCAAAAAGCCCAACTCATGTTGGAATGGATAAACCAGATGACGTTTTCAAACAATCAAATTCCCTTGTTGAATGATGCCGCAACTGATATTGCCCCTGATACCCAAAAGCTAATCGATTATGCCTATTCTTTAAACTTAAAACTTACAACTCAAAACTTAAAACTTTCCTCTTCCGGGTATCGTCGTTTCAATGGAAAAAAATATGAAGCCATAATTGATGTCGGCCAAATAGGTTCTTCCTATCAGCCGGGTCATGCTCATGCGGATACCTTTAATTTTGTTTTGAATGTTTACAATCAGCCATTTATTGTTGATATGGGCATTTCCACCTATGATAAAAATAATCGGCGTTATCTAGAGCGATCAACATCTTCTCATAATACCGTTGTTGTTGATGGCAAAAATCAGTCTGATGTTTGGGGAGGGTTTCGTATAGGGAAAAGAGCCAAAGTCCAAATAATCTCTGAGGAAGCAAACGATATCCTCGTTACCCATAATGGCTATAAGTCCTACGGCATAACGCACCAAAGATCGTTTCAATTTGATAAAGAAAGTATTCTGATTATAGATTCTCTTTTAGGAGAACCCAATAGTATGGGAACCAGCTATTTGCATTTTCATCCTGATGTGCATATTGTTCAGAATCAGAATAATCTTATTATCAATAACAATATGTGTATCAAAATTTATAATCCGCAAAGTATTAATATTACTGACTATATGTATCCCTTAGGATATAATAAATACGTTACAGCAAAAAAATGTTTAATTAAGTTTAATTCAACAATGAGTTTTAAAATATTACCCTATGAAGATTGATTTAATTGCCGGGGCCCGTCCAAATTTCATGAAAATTGCTCCCATCATTGATGCGATACATAAAGCACAATCTGAAGGCAAAGACATCAACTTCCGTCTTGTTCATACTGGGCAACATTACGACAAAAACATGAGCGGTAGTTTTTTTGAGCAATTGGGCATTCCAGAGCCTCATATTAATTTAGGAGCAGGGGGGGGAACTCAAGCGGAACAAACTGCCAACATTATGATTGGTTATGAAAGGTTGTTAATGAAAGAGAAATCAGACCTCTGTTTGGTTGTAGGGGATGTAACTTCGACAATGGCATGTGCTATTTCAGCTCAGAAACTTCATATAAAGGTGGCACATGTAGAAGCTGGCATTCGCTCCGGTGACTGGTCTATGCCCGAAGAAATTAACCGAATGGTTACTGATAGTATAACAAACTACTTTTTCACTACCACAGAAATTGCAAATGAAAACTTGCAAAAAGCTGGCATTTCAAGTGATAGAATTTTCTGGGTGGGTAATACGATGATAGACACGCTTATTAAGCATAGATCGCACTTTATTAAACCTGAAATATGGGATAAAGTTAATCTGAAAAACGGGAAATATATTGTAATGACGCTGCATCGCCCTGCAAATGTGGATGAAGAAAGTAAGCTAAAAATGTTAATGGATGAAATTATTGATCATTCCAGTAATGTTCCTTTGGTTTTCCCGGTTCACCCCAGAACAAAAAAAATATTGACCAGTATTGGTATTAATCATCCCCGACTACATATGATTGAGCCAATGAGTTATTTTGAATTTAATTACTTGGTGGAACATTCCATGGCTGTTATCACCGATTCGGGCGGAATAACAGAAGAAACCACCGTAATGGGAATTCCTTGCATGACTTTGAGAGATAATACAGAACGTCCTGAGACCATAACTATAGGTACTAATGAGTTGTTAGGAACTGATCCGAGGGCTGTTGCTCCAGCCATGCAAAAACTTTTTAATGGAAACTGGAAGAAAGGTTCAATTCCTGAATTATGGGATGGGGCTACCAGTCAAAGAATTATTAATCACCTGCTTGAGATTCTCAAATGAAAAAAATTTTATACTTGAGTTTTTATTTTGAACCTGATTTATGTGCGGGTTCATTTAGAAATACACCTTTAGCAATTGAGTTGGCCAATCAATTGAAAGGAATTGCTGAAGTTGATGTTTTTACAACTATGCCTAATCGGTATATCAGTTACAATAAATCTGCAAATGAAAAAGAGAAAAGAGGCAATTTAACAATTCACAGGATTGAGATTCCTTTACACAAGAGTGGCTTATTTGATCAGATCAATTCATTTAGAAAGTATTATTTCAAGGTTAAAGCACTAACGAAAAATAATGAATATGATCTTATTTTTGCATCAAGTTCAAGATTGTTCACTGCCTATTTAGGCCATTCTATTTCTAAAAGAAAGCGACTTCCTTATTATCTTGATATTAGAGATGTCTTTTATGATAGCATGAAAGATCTTACGCGAACAAACCCATTAAAAAAAGTTATTTTACCTATTCTAAAACACATAGAAAAAACTACCTTCACCAATGCTGCTCATATTAACCTGATTTCAGAAGGTTTCATTCCCTATTTTAAAGAATACGAGAAACCCCAAAAGACAAGTTTTCCAAATGGCATAGATGATCAGTTTTTAAACCTCCCGGTATTTCCTTCAATCAATAATTTTAAAAAGAAACGGATTTTATATGCTGGAAATATTGGAGAAGGCCAGGGTCTTGATAAATTGATACCGGAATTGGCAAATAATTTCAACGATCAGTTTGATTTTCATTTATTTGGCGATGGGGGTGCTAAGAGTGAGTTGGTTAATAAAATAGCTGATTTTAACTGTTCAAATGTATTTCTACACCAACCCGTTAGTAGAAAGCAGTTAATGGTAGAATACAGTAAAACAGATTTTTTCTTAATTCACCTGAATGATTTTGACGCCTTTAAAAAAGTACTCCCATCAAAGGTTTTCGAATTAGGAGCATATAATAAACCTATAATTGCCGGTGTAGGAGGCTATGCAGCAAAGTTTATTAGTGAAAACCTTCCTAATGTAATATTATTTAATCCTTGTGATGTGGATGAATGTACCAACCAATTGAAAAACTATAAGTATGAACTGGTTGAACGCACAGAATTTATAAAGAAATTTAAACGCTCAAATATCAATTATCAAATGGCAAAATCAATAGTCTCTTATCTTTAATGTCATCATGAAAAAGATTCTTATCACCGGATCAAATGGTTTTATTGGAACAAATATTTATGACACCTTTCATGATGATGTTGAATTATTAGGGCTGGACATTTCTAAAAGAAGTAAATTTCCCAAAAATCAACTTTTTAATTGGGAAGAGCTTGATAAGATACCTCCTGTAGATATGATAATTCATCTTGCTGGGAAGGCTCATGATACAAAAAACCAATCCGAAGCCTCATCTTATTTTGAGATTAATACCGGTTTAACAAAAAAAATCTATGATTGGTTTTTGCTCTCAAAAGCAAAAAAGTTTATATTTTTTAGCTCGGTTAAGGCAGCCGCTGATACAGTTATGGGTGAGATTTTAACAGAAGATGTAATCCCAGCTCCTAAAGGTCCTTA
>VAPK010588156.1_pt1 | contig 19358 bp, 29 predicted proteins | sample 3395031 | NCBI WGS metagenome assembly VAPK01 (sample SAMN08290443, study PRJNA428436) | hydrothermal vent metagenome | isolation source: Deep-sea hydrothermal vent chimney 1 | place: Pacific Ocean: Juan De Fuca Ridge
ATGATTAGCCTTAAAAGGTGTTGGAACAGCGACAATAAAAACATCGGCTTGCGTAGGTTTTGTATCTGCTTTTAAGTTACCAGATTTTACTGCTGATTGTACAAAAGTATCCAAATCTGGTTCAACTATATGTATTTTACCGGCATTGATCGTATCTACAGTTGACTGTACAACATCAACACCATGAACTTTATAACCCCTGTTTGCTAGTAAAGATGCTGTAGGAAGACCGATATATCCCAACCCCATCACACATATTTTTTCAACTCTCATCTATTTTCCTTTTAAAAAATCCACTATTCGTTCACAGGCTCTACCATCACCATAAGGGTTATGTGACTTTGACATTTTTTGGTATGCCTCTTTATCTTCAAACAATATTTGGCAATTTTCGATAATCTTTTGCTTATCTGTCCCTACAAGCTTGACTGTACCAGCGGCTAATGCTTCCGGTCTTTCTGTCGTATCTCTCATTACCAAAACAGGTTTTCCAAGGCTAGGCGCTTCTTCCTGTATTCCCCCACTGTCAGTCAATATAAAATATGCATTATGCATCAAATAGACAAATGGTTCATAATCCAGCGGATCTATCAAAAAAACATTTTTAACATCAGATAAAAGCTCTTTAACAGGCTTTTGAACATTAGGATTCAAATGTACAGGATAAACGATATCCACATCCGGATTTTTTAAAGCCACTTCTTTCAGCGCTTCACAGATATTTAAAAATCCCTGTCCAAAATTTTCCCGTCTGTGCCCTGTAACCAAAACCAATTGTTTAGACTTGTCAATATTATAACCTTTTTGTGCAATAATATCTTGAAGTTTTTCTTCCAAAACGACATCTGATTCTATTTTGGAAACTACACTTACAAGAGCATCAATAACTGTATTGCCTGTAACGATTACATTTTCTATATCGACATTTTCTTTTAAAAGATTAGATTTACTCTCTTCAGTCGGTGCGAAATGATATGTTGCTAATCTCCCTGTAACCTGTCTGTTACCTTCCTCTGGCCATGGAGAATATACATCACCGGTACGTAATCCTGCCTCCACATGACCTACCGCAATTTTTTGATAAAACGCAGCTAATGAAGTTGCAAGAGTTGTTGTCGTATCACCATGCACCAAAACGACATCCGGTTCTACTTTTTCAAACACCTCTTTCAGCCCTAACAAAATATTACTAGTCACTTCATAAAGGTTCTGTCCCGGTTTCATAATATCCAAATCAAAATCTGGTGTAATCTCAAAAAGCTCAAGCACCTGATCAAGCATTTGTCTGTGCTGTGCCGTTACACAAACAATAGTATTAAAAGCATTACTCTTTTCAAAAGCCTTTACTAACGGTGCCATTTTTATAGCTTCCGGGCGTGTCCCGAAAACCAGCATTACTTTTTTCATATTTTCTTTTCCCACTCCAACCCCGTTTTACAAATAAGTTCCAAATCATCATATTTTGGTATCCAGTTCATAACTTTACGAATTTTACTGTTATCTGAAATCAAAATAGCCGGATCCCCTGCTCTTCGTTCTTTGATTTCAACTGGAAAATCTACACCACTTACTTTTTTCATGGTTTCAAGTACCTCTTTAACACTAAAACCATGTCCATATCCGCAATTAAAAACTCCACCTTCTTTTCCCTCTTCAAGGTACTCCAAAGCCCTAATATGTGCTGAAGCCAAATCTTCAACATGAATATAATCACGAATACATGTACCATCTTCAGTCGGATAGTCATCTCCAAATATATACATTTTCTCTCTTTTGCCAAGTGCCGTTTCTGCAGCAACTTTAATTAAGAGAGTAGCATTTTTTGTAGACTGCCCTATTGAACCATCTAGACTAGCACCTGCTACATTAAAATAACGTAAAGCAATATAATTAAAATCACTAAATGCAAATGCTGTATCTTTTAATACTGTTTCACTCATCAACTTACTGCTTCCATAGGGATTGATTGGTGAAGTAGGAGTCTCTTCCGTTACGGGAATCAATTCTGGTGAAGGCTCACCATATACTGCTGCAGTAGAAGAAAATATAAATTTATTGACTCCATATTTTACACACTGTTTTATCAGGTTCGCTGTATTGGCTGTATTGTTTAAATAATATTTTAAAGGATTTTCTACACTTTCAGGCACTACAAGGCTTGCAGCAAAATGAATCACTGCATCATAATTACCTTCTTTAATAATCTCTTCTATAAGAGCATAATTACTCAGATCTGCATTAATAAATTCACCATAGAGTATTGATTCTTTAAATCCTGTTACAAGATTATCCAAAACGATAATTTCATGATCTGTCTCTTCTCCCAGCTGCTTTACAACATGACTGCCGATATAACCTGCACCACCTGTCACAAGTATCTTCATTGTTATGATTCCCCTAAAAGTTTATCTACTATATCGACCATTTTTGTACTTTGCTGTTCTCTGATGAAATTTTCATATACAAATTTTTTATTTGCTTCAGATATTTTAATCGGTTCATCTTTATATTTTTTCACAGCAACTTCCAATGCTTTAAGATCACCCGGATTTATCGTCGTACAATTTTCCAGTTGTTTAACAAAGTTCCTAGCTTCCCCCAACCCCGCATATATAATAGGTAAACCAGTTGAAGCATATTCATAAAGTTTTGATGGCATAGCTGCCTGAAACTTTTCATCAAGCTGTGCAAAAAGTACAGATGTTTTCTGATAAAAAGAGATAATCTCTTCTCTCTTCACTTTACCAAAAAAAGTAATATTATGGATTTGATTTTTACGTGCATATTGTTTTAATTCATGATATTTGCTACCTTCACCAATAATATTAATCTGGATATCAGGTATACGTTTCGCAAGATCTACTAATATATTAATATTTTGAGCAATCCCTACATTGCCAATGTAAGTTAAAGTAAAGACCTTCATCTCATTAATTTGTAACGTATTTAATTCACTAAACTGTTTTTCTTCAATACCATTCGTTATTTTTTCTATTCTGGCACCAGGTATATTTTTAACAATCCAATCATATTCATGATTATTTGTCACCGTAATATAATGATATCGATAAATTGTTTTTTTCATCAATAAAGTAATAACAAACTTTACCATTTTTGTATATAAAGATTTAGCATCTATATATTCCCATACCAAGTCTCTAATATCAATAATTTTCTTTTTCGATAAAAATGCTACAGTGGGAATAATAAACATTTGAGGAGAGGTTGCAATAATAAGATCGGAAGGATGCTGGGTAGATTTATGTGCAAGCTTAACAGCATAAATCAACTCATGAATAGCACGCGTATAGAATTTCTCACCATCATATTTTTTTTGATGAATATAATAAACTTTTATATTTTTACTAAACTGAAAATCATCAGGCTTTTTCCCTTTTTCACTAATACATATTACATTAATCTCATATTTTTTTTCAAGTTCTTTTACTAACGCCAAAATACGATTGGTACCAGCACAATTTTCAGGGATAAAATTTCCAGTCAAGAAGTTGATCTTTTTCATTAGTGACGAAATAACCTTTATAATTTGATAGTAATCACATCATATTTTTATAAGTAGTAATTAAAAATATAATATTAAAAAAATTCTTTATTTTTGTTTATATTTCTACCAAAAAATATTACAATTAATTTTTACTTATATTATTTTTAAATATTAAGAAAAAATAATTTAAAATTAATTAAAATAAAAAACACAAGGCAAAAATATTCTTACTTTTGCCTTTGTTCTATTTATACAATACAGCTGGTAATTTTCTCTGGATCATATGGCTTATCAAGTAATGTATATACCTCTTTCACTACATTATTGATAGTAAAACCAAAATGTTTAAACAACTCTGAAGCATCACCACTTGCCCCAAAACTATTCATACCAAGAACACGATCCGCATATTTATACCATTCCTGTCCACTTGCAGCTTCTACAGCCAATACTTTTGTAGTAGTATCAATTACTGAGTTTTTGTATGCTTCATCCTGCTCTTCAAAAAGTTCCATACACGGAATACTGACAATATTTGCCATAATTCCATTCGCTTCCAAATGGCATCCAGCCTGCAAACAAAGCATCACTTCACTTCCTGTTGCTAAAATAGTAACAGTAGCATTATCTCTTTTTTTGATCATATAGCCGCCTTGTTCAGCAGAACCAACATCTATTTTGTTCTTCAAAGTTTTTAATTTTTGACGACTTAAAACAAAAGCACTTGGAGCATTAAGTTCTAAAGCTTTTTTCCAGCAAGCTATATTTTCACTGGCATCAGCAGGTCTGAAAACATACAGGTTAGGCAATGCCCTAAACTGACTTAAATGCTCAACCGGCTGATGCGTAGGTCCATCCTCTCCCACACCTATACTATCATGCGTCCATACAAAAAAATGTTTTAATCTCATTAAAGCTGCTAATCTTACAGCAGGCTTAAGATAGTCACTAAAGACAAAAAAAGTTGCACTAAAAGGAATAAACAAACCATACAAACTTATCGCATTACAGATAGCACCCATAGCATGTTCACGTATTCCAAAATGGAAATTTTTACCATCAGGATAATCTCCCATATCCTGTAAATACGTTTTGTTTGATGGTGCGAGATCTGCACTACCACCGATAAATCCAGGTATTGCTCTAGCAATAGCATTTAGTATTTTATGGTTACTGTCACGGGTCGCGACCATACTCCCTTCCTCAAAAGAAGGCCAATGTATCTTTGTAAAATCAGGATTTTGCAATGCTTTTAAGGCTTCATTTTGTTCAACAAGAGGTGCTTCGGTTAAAAGTTTTTTCCACTCTCTTTCAGCAAGATCTCCCTCTTCTACTGCACATCGAAATCTTAGTAATACCTCTTCAGGAATAAAGAAATGTTCATTTGGATCAAATCCAGCTTTTTCTTTTGATTTTTTTATCTCATCCTCTCCAAGAGGCGCGCCGTGTGTATGAGGTTCTCCCTCCATTGTTGCAGCACCTTTTGCAATCACTGTTTTGGCTATAATCAAACAAGGTTTTGTCTGCTCTTCTTTTACCTCATTAAGCACCATATCTATTTCATGAAAATCATGTCCATCTATTCGATAGACTTTCCATCCTTGTGCTTCAAATCGTTGTTTGATATTTTCACTGAGTGCTATCTCTGTATCACCCTCAATTGTGATCTCATTTGAGTCATAAAACATAACAAGATTATCCAAACTATGGTGTCCCGCCAAAGAGCATGCTTCATAACTGATTCCCTCTTCAAGATCACCATCACCACAAAAACAATATACTTTATGATCAATGATTTTTGCGGTTTCACTATTTAAAAGTTTAGCTGCATATTTAGATGCCATAGCAAAACCTACAGCATTTGCCACTCCCTGCCCTAAAGGTCCGGTAGTCACTTCTACCCCAGGAACATCATGATACTCAGGGTGACCAGGTGTTTTAGAACCAAATTGTCTGAAGTTTTTCAAATCTTCCAAACTGATATCATACCCCCAAAGATGCAACAAAGAATAGATCATAGCACTGGCATGTCCTCCGCTAAAAACCACTCTGTCACGATTAAGCCATTTTGGGTTCTTTGGATTGTGCTTAAGATGTAAGCTCAATACAGTTGCTATATCTGCCAGCCCCATCGCAGCACCTGGATGCCCACTGTTTGCTCGTTGCACCATATCTGCTGCTAAAAATCTAATGGTATTTGACATCCGTGTTAACATTTGTTTATTTTCCATAAACGTATCCTTACTTTAAATAATATTCTATCAATTGTTGTAAACTTTGGCGTAGTGTATCTTCTAAATCATAAAGTTTTGATTCAATTTCACCAATGAGTTTCTCTTTTTCTGCTTTTGCACCCTCTACACCGAGTAAATTAGTAAAAGAGTTTTTTTGTGTATCATTTTGAGTAGGTTTTCCCGCCTCTTCAACACTCATAGTTGCATCAATAATGTCATCCTGTACCTGGAATAACAATCCTATTTTCAAACCAATTTCATATAAAAGATTCTGTTTAGCCTGATCAAGATCCACAATAATAGCACCCATTTTCAAGCTTGCAGCTATCAGTTTAGCAGTTTTATTTATATGAAGAAAAGAGAGTTCATCCAAAGTTAATTTTTTATTTTCAAAAAAACAATCTATTGCCTGTCCTAAAACCATTCCTTCAGCACCGCCGTTGATAGCCATTTCTTTAATCAAAGCAACCTTTTTATCACTGCTAAGTGGCGCAGCAGCTATCATATAAAAACTATGAGAATTGAGTGCATCTCCTACCAATGTAGCGGTAACCTGATCATATGTAACATGAAGCGTTGGATGTCCCCGCCTTAAGTCAGCATTATCAAAAGTTGGCAAATCATCATGAATCAGGGAATAAGTATGTAACATCTCTATTCCTGCTGCTATATGATTTGCTGCAGGAACCAACAAAGGTTCATATGCAGCTACCACTTCCAATAAAAGCTGCGGACGAAATCTTTTGCCACCGGCTTTAAACATTTCAGAAATTGCATCATTGTAATGTGGATGAAAACTCTTTATTTGAGGTAAATTATTTTGTAAAAAGTTTTCAAAATTTTCAAGTAGTATTTTGCTTCTGTTTTGCAAAAAAATTCCTAATATGATTTTGGTTCTATTAAAATTTACCGGCGAATCCGCCAAGACCACCCAGCATCTTTGAAGCTGCTAGTTTTTTATCCTCTTCTATCATTTTGATAACATCATTGACAGCACTGATAAGCAGTATTTGCAAAGCATCTTTGTCTTCCAACAGAGAATCGTCTATCTCTATATCGATAATCTCACCTTTTCCATTTCCAGTGACTTTGATCAAACCTCCGCCGCTTTTTGCAGTAAACTCTTTACCAGCACTCTCTTCTTGCATCTTTTTAGCTTCTTCCTGGGCTTTTTGCAACATTTCGCCCATTTTGCTAAAATCCATATTCTCAAACATAATCTTTTATCTCATCTATATTATTTTTATTATCAAGAAGGACAATATGTGGTTTAAAATGATCCGCTTCCTCAAAACTCATCGATGCATAGGCAATGATAATAATTACATCACCTATTTCTGCTTTTCTTGCAGCTGCACCGTTGAGACAAATATCACGTTTGCCTCTTTCACCTTCAATAACATAAGTTGAGAATCGTTCACCATTGTTGATATTAACTATATCTACTTTTTGTCCGACTCTTAGTTTAGCAGCATCCATTAACTCTCTGTCAATAGTAATAGATCCTACATAATTAAGATTCGCATCTGTTACAGTAGCACGGTGTAACTTGCTATATAACATTGTGATGTTCATGAAGTTATCTTCCAGCCATCTTCATAGCTTCCATAGGTGAAAGCGCTTCATCCCAAAATTCACTTGGTATTAAATACTCTTCTACAACTTTACCACCAATAATATGTTCATCGATAATACGTGTAATTTTCTCTTTTGTAAGACCTACATACATATGGTGTCCAGGCTCAACCAACATAACAGGACCTTGCTGACATCTGTTTAAACATGCCGTTCGCACAGGTTGTACTGTTGCGATAAGTCCTTTTTGCATAAGTGTTTGTCCAAGGTGCTGAAACAAATCTCTAGTCTCATCATTAACACAGCTTGGTTTTGGCATTCCCGGAGGTGATGATTGTTCACATTTAAATATATAAAATGCAGGTTGTGGTATTCCCATAATAATTCCCCTATTTTGTTTGTTTTAAATAACCCCTCTATTAAGGCGTTTTATTTTATTCTAATATCTATTAAATTTTTCTTTTACTATTTCTTTAACAATAGCACGATCATCAAAAGGTATCTTTTCTGTTCCTATTTCGATAAATTCTTCATCCCCTTTGCCTAAAATAAGTAATATATCTTCCTCTTCAAGTTCATCAATTGCTAAAGCAATTGCCTTTTTCCGATCTGGTTCAATACGTACAATATCTTTCTTTGCTATACCTTCATAAATATCTTCGATAATATCCAAAGGATCTTCATTTCTGGGATTATCGATCGTTAGATATATCTTCTTTCCGTATCGATTGGCTACACGTCCCATCTGTACTCTTTTCGTACGATCCCTATTCCCGCCCGCACCAAAGACTACTGACAATTTTTTCTCTTTCAAAGAATCAAGTACTTTATCCATACCATCCGGGGTATGAGCAAAGTCTACAATAATCAATGGTCTATCACAAACAACTTCCATACGCCCGCTTACACCGGCAAAATTTTCAACAACATCGCATATCTCTTTCAAAGAGTAATCAGTGACAAGTTTTACCGAACCTATTGCAGCTGTAATGTTATACAAGTTGAAAAAACCATACAATGGAGAACTAAAACTTTCCTGCTGATCAAAGTGTTTTATAGCCGCCGTAATACCATTATTTAAAGAATATGCTGTAATATTAAACGATGCAGGTACATCTAAAGCATAGGTATAGGTATTTTTTATTTTAAAGTCAATCTTTTTGGCATCTTTATTAATCAACTTTTTGGAATCATCGTTAAAAAAACTGCTTTTTACACGCCAATACTCTTCAAATGTCCCATGATAATCCAAATGATCCTGTGTAATATTTGTAAAAACTTTTAATGCAAATTGTAAACTTTCAATACGATTTTGAGCAATAGCATGAGAACTGACTTCCATAACAAAAAAATCAGCACCTGCATCTCTTGCCTGTTTCAAATGGTAAAGTGTTCCAAGAATAGAAGGTGTTGTAAGTGTTTTGCCTTCTAACTTCTCATCATTTACAAAAAATCCACGAGTTCCCTGAAATCCAACACTTTCACCCAGATCCAATAAGAAAGAATATACAGCAGCAGCGGTTGTTGTCTTTCCATTCGTGCCTGTTACACCAATTATTTTCATTACAGAAATATCAAATATTTCTTGTAATTCAAGAGGAGTAATTATTAAAGCACAATTTTTTTCTTTTGCTGCTTGAAGATATTTTTTATTTTGCTCAGTTAACAAAAAAGCGGTTAGTTCATCACATTCATCTGAATTATCAGTAATGTAGGGAATATTATTGTAGTTAAACGAATATTTCAAATTTAATTTTGCTCCAGTGTTTGTAGAAAATCATAAAAAAGTCTGTCATCAGGATAGAGTGCTAATGCACTTTCAATATAATTATATGCCATTTCATCATAGCCATTATCAAGCAACATACCTATCAATTCTACAAAATCCTCTTTTTTATATATAATAATCTTAGTTGAAAAAATCAAATCTTCCAATGCAAGCTTAATGTTTTCACGGCTGTTTACATGCGCAATAAACTCTTCATACAAAATACCGTCTTCAATTACACTAATGCGTTCTTCAATTGTTGACAAAATATCATAAAGGGGATCATTCCTCTCATCTACATTTTGTATAATCCTCTCTATGGTTTCATGTGCATTTTTGGCGTCAATAGCTTTAGTAACTTCATAATACTCAAATAATGCAACTGCTTCATCCTCTTTTTCAAAAGCCATATCCGCAAGCAATGCACCTATTTTTGCTTCAGTATCATCAGGTTTTTCTTTTAAAGCCAGTGAATAGTTCAGCAAAGCACGTTTATAGTCACGTTTGAAAAAACTATTATTTGCCAAATCTTTAAAATTACTCATATTTTAACTCTTTGCAATTTGCTCCATGAGATGTTCACTTCCTTCAGCAAGATTAATTACTTCAAGTTCAGGATGAATATCCATTCTTAACTGCCGTTCAATGCCATATTTTATAGTTTGATTACTAGCAGAACAACCAACACATGCGCCCTGAAGTTGTACAAAAACTTTACCGTTTTTTACACCAAGTAGCTTCATGCCACCACCATCAAGAGCCAGCATTGGTTTTACTGTTTCCAATGACTGTTCAACAACAGGTAAAAGCTCTTCGTCTGTAAATGGAATCATATGGATACCTTCAAATTTTTTGTTTTTATAATTAATTTATATTATTCTGTTTACGTTAATAAATTGTAGCGAAAAAAGTTTAATAGGAGACAAATAGTGTAAATAATTTAAAAAGTTTTAGAGGAGGAAGTAACCTCCTCCTACAGATTTTATACTAATTCGATAAAAGCCATTTCAGCCGCGTCACCACGTCTGATTCTTGTTCTGATGATTCTGGTATAACCACCATTACGATCTTTGTATTCAGGTGCAATTTCATTCATCAATTTCTTTGTAGACTCTTTATCTTGAAGCAACGCAAATACAGCTCTGTGTGCATTTGAATCGCCAACTCTAGCTTTTGTAATAAGTTTTTCAAAATAACTTCTAAGCTCTTTAGCTTTTGGCAATGTTGTCTCTATCTTACCGCTTTTAATCAAAGCAATAGACATATTTTTCAGTAAAGCTTTTCTATGGCTTGAAGTTCTGCCTAATTTTCTATATCCATGTTTATGTCTCATGTTATGCCTCTTGCGTTTGTGATTTTAATTCTTCTAATTTCTTCTTTAACACCGTCAGGAAATCATTATCAAATTTATATCCTACCGGGAAACCTATAGATTCCAATTTACTGGTAATCTCTTCAAATGACTTTTTACCAAGGTTTTTCAACCCTTTAAGTTCAAGTTCACTCATCAGTGAAAGTTCTGCAACATGCTTGATATTTGCACGATCCAAACAGTTAAAACTTCTTGCACTAAGTCCAAGATCTTCTACATTTTGGAGTAATTTTTTCATCTCTACAGAGTTTACATAATCATCCTGTGGCGCAGCAACATCAATGTCAATCGCTTTTGAGAAAATAGAAATTTGTTCATTTAATGCTTCTATTGCCTCTTTAAATGCCTGTACAGGAGGAATTTGTCCATCTGTCTGAATGTCAAATACAATCTTTTCAAATGTAGGATCATCTTCAACTAGCATATTTTCAATCGTATAAACTGCTTTTCTTACCGGCGTGAAAAATGCGTCAACTCCAATATATTCTTCCGGTAAGTTTTCTCTTAAATCCTCACTAGGAACATATCCGATTCCTTTTTCAACAATGATTGAAAAATTTAATTCTGTGTCTTCATTGATTGTAGCAAGGTGTACATCAGGTGTCACTACTTCTACACTTTCATTTTCAAGATCGCTGCCTTTAATCTCTTTATAACCTGTAAAGTTATAACTAAGTTCAATCTTATTTGATTCATCTTTTATTTTAAAACGAATATTCTTCATATTTAAAATAAAAAGAGAAACATCTTCCAACATTCCCCTTATTGAATCAAATTCATGCTTAACACCATCGATTTTGATTGCTGTAACAGCATAACCCGCTGAACTACCAAGCAGAAGACGTCTTAATGGATGTGCTACTGTAACGGCAAAGCCACTTTGAAAAGGGTAAGTATAAATCTTTACCCTATTTTCATCGACTTTTTCAATTTCGATCTCATGCGGCATGTACAAAGATGTTGTAATCTTTTTCATCTTTTAATCCTCTATGCTTATTTAGAATAAAGCTCGACGATGAGTCTCTCTTCTACTGGTATGATAACTTCTTCTCTCTCTGGAATTCTCGTAAATATGCCGTATTTTTTATCCATCTCAACATCAACCCATGGTGAAATACCTGTCTGTGCTGTCAATTCTCCAGCTCTTACTATTTGTGGATTTTGTTTGGACTTCTCTCTGATTTCGATTTTCTGACCAGGTTTAACTCTATATGATGGAATATTTACTTTTTTCCCATCAACTAAAATATGTCCGTGTGTCACAAGTTGTCTGGCAAAGCTTCTTGTAGTAGCAAATCCCATACGATATACAACATTATCAAGACGTCTTTCAAGAAGGGTAATAAGATTTGCACCTGTATTTCCTTCCATTCTGTTTGCATCGCTGAACAATCTTCTAAACTGTTTTTCACTCACACCATACATAAACTTTGCTTTCTGTTTTTCACGAAGCTGTAAACCATATTCACTTACTTTGCTTCTTCTTTGTCCATGCTGTCCCGGAGGGTAAGGTCTTTTGTCAAGGGCACTTTTTCCTGCCAATCTTCTCTCACCTTTAAGCGCGAGAGATACACCAAGTCTTCTTTCAATCTTTTCTACTGGTCCTCTATATCTTGCCATCTCTTACCCCTACACTCTTCTTCTTTTTGGAGGTCTACAACCATTATGTGGTAATGGTGTGACATCTTTTAAATACAATACTTTAATACCTTCGATTGCACCAACGCTTTTTACAGCTGTTTCACGTCCTGAACCAGGTCCTTGAACCTTGATACCTACTTCTTTGATACCATGTTCCATCGCCTTTGCCATTGCATCTTCTACTGCCTGCTGCGCTGCATAAGGAGTAGATTTTTTAGAACCTTTAAAACCTAAACCACCTGCACTGCTCCATGCAATTGCATTTCCCATCTCATCAGTAATTGTAATCATTGTATTATTGAATGTTGCAGCAATATGCACAATACCTCTGGCGATATTTTTCTTAACTACTTTTTTTCTTGTAACTTTTCTTTTTGCCATTATCTTGCTCCGTTACTTAGACGCTGAACCGACAGTTTTTTTTCTGCCTTTTCTCGTTCTTGCATTTGTTTTTGTTTTTTGACCACGTACAGGAAGTCCACGTCTGTGTCTTAATCCTCTGTAGCTTCCTAAATCCATCAATGCTTTGATATCCATTGCTACTTTTTTTCTGAGATCACCTTCTACCTGATAATTATTCTGAATCTCATTTCTGATTGCAGCAACATCATCTTCAGTTAACTCATGTACCCTTTTATCTAAAGAAATTCCTACTTTATTTAAAATATCTCTGGAACTTTTTAGTCCAATACCATAGATATATGTTAAACCGTATTCGATTCTCTTCTTTTTCGGTAAGTCTACACCAGCAATCCTAGCCATTGATTATCCTTGTCTCTGTTTATGTTTAGGGTTTTCGCAAATCACTCTGACTGCACCTCTGCGTTTGATAATTTTACATTTATCACACATTTTTTTAACGGATGGTCTAACTTTCATCGTTATCTCCTGTAAATAATTCTTCCGTATACTCCAATAAAAGGAGTAAACACCTCAAAACTTTGCCTTTTTCCACTTTACAAATAACGAACGAATATGGTCAGGTGAATAGTATCCAAACCAGTAGTTGCAAAAACAGTGGGCTTTTGGCAACTACTCTTCATGTAGTTTCGTCATTCCATAAGGAGCCGGATTATATCCAAATAAAAATAAATTCTTACTTATATCTGAATGTAATACGACCTTTATCAAGACTATAAGGTGTTAGTTCTACTTTCACTCTGTCACCTAGCATGATCTTGATATAATGCATTCTCATTTTTCCCGCAATGTGACATAATACTTTATGTCCATTTTCCAACTCAACCATAAAAGTTGCATTAGGCAATGCTTCGATTACAGTTCCATCAACTTCAATTACATCATCTTTTGCCATTGATTCTCCTTCTTAAATTTACGCTATTGATAAAATCTCAGCTTTATTATCAATTATTGCCACAGTATGTTCATAGTGACTACCTCTAAGTCCATCTTCACTTCTAACAGACCATTTATCAGATTGATCAACCACAGCTATACCACTTTTTTGACAAATCATCGGTTCAAGACAAAAAACCATTCCATTTTTTATTTTAGGTCCCTGTCTTGGATTCTTTCCTTCTAAATAGTTTGGAATTTCCGGTTCTTCATGAGGTTTTTTCCCAATACCGTGTCCACAAAAGCCACGTAAAGGTACAAACCCTCTCTCTTTAATAAAGTTTTCAAGTTCAAAACTTAACTCTTTAAAACGCATACCTGTTTTGATAATAGATATTGCATACATTAAAGCATCTTTTGCACAAGCAATCAGTTTTTCATCTTCTTCACTAATCTTACCAATAGGTAAAGTAATCGCCGCATCACCATACCAGCCATCTTTCTCAACACCTATATCCAAGCCTAAGATATCACCCTCTTTGACAATTGTTTCATCTGGTACACCATGAATAATTACTTCATTTAAGGACGTACAAACACCTGCGGGAAAACCATATAAACCTTTAAAAGCAGGTCGCGCATCCAACGATGCAATAAAATCTTCCCCCATCGCATTGATTTCATGAAGTGTCATACCAGGTCTGATATAAGTTCGTAAATGATTGAGAGTCTGTGCTACATAAGAGTTAGAAACCCTTAGTTTTTCAATTTCTAAGGGTTTCTTGATAGAAATCGCCATAACTTTTATAGTCCTAGCGTATTAAGTGTATTGTACTTATTCATATAAATTTGTGCTTCTATTTTTCGCATTGTATCGAGTGCTACCTGGACAACAATCAGTACAGCAGTACCACCAAAATAAAATGGTACTCCCATTGTTTTCACCAATATCCACGGTAAAGTCGAAATAAGTCCAAGATAAATTGCTCCCCAGAATGTCAAACGACTTGCAACTTCATTGATAAACTCTGCGGTACTTTTACCAGGTCTAACACCAGGAATAAAACCACCCTGCTTTTTCAGATTTTCAGAGATATCTTTTGCATTAAAAACAATCGATGCATAAAAATATGCAAAGAAAATAACACCCAAAAACATCAATACATTAAATAAATAACCATTCGGGCTAAGTAAATCAGCAATCTTTTGCACATAAGGATTTGAACTTCCAGACATTAAGGTCGACGGCATCATCAAAACAGCTGAAGCAAAAATAGGTGGAATAACTCCACTAAGGTTTACTTTAATAGGAATATAATTCATTACCCTTTTATTTTGATTCTGCATCATCGTTTTACGTGAATATGAAATAGGTATTCTTCTTTCTGCCAATTCTACATATATAATAACACCAATGGTTATCAAAATTACAGCAAGAATTCCAATTACAACAAGGAAATTAAGTTCACCTGTATTAATTAAATTCACCATACCACCTACAGCAGCAGGGATACCTGAAACAATACCGGCAAAAATGATTAAGGAGATACCGTTACCAATACCTCTTTGGGTAATCTGTTCACCAATCCACATCAAAAGCATCGTACCTGTCAACATGGAAACAGCAGCAATTGGTATAAAGAGACTCATATCAATCATGATAGCACTTTGTCCACCACTTCCCATACTTTGAAGTCCCATAGAGACACCAATAGCCTGAACCAAGGTGATTGCAACAGTAGCATAGCGGATAATCTGCATATATTTAGTCATACCGTCACGTTCTTTTTTCATCTGACCGAGAGTCGGGAATGTTGCAGCAAGAAGTTCCATAATAATGGAAGCAGTGATATACGGCATAATACCAAGAGAAATGATACTAAGCCTCCTCACTGCATTACCACTAAACATGTTAACCATTCCAAGTGCATTGTTGGAATTTGAATCAAAAAAAGCTTTGATCACATCCACATTTACACCTGGAACAGGTATATAAGATAAAATCCTATATGCAAACAAGAAGCCAAGCGTAATCAGAATCTTGTTTGTTAAGTCTTTTCCCATCGTTATTTACCGCTGGTTGTAATATTTTCGTCTTTGATTTTAGATGCCAACTCTTTTGCACCCTTACCAATCAATTTGATTTTCTTTACACTTCCCTGTACTTTATGTACAGACTTGATTGTTTCAAATGTGATTTCATCAAGTGCAGCAACTTTTGTTACTTTTTCGATATTGATTACATAAGGTTTTACAACGCGTGATGTGAAACCAACTTTAGGTAATCTTCTTTGAAGTGGCTGCTGACCACCTTCAAAACCTCTTTTTCTACTATAACCTGTTCTACTTTTCTGCCCTTTGTTACCACGAGTGGCTGTTTTACCCATACCACTACCTTGACCACGACCTACTCTTTTTCTATTTTTAGTAGATCCGGCTGCCGGGCTTAGATTATCAAGTGCCATTGACTATCCTTTATTATTGTTTAATCATGCTAAGCGCTTTAACAGTCGCCCGCACAAGGTTGTTAGGATTGTTTGAACCCAATGATTTTGTCAGAATATCTTTAATACCTGCTAACTCAAGTACTGGTCTTGTTGCACCACCGGCAATTACACCTGTACCTTCACTTGCCGGTTTTAACAAAATTCTGCTTGCATTGTACTTCAACTCGATGTCATGCGCAATTGTTGAACCCTTAACGTTTACTTTCACAAGGTTTTTAAATGCATCATCAACACCTTTTTTAATTGCATCAGGAACTTCTTTCGCTTTACCTGTACCAAAACCTACAATCCCATCTCTGTTACCAACAACAACAAGGGCGGTAAATCTAAATCTTCTACCACCTTTGACAACCTTCGTTACCCTGCCGATGTTAACGATAACTTCTTCAAAATCTTCTCTATTAATATTTTCCATTATCATTGACCTTATAGTGTTATTCCATTTTCTCTGAGCGCTTCTGCGAAAGCAGCAACTACACCATGATACTGATTGCCACGTCTATCGAAGACAACTTTCTCAATACCTTTTTCTTTCATGTTTTCTGCAAAAGCTTTAGCAACTGATGCTGCTGCCTCTTTACTTGCAGAAAGTCCCAGTTTTTTACCGTCAACACTTGCCAATGTCACAGAGTTCACATCATCAATCGCTTGCGCGTAAAGGTATCTGTTCGATTTAAAAAGTGCAACTCTTGGCATATCAGCAGTTCCTGAGATTTTCCCTCTGATTCTTCTGATTCTTCTAGCTTTAAGTGCGTTTTTTTGTTTTAATAATTTAGTTCTCATTCTCTACCCCTACTTCGCTGCTGTTTTACCGGCTTTTCTGATGATAACTTCATCAGCATACTTGACACCTTTACCTTTATAAGGCTCTGGCGGTCTGAATCCTCTGATCTCTGCTGCGATTTGTCCAACCACTTGTTTGTCATCACCCTTGATAGTAATAAGGTTTTTCTCAACTGTTATAGATACATCTTTTGGAAATTCATAGTTGATTGGGTGGGAGAAACCAAGTTGAAGCTCAAGCACATTACCTTTTACGGCAGCTCTGTAACCAACACCATTGATTTCAAGTTTTTTCTCATAACCTTGTGTCAATCCAATAACAATATTGTTTGCCAAAGATCTGAATGTTCCCCAAAAAGCTTTAGATTGTCTATCATCACCTTTTGGTGCAAATACTACTTCATTACCTTCAACTTTTACATCTACATAATTTTTCGTATCGAGCAATTTTTCAACATTGCCCTTTTTAAACGAGAGGACTGCGCCATCAAGTTTTACATCGATTCCTGCTGGAATCACTACCGGTTGTTTACCAATTCTTGACATTTTTTTCCTTTTTTACTTGTCTACGATTAAATCGAATGCCGTAAAAACATTGACTCTACCATATACTACAGATAACTTCGCCGCCAACACCTTCTTTGTGTGCCACGTCGTTACTTAGTACGCCTTTTGAAGTACTTACTACGATAGTACCGTAACCGTTTTTGAATCTTTTGATCTCAGATGCCGGCTTGTATACACGACGACCCGGTTTTGAGATTTTTTTGATTTCATTGATAACCTGATTACCGTTATCGTCATATTTCAATACAACCGAAATAAACTTTTTGTTCCCGTCTTCTTTTACATTGTATGATTCAATATACCCTTTTTCCTGAAAAATCTTAACAACAGATTCAACAAGTTTAGAGTGAAGAAGTTCAGTCACTTCTAGTTTTCTCATGGAAGCATTTCTGATTCTTGTTAATGCGTCTGATACCAGATCATTTACCATGTTTTTTCCTTACCAACTTGATTTTTTGATTCCAGGCAATTTGCCTTCATTTGCCATTTTTCTAAAGCAAATTCTGCAAATACCAAAATCTCTGTAAACTGAGTGAGGGCGTCCACAGATTTGACATCTTGTGTACGCTCTTACTGCAAACTTAGGCTTTCTTTTCGCTTTTGCGATCATTGATTTCTTTGCCATTATTCACGACCCTTTGCAAATGGAATTCCGATGAGTTCAAGTAATTTGAACGCCTCTTTATCATCTTCCGTAGTAGTAACAATAGTGATGTTCATACCATGCGTTTTGATAATATCATCAAACTTTACTTCTGGAAAAACAAGTTGTTCATCCAACCCAAAGCTATAGTTACCATGACCATCAAAACCATTTCTAGGAAGACCTCTGAAGTCTTTTACCCTTGGAAGTGTAATTGCAATCAGTTTATCGAGGAATGTATACATACGATCCCCTCTAAGTGTTACTTTTACACCAATAGGATACCCCTCTCTAAGTTTAAAACCAGCAATTGATTTTCTCGCTTTTGTGACAACTGCATGTTGTCCGGCAATCAAAGAGATCGTATCCTGAATGTTTTGAAGGATTTTAGAGTCTTTTGCCTCTTCACCTGCACCAACACTGATAGAGATCTTTTCAATACCTGGGATCTGCATAGGGTTTTTGATATCAAATTCGCTTACAAGAGCAGGTTTGATATCGTTTGCGTATTTCTCTTTTAATCTAACAACCATCGTTTACCCTTCCACTTTTGCTACATTTGAAATATGAATAGGCATCTCTTTATTTTCAAAACCACCTTTAGGATTCTCTTCAGTTGGTTTAACTGCCTTTTTCGCGATTTTACAACCAGCAACAATCACTTGTGATGTTTTAGGCATAACTTTCAAAACTTCAGCAACTTTACCTTTATCATCACCGGCAATAATTTTTACAGTATCACCTTTTTTGATTTTAAATTTTACTGCCATTATAATACCTCCGGTGCAAGTGATACAATTTTCATAAAACCTGCATATCTTACTTCACGACCGATAGGACCAAAAATACGTGTACCAATCGGCTCTTTTTTAGCATCCAGAATAACCGCTGCATTTTCATCAAATCTGATCAATGAGCCATTCTCTCTTTGTACCTCTTTTTTCGTACGTACAATTACTGCTTTAACAACCTGTCCTTTTTTCACTTTCCCATTTGGAATCGCTTTTTTGACTGAAGCAACAATAATATCACCAACACTTGCGTATCTTCTTTTAGAGCCGCCAAGTACTTTAATACACATGATCTCTTTAGCGCCGCTGTTATCTGCAACCGCTAATCTAGTAAATCCTTGTACCATTACTTCACTCCTGTTGCAACAATCTCTTTTAATCTAAAAGATTTTGTTTTTGAAATAGGTCTGCATTCGATTGCAGTAATCGTATCACCAACGTTTGTTTCATTTCTCTCATCATGAACAAGATATTTTTTAAATCTTTTGACGATTTTGTGATATCTTGGATGCACCACTTTTCTCTCTACTAATACAGTCGCCGTTTTGTCACCGGCTTTTTTTACAACTGTTCCCTGAATCTCTTTTAAAGCCATCTCTTATGCCTTAACTTCATTTTTAAGTGCAGATATTGCTGTTGATATACGCGCAATATCTTTTTTCACTTCTTTAATCTC
>VAPK010384678.1_pt1 | contig 19342 bp, 14 predicted proteins | sample 3395031 | NCBI WGS metagenome assembly VAPK01 (sample SAMN08290443, study PRJNA428436) | hydrothermal vent metagenome | isolation source: Deep-sea hydrothermal vent chimney 1 | place: Pacific Ocean: Juan De Fuca Ridge
AATACCTAATGCAATTGCTGTAATTGCAATTTTTATTATTGATGAAGATATACTACTTTTATGCTGTTTACCAGTAATAATTCTTTTGGCTAAAAATAATTCGTAATTCAATTTCTATGATCTATTTCAATTTCAAAAATACATATTTCTTTTGGGTTTTTATTTCTGTTTTCGGATTCATTTCTTGTTCAGATAAATCTACAACTAAAATCAAGCCTAAAAACCTTGAAATTAGTCAAAACTTAACGCATGACAGCCTGTCATATGCTGTTTCAACTAAAGAATTAATAATTTCTTACCCAGTTGATTATATCCATTTAATTAAAGATAAAGTTTTAGGTATAGCTGGAAACCAAACCAGTGTAGTAAAAAATAAAAATAACGGTTTTACACACCTAATAGACACCTTAATTTCATTAAAAATCAATATAAAAAAAGTGTTTTCACCTGAGCATGGCTTCCGAGGAAAAGCAGATGCAGGAGAGAAAGTTGCAGATAGTAAAGACTTAAAAACAGGACTCCCTTTATTATCATTGCATGGTAAAAATAAAAAGCCAACACCAACTCAATTAGAAGGTCTTGATGTTCTTATTTTCGACATTCAAGATGTCGGAGTAAGATTCTATACCTATATCTCTACCCTACATCATATTATGGAAGCTTGTGCAGAAGCAAACATCCAATTGATTGTAATTGACAGACCCAACCCAAATGCTCATTATATTGATGGGCCAATGATGGAAACTGAACATCAAAGTTTTTTAGGCATGCATTCTGTTCCTTTAGTTTATGGAATGACTATTGGTGAATATGCAACAATGATTAATGGCGAGAAGTGGTTGAAAGACGGTGTACAATGTAACTTAAAAGTGATGCCTATGAAAAATTATCATTATGATAATAATTACAGTCTCCCTATAAAGCCCTCCCCGAACCTACCAAATGATAAATCAGTCAATCTATATCCAAGTTTAGGTCTATTTGAAGGTACAAGTATAAATGCTGGAAGAGGTACAAAAATGCAATTTCAAATTTTTGGAGCACCTTATCTAGATAAAAAGATATATCCTTTTTCATATACGCCTCAAGTAAATATAGGAGCGAAATCTCCCAAACAAAAAGACAAACTATGTAATGGATTAGATCTAAGGGCAAATAAAAAATTAAATATAATTAAGCTAGACTGGTTGATTGACGCTTATAAAAACACACCAAAAGGCAAAGAGTTTTTTCAAGCTACATTCACAGCACATGCCGGCACAAAAAAATTACAACAGCAAATTGAAAGCGGTATGAATGCTGATGAAATAAGAGCTACTTGGCAAGCTGACATAGAGTTATTTAAGAAAACAAGAGCGAAGTATTTGATGTATGATTGAGTTAATGATCTTTTAATTTTCCTTGATAAAAAACTTGCTGTAAGGCACCACGGATATTTAATGAATACAAGTTTCTATTTTTTCTAGTAGGATACACCCTATTTGATAAAAAGATAAATACTAACTTTTCTTTCGGGTCAGCCCAAACGAAAGCACCTGTGAATCCTGCATGTCCAAAACTCTCTGGACTCACTTCTGGAGCAGGATAAGCATCTTTTAAAGACAAAGTATCATTCCCTATTAACGGTTTATCAAAACCTAGCCCTCTCCTATTTTTATTTTCTGGGTATTGTATTTTAGTAAACTCTTTTACGATGGCTTCAGAAAAATAACGTTTCCCTCCATAAACTCCATAATTTTGATACAACTGCATTAGTTTAGCCAAATCAGTTGCAGTACCAAATAGACCTGCATTACCAGAAATACCACCTAATAATGAAGCATTCTCGTCATGTACCCACGCTTTCGTTAATGATTTTCTAAACAGCGTGTCTATTTCTGTTGGAACTATTTTGTTCTTGAATTTTTTAGTTTTAGGTAAAAAACCCAAAGTACTAGCTCCTAAAGACTTGTAAAAAATTTCCTGAAGATATGTAGCGTAAGACTGACCTAATAATTGTGAAATTAATTCAGGGAAAATTAAAAAAGTTAATCCAGAATATTTGTATATTTTTTCACTAGAGACCTTAGAACGATCAATTATCCTATACATTTTCTTATCAAACCTGTTGCTTACATATAAGTTATCATAAATTTGATTTGTAAATCCTTTCCTAGGTTTCCTTTTTATAAATCGTTTTTTTATTTTTCCATTCTTACGTATAACTTTATTCAAAAAAACAATGTAAGGCTCTAATCCTGACTGATGAGCTAAAATTTCACGTAATGTAAGTTCTTTTTTATCCTTTATATCTCCCCATCTTTTCCAATACCTGCTAAATGGCTGATCTAAGTCAATTCTCCCTTCATCAACTAACTTCATTAAAGCTGGCAAAGCACCTGCTATTTTAGTGACTGACGCCAAATCATAAACATCATCTAAATCTACTTTTTGTAGACTATCATAGGTGTGAAAACCATAAGCTTGATGAAAAATGATTTTACTATCCTTGGCTACTAAAACCTGAGCTCCAGGAAAGGCATTACTTTGAATACCCAGCGTCATTATAGAATCTACATTCTTATAGATATATGTCGAATCTAAGCCAACTTCAGAAGGGTTTGCATACTCCAATACATCTTGTGCTTTTAAACAAGAAACCGATAACAACAGACAAAAGAGTATAATTTTTGAATGTGTTATCGGTTTCATAAGTTGATAATAGTTATGTTAAGCCAACACTTCTTGTACTTTATCGGCTGCTTCTTGAAATTCAGTAGCAGAAATAATTTCCATACCACTTTTATCTATCAATTCTTTAGCTTCTTTAGCATTGGTACCTTGTAAACGCACAATAATTGGTACATTAATAGCATCACCCATATTCGTATATGCATCAACCACCCCTTGTGCAACTCTATCACAACGAACAATACCACCAAAAATATTTACTAAAATTGCTTTAACATTGGTATCTTTTAAAATGATTCTAAAAGCAGCTTCTACTCTTTTTGCATCAGCAGTACCACCTACATCTAAAAAGTTAGCAGGCTCACCACCGGCTTGTTTGATTAAATCCATCGTAGCCATTGCTAATCCTGCTCCATTTACCATACACCCTACATTTCCGTCTAAATCAACATAATTCAACCCTTCTGCTCTAGCCTCTACTTCAATTGGGTTCTCTTCACGTAAATCACGCATTTCTGCATAATCTTTATGTCTGTACAATGCACTATCATCTATAGAAACTTTAGCATCAACCGCTAAAATTTTATCATCAGAAGTTTTTAATACTGGGTTGATTTCAAACATGGTTGAATCAGACTTCACAAATGCTGTATATAATGCAGAAACAAATTTTACCATTTCTTTTAATGCTCCACCAGACAGCCCTAAATTAAAAGCAATTTTACGTGCTTGAAATCCTAACAAACCTACAGCAGGATCAATTTCCTCAGTATAAATTAAGTGTGGAGTTTCTTCTGCCACAGTTTCAATATCCATCCCACCTTCAGTAGAATACATAATCATATTTTTACCAGTTGCTCTATTCAATAAAACAGACATATAATACTCTTCTGGCTCATTATCACCAGGATAATAGACATCTTCTGCAACCAGCACTTGATGTACTTTTTTACCTTCTGGTGGCGTTTGAGGTGTTATCAACATCATCCCTATAATATCTTGAGAGATAGACTCAACTTCACCTAAATTCTTGGCTAGCTTTACACCACCACCTTTACCACGACCACCTGCATGTACTTGAGCTTTGATTACCCACCAACCAGTGCCAGTTTCTGTTGTTAATTGCTTTGCTACCTCAACAGCTTCTTTATGGTTATGAGCAATTCGACCTCTTTGTATTCTAACTCCAAAACTATTTAATATTTCTTTTCCTTGATATTCGTGTAAGTTCATTTTATCTAATTTGAAAATATATTCTACAAAAATAACAAACTAGTTGACAATCTGAACTCCTTTTTAAATAAACTTCTCATTAAATTTTAGAAATGTTAATATTCTTTGAGATTTATCAATTTTCAATTAAATACTTTACTTTTGCATAATAATATAGCTATACACAAATCCATATATAAATGAAGTACTGTTTATTACTCTTCTTAGTATTTACAACTACAAGTATTTTTTCTCAACAAAAACCAAAAGAAATCAAAGCTTTAAGGATTGATAATTCACCAACAATAGACGGTGTTCTTGATGAATATTTTTGGTTAAATACAGATACCGCAAAAGACTTCTTCTTGTATGAGCCTGAAAGTGGTGGCCCAGAACGAGAAAATAAAAAAACAACCGTAAAAGTAGCTTATGATGATGAAGCTATTTATTTTGGAGTTACACTTTATGATGACACACCTAATAAAATTCCCAAACAATTCGCTGAAAGAGATAAAATTGGGATTGTAGATTTCTTTTTGGTTAGTATTAATCCAAACAATGATGGTAATTATGATACTGAGTTTTTTGTAATGAGTACGGGGGCTCAAGCTGACGCGAAAGTAAATGGAGAAAGAGAAGATTATAAATGGAGTGCTGTTTGGTACAGTAAAGTAAAATATAATGATAATGGGTGGGTTATTGAAATGAAAATACCCTATTCTTCCTTAAGATTTTCTACCAATGTTGAAACTTGGGGCATCAATTTTTATAGAAAAATTAATTATTTAAACGAATTCTATTCATGGAATTATATCAATCCAGAAATAGGAAATTACACGCAGTACTCTGGCTTATTAACAGGTCTTAAAAACATCAAACCTCCTGTTCGCCTTAGTTTTTCACCTTATGCTTCGGCTTCATATTCTACAGATGGTAAAAACGCTGCTTTTGAGAAAAGTATAGGTTTAGACTTAAAGTATGGCATCAGCGAAAGCTTCACCTTAGACGCTACTTTAATTCCTGATTTCGGTCAAGCTAAATTTGATGATTTAGAATTGAACTTAGGCCCTTTTGAGCAACGATACGATGAACAACGTGCTTTTTTTACTGAAGGAACAGAACTTTTTAGCAAAGGTCGTTTATTCTACTCTCGAAGAATCGGAAACAGACCTGTGGGCAACAGATCTGTAAAAAATAATTTAGAGGATGGTGAAGAGATTATTGAAAATCCAAAAAAAGTAAATATGCTCAATGCCATTAAAATCTCAGGTAGAACAAAAAAAGGATTAGGTATTGGTTTTTTTAATGCCATTACAGAAAGAACATATGCTACTATTAAGAACACAATTACTGAAGAAACACGCTCTGAAATAACAGAACCTCTAGCAAATTACAATGTACTGGTAATCGACCAACAATTCAACAAAAACTCTTCAGTAAGCCTTGTAAACACCAATGTTACCAGAAATGGAAATTTTAGAGATGCCAATGTAACTGGATTATTATTTGATATTTCTGATAAGAAAAACAAATACAAAGTTAGGGGTAATTTAAAAATGAGTAATGTTTGTGAGAATGGAGCAACTACTGATGGTTATTCAGGCTATTTACGCTTATCAAAAATTTATGGAAATTTTCAATATGGCATTGCTCACTTCAGAAATGATGATAGTTATGATATTAAAGATCTAGGTTTTCAACGTAGAAACAACCATGCAAATTATTTTGGTGATGTCTCTTATCAAATTTTCAAACCTACAAAACACTTTAATAAAATTAAAGTTAGTCTAGATGCTGAAATTGAATACCTAAATAGCAATAACGAATACTTAGGAAATCAATTTGAACTTGATGCTTTTTTGGTAACTAAAAATAGATTTGCTTTTGGAGGAGGAATCGAAACAAATTTTGGCAATCAATACGATTATTTTGAACCTAGAGTAGCTGATCGTTTCTTTAAACAAAAAGGAATCTTAGAAGGTTCAGCCTGGATTTCAACCGACTATAGAAAAAAATTAGCTGTTGATATTCGCACCATTGCAGGAAAAAGAATGAATACTAATGAAAATTTTGTGTATCTTAATATTTCACCTCGCTATCAATTTACGGATAAATTCCAATTAATTTACGGCTTTGAATATTCAAAATTAAAAAATGAAAAAGGGTGGGTTAATAAATTAGATACTGATGCTATCATTTTCGGAAATAGAGATGTTAAAACTTTTACCAATTCTTTATCAGGAAAATTAAGCTTTAACATAAAATCTTCAATATCACTTTCATTTAGACATTATTGGTCGCCAGTACAATATAATACTAACTTTTTTGAACTGAATAATCAAGGTGCTTTAAACAATCATTCATACACTGATAATCATGATATCAATTATAATATTTGGAATTTAGACTTGAATTATTCATGGGAATTTGCCCCTGGCAGTCAATTGGTAGCTTTATATAGAAATTCTATTTTCAATAAAGATGACTTATCACATTTAAGTTTTAATAAAAATTTAGACAATCTCTTTCAAGAATCTATCACCAACAATTTCTCTCTTAAGTTTATCTATTATTTAGATTATAACAAAATTAAAACTTGGTTATAATTAAAAGATATTTATGTAAATTCACACAATTATTTTAGACTATGATTATTGCAAAAAATATACATAAGTACTACGGAGATTTAGAAGTCTTAAAAGGTGTAGACTTACATATCAAACAAGGTGAAATAGTTGCTATTGTTGGCCCATCTGGTGCTGGAAAAACCACCTTATTACAAATTTTAGGCACCTTAGATAAACCTAGCAATACTAATAACGCCACTTTGAATGTACATCAACAAAGTGTTTTACAACTTAAAGACAAAGCCTTATCAAAGTTTAGAAATGAACATATTGGCTTTATATTTCAATTCCATCAATTATTGCCTGAATTTACTGCTTTAGAAAATGTATGTATTCCTGCATTTATAGCTAACAAACCAAAAAAAGAAGTTGAATTAGAAGCTCAAAAAATATTAGCTTTTTTAGGGTTGGCTGACAGAACCGAACACAAACCCAATGAACTTTCCGGTGGCGAACAACAACGCGTTGCTGTTGCCAGAGCTTTAATAAACAAGCCTAAAGTTATTTTTGCTGATGAACCTAGTGGTAATTTAGATACAGCCTCTGCAAAAAACTTACATGAATTATTTTTCAAATTACGAGATGAATTCAATCAAACTTTTGTGATTGTTACTCATAATACCGAGCTGGCAAATATGGCTGATCGGAAGTTAGAAATGAAAGATGGAGTTATTGTTCGGTAGTGTTCAGTGTTCAGTGTTCAGTGTTCAGTGTTCAGTGTTCAAAATATTCTATTTGCAATCATCTAACACTAATTTAACTCAATAAGTTTCAACATGACAGGAATTATTAGTGCAATGCAAGAGGAAATGCAGACTTTAATAGAGAATCTGCAAGAACCAACTACTACTATTAAAGGAATGCGTACCTATTATAAAGGAAAGCTTTTTAATACTGAAGTTGTCTTAGTGTTTTCACGTTGGGGAAAAGTTGCTTCAGCCACTACTGTAACACAACTTATTAATGATTATGCTATTGACGAAATTATTTTCACAGGAGTTGCAGGTGCTGTCTCAAGAGATTTAAATATAGGTGATATTGTTATTGGTAAAAACCTATACCAACATGATATGGATGCAAGTCCGCTATATCAAAAATTTGAAGTGCCTTTACTTGATAGAACCTATTTTGAAACCTCAGAACCTCATCGAAATAAATTACACAAAGCCACTCAAAAATTTCTTAGTTTATATACTGAAAAAATAAACATAAAAACGGCCCAATCCTTTGGAATTAAGCATCCCAAAGTAATACAAAGTGATATTGCTAGTGGAGATCAATTTGTTTCTGAAAACCATATCGCCAATCAATTGGCTCATGAATTGCCTACAATCTCTTGTATAGAAATGGAAGGTGCAGCTGTTGCTCAGGTTTGCTATGAGTATGCTATTCCTTTTTCAATACTTCGAATAATTTCTGACAAAGCTAATGATAATGCACATATAGATTTCCCTAGATTTGCAAAAGATATAGCTAGTCATTATGCATTAGAAATTTTAAAAAACTATCTTTCGTTAAATGCCAATTCTTAATAACTCTACTTATCAACCTTCCTTTTTATTTAAAAATGGTCATTTCAATACCAGTTACAGAGCTCTGTTTCATAAAGTTGACAATAACTTTAAAAGAGAACGCTTAGAGTTGGCTGATGGTGATTTTATTGATTTAGATGTTTCTTCAGTGAATTCCGAAAAGCTTGTCATTGCTATCCACGGTCTAGAAGGCAGTTCTAAATCATCTTATATTCTATCATTAACCGAAGTATTAAACAAACACCATTTTGATGTTGTCGCCATAAACTTAAGAAGTTGTAGTGGTGAACAAAATAGATTGTTAAGCTCCTACCATAGTGGAAAAACGGAAGATTTAGAAGCGGTTATAGAACACATTTCCAATCAATATAATTATAATGAAATACACATCGTTGGTTATAGCCTTGGCGGAAATTTAACCTTGAAATATATGGGTGAGGGCAACGTATCACCAAAAATAAAATCGGCTGTTGGAGTTTCTGTCCCTTGTTCTTTAAAAGATTCCTCAGTACAAATGGAGTTGTTGAGCAATTGGTTTTATCTGAATCGGTTTTTAAAAACATTGAAAAAGAAATCCTTTGAAAAATTAGAAAAATTTCCAGATTCCTTTATCACTAAAGAAGCTATTTTGGCAATCAAAAATTTCAAAGATTTTGATGATTTTTACACAGCACCAGCTCATGGGTTTAAAGATGCAGACGATTATTATGCTACATCAAGTTGCAAGCAATATTTGCCAAACATTACAACCCCAACATTATTGATTACTTCTTTAGATGATCCTTTTTTTAGTGCAGACTCCTATCCTTTTGAAGAAGCAAAAACTAATACTTCCTTTTTTCTAGAAGCAACAAAACATGGTGGCCATGTAGGTTTTGGATCATCTCTTAACTCCAAACAAAATACTTGGTGTGAACATCGTATTTTAGAATTTCTAACATATCAAAAATAGTTTCTTACTTTTTGACTAATTATACTTTTGCATATTTCAGACACTTCAAAAAGTAACATAAAAAAGGTTTCACGCAAAGCCTGCAAAGGAAAAAAACGCTAAGAACGCTAAGAAAATTTAGTTATAAAGAAACCTTTTGATATGAATCTATCTACAGGTTTCTATATTTTTAAATCATTCAGGCATAGAAAAAGGCTTTCCGAAATGAAAAGCTGCAACTGTTGATCCATGTTTTTGGATATACTCTAACTTTTCTTTGGCTTCCTCAGTTGTTGGAATATGTCCTGCTGGCACCCACCATAAAGCCTGATGTGCATCAATAAATTTATGAAACCAAGCCTGTCTATCTCTAATCAATTCAACATGTGCCGAAGTGTACACAAAATTCTTTAGTGTATCTATACTTTCCCACACACTCATATTGACCAACAGTAAAGGCTTATCAAAAATTCGTATTCCAGTAGAATCACCATCATCAGTCTGCAAACGCCAAACAAAACCCTCTGCTGTATCTGCCATTTCATTAATCTCATCTAAACGAGAAACAAAACCGTTCATTAATTCTGTATCCATTTCTCCTTTTGCCAGAGCAATATTAACTTGTGCTAAATGATATTTTGCCATGTTATCCTTTATATTTTAATTCAAATTTAAACTAATTTATCAGTAAATAACAATTCTAACCATCAATTTACAAAACCTCTAGAAGAAGTTCATCCTTTAATTTTTTGCTTTTTTAGCCACGAATACACGAATTATATTGCCAAATGCAGTAAATTATAATTTTCACGAATAAAAAATCCTATAGGATTTTTAAAATTAGTGTACCTGTCCGTTCAGCAGGCTGGTTCATGCTTTTGTCAAAAGTATGATTTCACCCTGACAAAACCTCAACAAAATATATCGTATTAAATTATAATTACAGATATTTGTAACATCTTAAAAAAACGTCTTGAAAAAATATTTTCTACTTATCTTCATTATCTCACAACTATCCGTTGCACAAACCATCAGAAGCTTTTCTAATGAGTTTTTAAATATTGGTGTTGATGCAGCTGCTTTTGGTATGGGTAATGCTGTAACTGCTTTCAGCAATGATGTGAATTCAATTTATTGGAACCCTGCAGGCTTGGTAGGTTTAGAAGATTATCAGGGTTCATTGATGCATTCAGAATATTTTCAAGGCATAGCCAATTACGATTATATAGGTTTTGCGAAACCAATCAATAATGAAAGTACTGTAGCTATTTCTATCATGCGTTTTGGTGTAGATGATATTCTAAATACGACGCAATTGATACAAGACGGACAAATAAATTACGATAGAGTAAGTTTATTTTCTGCTGCTGACTGGGCTGTAAATGTAGCTTATGCTAAAAAATTAATTATTAAAGATTTAAGTGTTGGTGTCAATGCAAAAATTGTGCGTAGAAAAATAGGTGACTTTGCTTCATCTATTGGTTTTGGACTAGATGCAGGACTTCAATTTCAACGTGGTGATTGGAAATTCGGATTGATGCTCCGTGATATTACCACAACTTTCAACGCTTGGTCTTTTGATGATGATAAATTAAATGACATTACTGCCATATATGATAACCTCAATCAAAACATTTTAAATGATGGTAATCCGGATAACGACGATGAAGTAATACCTACGGTTACTCCAGAAAAAATAGAACTCACAAAACCAAAAGCTCAATTAGGTGTTGCTCGAAAATTTAAAGTTTCAAGAGACTTTAATTTACTGACAGCACTAGATTTAAATATGCGTTTTACTCAAACAAATGATATTATTTCTAGCTCATTTGTAAGTATAAGTCCTGCTTTTGGCTTTCAGTTAGATTATAACAATCTAGTCTATTTAAGAGGTGGTGTTAATAATTTTCAAAACCAAATAGATTTTAATGATAGTGAATCATTATCTCTAGAGCCTAATTTTGGAGTGGGTTTCAATTATAAAGGTATTCAAATAGATTATGCACTAACAAATATTGGAGGAGCAAGTGGCACTTTGTTTTCTAATGTATTTTCAATAAAAGTAGATGTTAGTCATTTTAGATAGAATCCTCTCCCTAGCCCTCTCCAAAGGAGAGGGAATTGAGTGTAACTAAGTTTAATTATATAGAATTCTATAATAACCTTTAAATTTTGACTTTGAAGCAAATCATATTTAATATTCTTTTTTTAATACTATCACTAAATAGTTTTGCACAGCAAATAATTTTGTCTGATGCCTCAGAGATTAGTGTAATTACCGTTGCTCCAGGAAATGAATTGTATGATACTTTTGGCCACAGTGCATTTAGAGTAAAAGACAAAATGTTAGGCTTAGATCAAGCTTATAATTATGGGATCTATAATTTTAATACGCCCAATTTTTATGGGAAATTTGCTCAAGGAAAACTACCTTATGATCTCGCCTCCTACCCTTTTCATTACTTTTTAAGAAATTATGTTGAAGAAAACAGAACTATCAAAGAACAACAATTAAATCTCACTACAGCTGAAAAACAATTATTTTTTGATTTTTTAGAAAATAATGCCAAGCCAGAAAACAAATCATATATCTATGATTTCTTTTATGATAACTGTGCAACAAAGTTACAAGTAGTTACTCAAAAGGTTTTAGGAAAGCATGTAATTTTCGATAATAATTTTACAAAAGACAAGGAAGATACTCTACGTGATTTGATTCATCAATATTCGCATAAACATATTTGGGGAACTTTTGGTATTGATTTGGCTTTAGGCTCTGTTATAGACAGAAAAGCAACAACTCAAGAATATTTATTCTTACCAGATAATATATTCTTGGCTTTCGCTGAAAGTAAATTAAACAATAAGCCTACCGTCAAAAAAACACTTACATTATTCACCTCAACACCTAAAGAAGTTACCTCCAATTTTGTAACACCTTTTGTACTAGTATCATTTATAGGAATTCTAGTACTGTTAATTACGTATAGAAATTTTAAAAACAAAAAACGAAGCAGATGGTTAGACTTTACCCTGTTTTTTATCACAGGTTTAATTGGAATCGTTATATTATTATTATGGTTTGCAACCGACCATTCTACAACTAAAGGAAACTATAATATACTTTGGGCTTTTGCACCAAATTTATTTGTAGCTTTTTCTTTACTAAAAAATAAAATTCCGAATTGGGTGAAAAAATACATTTTGCTACTACTCATTCTTTTGACTTTAACTGTAGTCTTATGGGTATTAAAAATTCAAGTATTTAATATTGCTATTATACCAATATTACTATTATTAATAATAAGGTATTTATTTTTGTATAAATCTGAATTCTATTTAGATAAGTGAAATTAAAAATTTCTTAAAACTAATCTTCATCTGCCGAAATGGCTACATAAAGGCGTGACTGAACCTAGGGAAATTATTTTCGATTAATTTTTTTTTGAGATTCCTCGTCACTCCTAAAGTCGTTCTTTCGGAATGACATTATTCATTAAAATTTCAAGTAAACTTAAATATTCTGTAACAACCAGCTTATTACCTTATACTACTTCTTATCTAACCGTTCGTATTCAGAGTTATTAGAAACATACTCTTTAACAATATCTTTAATTTTAGCAACAATATCAAACCTATCCATATTTTCTAGCTTAGCCAATTCTATAATTTTGTTCTTTACAAAATCATCATCTAAAGGCTCTATTTTTGCAATCATTATTTTTTCATTATACGTAGGCAACGTATTTTCTTCAGTACTCAACAATTCTTCGTATAATTTTTCACCAGGACGTAAGCCAATAATTTTAATATCAATATCTTCAGGGTACTTTAAACCTGATAAATGAATCATTTTTTTAGCAAGATCAAATATTTTAACCGATTCGCCCATGTCAAACACATAAACCTCTCCGCCATTCCCCATAACACCAGCTTCTAACACTAAACTACAGGCTTCACTAATGGTCATAAAATACCGTGTAATTTCTTTATGGGTTACTTGTATTGGTCCTCCTTCAGAAATCTGTTTTTTAAATAATGGTATTACTGATCCGTTAGAACCTAATACATTCCCAAAACGTGTGGTAATGAATTTTGTTTTACCCTTTTTATTTAAACAATTGGCATAAACTTCAGCAATACGCTTGGTAGCTCCCATTACATTTGTTGGGTTTACTGCTTTATCAGTAGACACCATTACAAACTTTTTAACATTGTTTTGCAAAGCTAAATCCATTACCAAGCTTGTCCCAAAAACATTAACTCTAACCGCTTCATACGGATTCTCTTCCATTAATGGAACATGCTTATATGCTGCAGCATGAAAAACCAAATCAATAGTATCGTTTGAAAAAATCTCTTCCATACGTTGCTTATTTCTAATGTCTGCAACTTCAACATTGAAATTTTTAATCTTTTTTCTAGCGAAACTTTGTTGAATTTCATAGAGATCAGACTCAGCCTGATCTAATAGAATCAATTTCTTGTAATTATAATTGGAGACTTGATAAGCAATTTCTCTACCTATTGAACCTGCAGCACCAGTAATTAAAATCACTTTATTATCTAATTCTTTTTGAAGAATAGGATTGTTAATTTTTATTGGAGTTCTGTTTAATAGATCTTCTATCTTCACTTCTTTGATTTGCCCAACATTCAAATCACCATCTATCCATTGTTCAACTGGAGGCACTACTTTTACTTTTACAGGTAATGGAATTAAATTATCTACTATTTCAAATAGTCGAAAGGGTTTGATATTATGAATAGAAACAATAATTTCTTTAATATTATTTTTTTCTATAAAATCATTTGTAATTTCTTTAGGAAGATAGACTTTAATTCTATCATATTTTTTCCATTGTTTCTTCTTATCATCATCAATAAAACCAATAATATTCGTATTGGTATTTAAGCTATTACTGATGGTTGCATACGTTAGCATACCCGAATCACCAGCTCCATATATCAATGTGTTTTTTGGTGTTTTATATTCAGTAGTAATTCTATTGATTAGGCTTTTAAAAATGAACCTACCCGCTATTAACACAATAACATTTAATAAAAAATGGATAATAATAACTGACAATGGTGCAGAAAACCTTTCTAACACATTAAACTCTCTATATATTAAAGCTATAATTACTAATATGACAAATAAAATAACCGCACCATAAAAAACATTGATTGCGTCTCTCATACCAGTATGCCTTATCGTTCCTTTATGTGATCCAACAAATAAAAAGCTAAGTAGTGATAAAATAGCAACCAAAACCAATTGTGATAAAAAACCAAACTCTTGAAAACTCAGTACAAAATTAAATCTGATTAAATAGGCAAGAAAAAATGTTTGCAAGACTATAGACACATCTATCAATAGCACAATAGATCTAGAAACTATAGAACTAGCTTCTTTTAAAAAAAATGACTTTAGCATTTATACAAAATTAAATCAGACTCAAACTTTATTCTCCTCTTTGCAAAGGTCGTAAAATCTTAACAAATATCAGCTAATTTTATTTTCTATTTTTTTATAGTGATTGATTAGCAGTAAATATAGTGCTGAAAACAATACAATTACCATGAAAATTATTAAAAACTGAATTGTCCAAGTTGCTTTGTAAAAATAATAAATTAAAAGGTTTATGAGGAATTGAGTACCTGCGTAAACAAATGAAACTTTTAAATGAGGCCACTTGTCTATATCGACAAATCTTTGGTATAAATGATGACGATGAGCTTCTGTAATCTTTTCTTTACGAAGCATTCTTAAAAAGATAGTTAAAGAACTGTCAATACCGTAAATAACAATAATTAATATGATAATTGGAGCTTCTAACTTTATCATAAATGTAGCTCCTAAAAAAAACAACAATGTTGCCATTGTCATACTACCAATATCACCAGCAAACCATTTCGCTTTTTTTCTAAAGTTAAAAAACCCAAAAACAACTAATGCCAATAATGTAAAAATAATCACCTCTGAATTAACGAGTTTTTCTTTTAGGTTTATGATTAAAAATCCACTTAAGACAACTGTGCTGTATAGACCTGTCATTCCGTTTAGACCATCCATGAAATTATAGAGGTTAAAAAAACCAACTATTATAATTGGGATTAAAACCAACATCCAACTCGGACCACCTAATAAACCCAATTGCCATAATAACAAAAATGCAGTCGAAAAATGAGCAACCAGTCTAACCTTTGGGCCTAAAGTAACCAAGTCATCAATAAAACTTACAAAAGCAATTAAACTTACCGCTAAAAAAAATGGTGTATATTCATATTTTGAAAAGAAAAAAAAGAAGACTATTGCCAAATAGAAAACAATACCACCACCTCTAATTGTAATTTCAGTATGAGAGCTTCTTTGGTTGGGCTTGTCTATAATATTAAAATGATCAGCTACTTTTAAATAGACTAATGCCAGTAGAAAAAGTGATGTAAAAATAATTAAATAGGTCATAAATTAGTCTTCTATATCAGCTTTCACAATACCATTTAACATTTTTTGAGCTAAAATATTTTTATGAGCGTAAAAATACATAAAAAAACCTAAACGATCTTTTCATTAAAGATCGTTTAGGTTTTTTTAAAAGTAAAAAATATTATTATTCTATTATGATTTTAATAAATCTTCAACCATTCGTTTTGCTGTATTACCGTCCCATAAATGAGGTATTTCTCCAGATTTCCAATCTCCAGCATGCAACTTTCGCATAAATGGAGCAACGTTTTTAGGGTTGGTACCTACCAATTCATTTGTACCAATAGTTATCGTCTCAGGACGTTCTGTATTATCACGTAAGGTCATGCATGGCACCTTCATTATGGTCGTTTCTTCAGTTATTCCTCCAGAATCTGTTACCACTGCAAATGCATGTTTTACCAAATAATTAAATTCTAAATAACCTAAGGGGCCAATCATATGCAAATTATCGGCTTGAATACCAATTTGTTTTAACATTTTCGCGGTACGAGGATGTACAGGAAAAACGATTGGCATATTATTAGCACCTTTTACAATTTCGTCAATCAATTCTTTTAGTTTTGCTTCTTCATCTACATTGGCAGGACGGTGTAAGGTCATTACAAAATAGCCTTTCTCTTTTAGTTGTAATTCACTCCATACATCGGGTTGTTTTAAACGAGGCATATTTTTCAACAAGGTATCTATCATGGTATTGCCTACATATCTGATCTTACTTTCATCATGCCCCAGTTTTCTTAGGTTCTCATTAGCAATTTCAGATGTTGTATAAAAAATATCGGTAATAGCATCAGTAACCATTCTATTTATCTCTTCTGGCATCGTAATATCATTTGAACGAATACCTCCTTCAACATGTATTACTTTTACACCTAATTTTTTAGCAGCAATAGAACAAGCCATAGTTGAAGTCACATCACCAACTACCAAACAATAATCTGCCATATCTTTAAGTAATAAAGCTTCATAACGTTCCATGATTCGCCCTGTTTGCTCAGCCTGTGTACCTGAACCTACCTCTAAATTTACATCAGGATCTGGAATGCCTAATTCTTCAAAAAAACTACCTGACATTTTTTTATCATAATGCTGTCCCGTATGAATCAATCTATACTGAATTTTTTCTTTTACTTTTTCAAGTTCTTCAATAATTGGTGCAATTTTCATAAAGTTGGGTCTTGCCCCTGCTATAATGTCTAATTTCATGTTTGTTTTTTATTTAAAAACGTATTAATCTTAATATAATTGTTTAGATAAATTATTCAGCATTAATCCATTGTTCTTCTCTTAAATTTAATTTTCTATTCCTGTGAATGAAAAAAATACTATATCATCATTCGCTAAAAGTTGCGTTTATAAGTTGAATCAAGTATCAATATATTCTCATTGTCTTAAAAACAGTATTTTTTTTAAAGTCTTGAGTGATTATTTAAATATTTAAACTTCATGTTGCTTATTATTCTTGTTTTAATATAAAAATCCAAATAGCCATAGTGGAATTTTATCTTTATACCCTATCTCAATATTATCAGAAACAATAAAAGAATTTTCTTGAGTATAGATTTGTTTTCTTGATTTATTTTCTCCTCCAATCTCAAATAAAAATTTATTATTTACAAAAAAATCTCCTTTTTCAGGATAGGTTACTTGGTGCTTTTCTGTTAATTGATTTAAAAAAAAGGTTTCTCTTATGTTTCCTTTATTTTCAACTGAATTTTTGATGGCAAATATATAGTTTGTATTTTCTAAAAATATTTTTTCTGGCTTTTGAAGTAAACTAACTCCAAATGAATCTTTATGCAACATCCTAAATACTCCTGCATCAGTCAAATACAACAAATACTCTAACAGCGTTTTTCGAGTTATTTTAATTTTATTTGCCAAAGCTGATATATTAGGCTTAAATGGTGCTGATTGACTAATAATATATATGAGCTGTTTTATTTTATTCACTATACTCACATCTGTATTACGTAGCATTGGTAATTCAACCTCTACAATCATATTAATAATTTCTTGTAATCGCTTAAAATACAGCACATCATTGTCGCTATAAAAAGGAAAGTAACCAGTTTTATAATAAACGTTTAGTTCTTTAATTGGTTTAATTTGTTTTGTAATAGTTATTGCTACATCTGTATGATTTTTCAAAATTTCATTAAAATCTACTACTTCAAAACTTGTTGAATACTTAAAATTTAAAAATTCTCTAAAAGAAAGTCCCTGCATACTATATACCAAAGCTCTTCTACTTAAATCACTTCGAGAATTTAATATCTCTAATAAAGAAGAACCTGTAAAAACGACTTTTAAAGTTGGATAACTATCATAGATGTTCTTTAACTCAATAGACCAGTTTTTATATTTATGCACCTCATCAATAAATAAATGTTCGCCCCCGTTTTGAACAAACGTCTCTGTAAACTCTACTAACGTATGATCTGAAAAATATAAATCGTCTAAAGATATATAGAGTACTTTACTAGATGTTATTTTATATTCTTTTTTTATATATTGCAAAAGCAATGTTGTTTTACCAACACCTCTTGAACCCTTTATACCAATAAGTCTTTCTTCCCACGGAAGTATTTCTAACAAATAACGTTGAAATTTCAATGAGGTATTCTTAATTAAATTGATATGTTTTATTCTTAACTTCTCCAATTAAAAAATAATTTTCTGTTTATTGCAATATACAAATATACATATATTTTGTTTGTTGCAAAAAACAATATTACTTTTTGAGTATATTACCTCCAATAAAAATCTTAAAATGAACAGGCAAGTATCCCGATAGTAACTGAAACATAGAACTTTTTTCAAAAAAGTTCTATGTACAAATCTGAAAGTTTTTCATAGGTTAGGTTATCCTCAAGGTATTTTTTTCCTCTTTTGCCAATTTTTACCAATTTTTCTTTAGGCATTTCAGCATACTTTAAAATTGTAGTTGCAAATAGTTCTGGGTTATCAGCTTCAATAAATTCACCACAATTAGCTTCATTAATAATATTTTTATAGCCATTAAATGGGATAATTATTGGTTTTTCCGCATACATATAGTCTATCCATTTGTTAGGAGAAACACCAAATTTATAAATTCCTTTATCTTCCCATGGATTTAATAAAACATCACATGTATTTAAAAAATGTCCAACTTCACTTTTAATTACAGCTGGGAAAAATTCTACATTTTTCAGATGGTTATAATCTTCCATAAATTGAGATTTTAAGACACCATCCCCAAGTATTTTGAATTTAATATTTGAGTTTTTCTTTAAAACGTTTGCTGCCTCTAAAATTAAATCAATTTTATTTGATACCCCTATAGAACCTGCATATCCCACAATAAAATCATTAGATTTTCTCTTTACAATATCATTTGACTTACCTAATACAGTGCTATCTAAGCCCATGGGAATATACCTGTATTTATTCTGATGGCTAGGAGCTATATTTTTTATATGCTCTCCTAAATTCCCCATAGAACCTACAATATAATTGGCTTCTTTATATCCTTTCTTTTCAATTGCTGAAAGGACCATCACAAATGGATTATATTTACTTAAATTCTTTAAATCAATTAACGATAGAGGCCAAATATCTCTTACTTCTACAATGAGATTAACATCATGTTTTCTTTTTAAATATATTCCCGTTAAAAAAGTGAGAATAGAAAGTGATGAAACAATTACAGTATCAGTACTTGAAATATTTTGCTTTTTTAAAAATTTACGTAATCTAACTTCGAATAAAAGCCATGATAATATCCTTTTTATATTAAAACCTAGGTTAATTTTAGAACCTTTAAGAACATAATGTTTAAATAAAGGTTTCTCATAAAGAATAAAATCTTCCGTAAACTCTTTATACTCAAAAC
>VAPK010389113.1_pt1 | contig 19335 bp, 18 predicted proteins | sample 3395031 | NCBI WGS metagenome assembly VAPK01 (sample SAMN08290443, study PRJNA428436) | hydrothermal vent metagenome | isolation source: Deep-sea hydrothermal vent chimney 1 | place: Pacific Ocean: Juan De Fuca Ridge
ATATAGGAAAGAAAGTAAAAACCTTCTGACAATACAAGAATTGAGAATCGGACTTTATCTATTAACGCCGCCGTGGAAGCGATTTACAGGATGCGAAGAAAATTTTCTGATCTCAATTGTAAGTAATTGAGATTTCTCAGTAAAATGGTGAGCCGTGATGGGTTCGAACCATCGACCTACTGATTAAAAGTCAGTTGCTCTACCAACTGAGCTAACGGCCCACTCGAAGCGCCTGCCTAACGCCGGGCCTAAAAAGGGTCAAGTAAAAACGTCCCACTTCTTTCCAATCATATTAGCGCAGTCTATATCGCGGTTAATGCAAGAAAACAGACACATACAGAAACTGGCGTTTATGAAAATGCACGGGTTGGGCAACGACTTCGTGGTTATCGATTCCCGTGGCGGGGATTCTGTGGTGACATCCACGTTGGCTCGGGCCATTGGCGACAGAAACCGCGGCGTTGGTTTTGATCAACTTGCTGAAATTCTCAGCGGTAAGGACAGCGATATCGCGCTGAACTTCTGGAACGCCGATGGCTCGACTGCCGGGGCTTGCGGCAATGCAACCCGCTGCGTCGCACAACATGTGATGGCAGCAATTGGAACACGAAACCTGTCCATCCGTACCCCCCGAGGTGTGCTGCAAACCATGCTGAATGATGACGGTTTGGTCAGTGTGAACATGGGCCAGCCCCAACTGGATTGGAACGAAATCCCCCTAACTCGCGCAATCGACCCACAGCACTTGCCGATCAAAGGCGATCCAATTGCGGTTGGCATGGGCAACCCACATTGTGTGCTTTTTGTCGATGATGCGGAAGCTGTTGATGTCTACACCCAAGGCAGAGAATTGGAACACGACGCCCTGTTTCCACAATCGACCAATGTCGAGTTTGCGCAGATTCGATCAAGGACCGAAATCAGAATGCGCGTTTGGGAACGTGGCACCGGTATCACGCTGGCATGCGGTTCAGGTGCCTGCGCCACAGCCGTCGCAGCGCATATCCGTGGCCTTACTGAGCGTGTGGTTAAGATAGAGCTCGACGGTGGCTGGCTAACGCTGGACTGGCGCGATGACGGCGTCTGGATGACAGGCCCAACGGCCCACGTTTTCAGTGCCACCCTGACGCCTGCTTTTCTGGATAACATCTGATGTCTGTCAACCCGCCAGTATTCTCGACCCTTGGGTGTCGTCTGAACGCCTACGAAACAGAGGCGATGAAAACGCTGGCAAGCGATGCGAACATCAACGACACTGTCGTTGTAAATACCTGCGCGGTTACATCAGAAGCCGTCAGAAAAGCCCGCCAGGAAATCCGCAAATTGCGCAAAGCCAACCCAACTGCCCGGCTGGTAGTAACCGGATGCGCTGCACAAACTGAACCTGAAACTTTCGCCAATATGGCCGAGGTTGATCTGGTCATCGGCAACACCGAAAAAATGAACCCGGCAACTTGGGCTGGCATGGCACCAAATTTCACCGGCGAAACCGAAAAGGTTCAGGTCAATGACATCATGTCAGTGACTGAAACCGCCAACCACCTGATTGACGGGTTTGGCACCCGAAGCCGGGCGTATGTGCAAGTCCAGAACGGCTGCGACCACCGCTGCACGTTTTGTATCATTCCCTATGGCCGGGGCAATTCCCGCTCGGTCCCTGCCGGCGTTATCGTGGAACAGATCAAACGTCTTGTGGATCGTGGCTTTAACGAGATAGTGCTGACCGGCGTTGATCTGACCAGCTGGGGCGCTGATCTGCCGGCTACCCCAAAACTGGGTGATCTGGTTATGCGCATCCTGCGTCTGGTCCCGGATCTACCGCGCTTGCGGATATCTTCGATCGATTCCATCGAGGTGGATGAAAACCTGATGCAGGCCATCGCCAGCGAACCACGGCTGATGCCACATCTGCACCTGTCACTACAGGCCGGCGACGACATGATCCTGAAGCGCATGAAACGCCGCCACCTGCGCGATGATGCAATCCGGTTCTGCCAGCAAGCCCGTGAGTTACGCCCGGATATGACTTTTGGCGCTGACATTATCGCCGGGTTCCCGACAGAAACTGACACGATGTTTGAAAACTCAATGCGGCTCGTGGATGAATGCAATCTGACTTGGCTACACATCTTCCCCTATTCGCCGCGCCCAAATACGCCCGCAGCCAAAATGCCCCAGGTGAACGGGAACCTAATCAAAGAACGCGCAAAACGCCTGCGTCAGGCTGGCCGGTCCCAGGTCTCTATTCACCTGAGTAACCAGATCACGAAATCCGCCAGCATCCTTATGGAAGGCCCGCGTATGGGGCGAACCGAACATTTTGCAGAGGTCAAACTGCAACAGGATCAGGGGGTCGGATCACTGATCAATGTAAAGATTACCGGGGTTCGCCATAGTCAGCTAACTGCTGTCTTAGAACCCGAACTGTAAGTTCCGGGTTAGTGTCAGGAACACACTGTCAGAGCTTGCCGTAGCTATAGCGTCTCCAGAATTTTGGCGGTGCGCATACCCAACCGCAACATCCCAGTCTGACGTTAGCGCCTGAGAATAGGACGCCGACAACGTCGCCCGATTCAGCGCAGCAAAGGAACCCGCCCCACCATTTTCGGATCGGCTAAGATCAAGCGAAAGGTTTAATCCGGCGTTTGAATTCAGGTTCTTCTGGTACGCGATTGCGAGGTTCGATTGTTTAATATCCTGACCCAGATTATCTGTATAAAGTGCCTGGCTCAGATCAAGCGAAAATGCACCATCCGTAAACTGTTTGGTATAGGCGGCGGTAGCCAGCAACTGCACATCTGCACCCGTCACCATATCAGCTGTTAGCGTTCCGGTCAGGCTCCCGTCCGTCAGGTCAAGTGAGCGCCCAAAGGTCAGCGCAGTCGTTGTCAAAGCACGGGATCCATCAAACCGAACATTTCCAAATACCGAGCCGTTCGAAACCGTTTGAGTCAGCCCCACACCGCCAAAAAACCCGTTTGAAACAGTCGTAACCCCACTAGCGGTAGTTGTCTTGTCACGAAACCCGACATTCCCGGTCAGTAATAGAGCATTTGCCAGATCATGGTTAACACCAAACGAAAAGTCGGTCGTTTGCGAATTTGTGGAAATCGCATCGCCTGCTACATAATCAATATAGTTAACTGACAATGTCCCTTGCGTTGATGGCGAAATCCGCAGGTTAGCGAGTGCCCCTATCTGTGACGTCGTCTCATCAAACAATAACGGGTTTGTAATACTCTCATAATCACGCTGATCATAAGACGCGTTCAGGGAAAACCCCAAAGGAGAGTTTACACCCCAGTTATAGACAAGCGCTGCATTAGCGGTGGTTAGGGTGCCGGTATCAACGATTATAGATGTCGCAGCAGATGGATCAGCGTCAAAAGAGCTGACAACATCTCCTGTCCAAAAGCTTCCGCTCAGGTCCAGATTGCTGTTAGCAGATTCGCGAAAATAACGTAGCGTTCCGGTTGGCGTATTAAAAGACGTGACCGTTCCGCCGCCAAAAGTCTGTGAATAAGACAGGCCAGCATTCCCAACAAATTCTAGCAGCTGGGTGCTGGTTTCCGACTTAACCGAAAAACCCAATTTTTCTGTTATACCAAAAACAGTTCCAGGCGAAACAGCCACAAGACCTGGATTGGTATCAAAATCCACGGTCGACGTCAGCGCAATATTCCCCGAAAATCCGGAATTCTGCGCAACAGTTTCGGTTGCGCCAAAGGCGACAACCATAACTGTCAGAGCTGCCTGTATTGTTTTTATTTTGCCCCGGCTCATTTTTCTCTACTCAAATAATCGACGTTCTGGCACCACAACCACATCACCACGCGTCAGCATGATCGAATTCGCTGTCACTGATCCATTTTCGATAGCCTTGAAGTTGAAATTAAACACCGAAACCTGACCGGTCTTGCGATCGGTGCGGCGCAACTGAATGCGTTTCTTTGCGGCAAACTTTGTGAAGCCCCCTGATTCGGCTAGGAACTGCAACATACTCGTGCCCGAAGTTACACTTACTTTGCCTGGGTTGTTTACCGCGCCCATGATGTACACATCAAAAGACGAAGAAGTCCCGCCGGAAGCTTTAGGCGCCGTATTAAGCGACTGAATCGTCACAAACACACTTGGTGAACTGGCGAAATTTGGTGCAAGTCCGGCTACGATACTGGATTGAACAGCACCCAGTGTCAGCCCACTGGCTTGAACACTGCCTGCCAACGGCATACTCACTGTGCCGTCCGGTAAAACCAAAGCATTTCGGTTAAGAGATGCGTCTTCAAGGACTTCGATACTTAGAACATCACCAGGTTGAATTTTATAAGATTCCTGCGCCGATACAATCGACCCAAAAACAATCAGCATTAATGCGCTTAACAAGATACGTGTCATTTTGCGCTCCCCTTCAATACAACAGTTAATTTATACCCCTACAGCACTCTACCCCTAAACTAAATTAGATTCATTTATTGCGATGGATTCATTCGTTTCGTATCGCTTCAGCAACACAAAACCCGTACATTTCGTTGATACCAGCCGAATTAGAACCAATCACGCCTTATTTTGTGTCTTATTCGCCTTCATCCACCCGGATCGTCGATCAATCAGCAACGCCAGAATCCAGCCGATTACAAAGCCCCCAAGGTGGGTTTCCCAAGCCAGTTGGCCGTGCATTACCCACCACAACACCAGATTTAACGCCCCCAGAAACAGAATCACCTGAAATATTGGCCACATTGGCATTTTCGCCCGAGCACGGCGCCTAACTTCCCAGGCCACAATCGCCCCAGCTAGTCCAAACAACGCCCCGGACGCCCCAATCATTGGTTGAATACTCTGGGACAACAGAGCAAACCCCGCACCACCCCCCAGCATTGATCCGAAATAGATTACCAGGAACCACCCCTGTCCAACCTGCTGGATAACCAGCTTACCAATAGAAAACAGAGTAAACATATTCACCGAAAAGTGGATGATACCCCCGTGTAAAAATCCGTAACTCAGAAACATGACATAGGGTTGGGCGACATAATTTGCTTGCCAGTCCCCCAGCAATCCTTGCCAGAATCCACCATACTGAAAGGCAAGCCCGCGCCACTGCGCAGTACCAATTATCCCAAAATCAGCTGCACTCAGCACCAACTCTGCCAATGCGCTCAACCAAAGGACCGCCCACAGAACCTGATTGGATTTTTGCCATTCCCAGTGATTTTTGACGTTACTCATAGAACAACATTCAACGAATAGCCGCCACCTTGCAAGCTATTCAACTTTCACAGGAAACAGGATCTAAAACGGTACAAATCGCGGTAATTTCGGCAAGCTGACCCGCATGAACCGCTGCATCCGCGCATCTGCTTCTTCCGGTGTTTCGCCAACGCCAATTGGCGTCACAAACCGCACCAACGCGCCATCCGTACGCCCGGTCGAAATGCTGCTAACCAGAACGCTTAGCTTGGCGGAAATATCATTGGTGATCCGCTCGCCGCGCTGTTCAAACCAGTAATACACCAACTGCATCGACGTACCCTTCTGGATCACAGCGCGGTTCACTTCAAACTGACCATAAGATGTACCGGTCAAGTCCAACGCATAGGGCTCAAGGCTAAAAATCTCCCAGCCACCCACCGGCAAACAGATTTCAGGCGAATGGATACCCTCACCCGATGTCTGATCATTGTAAAAGGCTATAAACATGTTCACATAATTGGCTTCTGCAAGCTTGTTATACGTCGCGTTCACATAATCATCGGCCCCCAGAACCACTTCAACACCGCTGTCCAACTTTGACGTAAATCCGCTCCAACCATCGATATTTCGTGGGAACAATGTAAATGGCGCGCGCTCGACAATCACCCTGTCCGCGTGTGGCGCATAAATCCAGGTGGCTGATGCCGCCCCGGTCAGTATGACCGCGGCCATCAGAGCGATCGAACCTTTAACTACAAATATCCGCGAAAGGATCGGACCGAAACCTTCGAAATCCAGATCAATCGTATCGGCCAGCGGTTTAGGATCAGTGGTTAGTTTTTGCAGTCCAATCGCCATCAAAAACAAGAGACCAACACAAGCCAGAAAAATCACCCAACCTTCAAAGAAGTGCAGGAACCCTTCTGCCTGCTCAATCCCATACCGGTTAACCAAAACGCCAATCACCCCAATCCGAAACGAATTCATCAGCACCGTTATGGGTGCCGCCGCTAACAGTAAAACCGCCTTATGCCAGAACGGCCCGCGATAAAGGATCGAAAACAAGTACGAAAACGACAGGATCGGGAATAGATAGCGCAGGCCAGAACAGGCCTCGGCAACCTGTAGCTTATAAACCCCGAGATCAATGATATTGCCTTCCAGGAACACCGGAACCCCAGCAATAGACACGAACCAAACACCCACAACCGACGAAACTGTTTGCAGAAATACCGTCAGTTTCCAGTATAATATCTGCGGCAAAGGCAGCATGAAAATCAAATGCAACACCGGTGCCCAATGGGTCCTGCCGCGCGCCCAGCCAAAGCTGGTCAGCACCACGCCGCCAACCCACATAACAAATGCATAGGTAACAATGTCCGCCACCTGCATAAGATTGCCCACAAACGCAATCGCCAGGGCAATACCGATCACGATTATCCCCGGCAGCCGGTCACTTACCTGCGCCGCAGGCATTGGCGACTTTCGCAGCTCTCGCAGGAACAGATACAGCGAAATAACCGGGATCAACGGGCCATGGCTATACTCTGCTGTTGACCAGGCGGCCCCAAGCGATTTGAAGCCAATCCAGAATATCGGAATAGACGCGATGAATAACAGACAAATCCCTGCAAACCCAGTCGGGTTCACAGCTGGAAAAGACGCGCCTTTCCAACGGGAATTTGTTATTTCATTCGACACAACTTGTTCCTAACACATGTCAGCCAATATATCGGCATTGGCCTTCGAATCTCTCACCAGAATAACCCAATTCATCTCTCACCGGGGCATTGCCCACCTAAACGTGTATTTTTGTCATCCCACTATCAATTCCAACTAATCACTTTGCGTATTGTTTTGCTCGCTCTGTAGCCGGTTTATTTCCCCACGCGACAGCAGAACGAAATCCCTTGTATCCGCAGCACCTGTCAGTTCAATCACTTTCATAAATTGCTCCAGCGCTTCATCTTCACGTTTCGTCGCCAGATAGGCGAGCGCCAGATGGTATTGCACCAATGGATCGCCAACCAGCACGCGCGCCGCCGGTTCCAATGAACGTACCGCTTCATCAACCTCGCCTCGCAGGTAGGCGATCCAACCGTAGGTATCCTGATAGGGCGGAACCTTTGAAGGTCGCAAACGCCGCGCAATAGTATTCGCCCGCTCTATAGAAGCCGTGTCGCTGCGCGTCGTTGAAATTAAACTTGCCAGATTATTCGCGATCACCAGATTTTCGCTGTCCTGCGCGTACATCTCTTCATAGATGGCAATCGCCCCTTCCAGATCACCTTCTTTCTCCAGCAATCCAGCATTGATCCATTTTAGCGTCGCATCATCCGGCAGTGCCAGCAGTGCGGTCTCTATCGCCTCACCAGCTTCTTCTGTTTTCCCGGAGCTGGACAACAACCGAAATAGCGCCACCCAAACCTGCGTCTGGCGCGCGTCCCGGTCCAATAAGGCACGGTATTTGGTTTCGGCGGCCTCTGCATTTCCGATACCGGCATCCACCGCAGCATCTATGAACAGAAATTGCAGGTTTTCGGGATCATCCGCCAGCAAGCCGGCCACATATTCTTGGGCTTTTTCTTCGTTTCCGGTGGTCAGGTAGCTGCGCACAATCTCTATGTTCGCACCAAATCCAGCGTTCCCGCTACTCAGTAATTCTTCCAGAAACTCAACCGTTTCAGCTGTTTTTTGCTGCCCCTGCAAAATACGCGCTTTCAAATCATTGCTCTGTGCAACCGCCTCTGGCAATTCGATACGACGCAAAGTCTGTTCCACCTGATCCGCACGCGGCCAGTCTTCTGTGACGACATAAATCCGCCCAAGCTCCACCAGAATATCCAGATTGCCCGGCGACAGGCGAAGCGATTCAACCAATATGCCTTCAGCCGTGCCAAATTTTTCCAGCAGGATCAAAAACCGCGCATACCGCACCGATTCCTCTGGCGCCTGATTAGAGGCACTGACCGCCAACGATAACATCTCGCCCACCAGATCCTGATTTCCGTCCCGCTCATGCGCGCGCGCCAGCAGCGTCAGAATATCGGTGTCCCTTGGCGCTTGCTCCAATGCGGTTCTTAACGCAACAATCGCATCACCCACAAAATCGTCCGCAATCAGCCATTCCGCCTTCAGTTTTAGTGCATCAACATTCGAAGAATCCTCAACCAAAACTTCTTCAATCAACGCCCGCCCACCAACGGCGTTTCCCGTCACAACCAACATTTGCGACAATGCGATCGTCAGCCTTCGGGAATCGTCGCTTGGCTCAACACCGTCCAACAGGTCACGCAATTGGCCAATCGCCCTATCAGGGTTGCCCAGATCAAATTCGTACCCGGCCTGCAAACCGTGCAATAACAGCGGCGCATCCCCAACAGAAATAATTCCGTTCAGCTCTTGCAACGCTACATCCTGGCCACGCAATTCGGCCAAGAACCGCAAAAGTATCAGCTGATTTTGTGGATCATCATCCCCGGGTACTACCGCATCTCGCAGATAACTTTCCGCCTCATCCAATTGCCCCTGTGAAACATACCAGCGCACAAGCGTTGTGCGCGATGTATCATCCTCTGGGAACCGGACAATCATGTCTTTCAACTGCTTCTCAATACCAAACGTATCATCCAGTGCGGCCAACACCGACAAACGAACCGCATAAAGCGAGCGGTTTTCAGGGTCGATTTCAATCGCACCATCCAGAGCCACCCGCGCGGCGTCATAGTTGGCACTCCTGATATGGTCATCAATCACAACCTGGCGAAGCATTATGTTTTCTGGTAGCTGTGCCGACATTTCCGAAGCCGATTCAACTGCCGCCAATTTAGCCACGCTATCACTGTCGTTCACCGCTTGCCGATAATCAAACACCACCTGCAACGCATTTGTAATTGCGTCGTCGGGATCTAGCTTCATTGCCGCCCCCAGATAACGCTCCATCTCGGGCCAATTACCAATCTCAGCGTAAATCTCAGCAATCGCCCTTTGCCCTTCGACGTCATCGGGGTATTGCTCAATCAGTCGCAAGTATTGGCTTATTGCCTCGCGCGGATTACCTCGGAGTCGTTGCAGTTCTGCATAGGCAGATCGCGCTTCTTTGTGGCTCTCATCCAACTTGAAAACATTGCGAAATTCTACAATCGCGCGTTCTTCATCGCCCTCTTCCAGCAGTTCTATCGCTGAAAGAAAGTGCTTTTCAGCGCGTTCCTCGGCATTGTCGCACGCTGACAAAAACATCAACGAGGCTACCAGTAAAAACGCCACAAATTTTGATTTTTTCCGCAAACTGAACCCCTCGTTCATGCAGGCCCGACAAACCTATACTGCGGTTGCGCCGTCTGAAATCTATTAAGGAAAAATGACCCGGAACTCTTGATGGGAAACTATTAGTAACCTGTACCCCTTAGCACAACGCCAAAGGTTTTTACCAAAAGACCAAAATCCATCGAAAATGACAATTCTTCGTCATACTGGCGATCAAAATCTGCGCGCTTGGCAAATTCTGCATCATTACGTTCGGACACCTGCCAAAGGCCGGTGATACCTGGACGCAACGCATAGTATGCCAGGCCAGGGTAAAGCACGCGCTGTTCCGGCTGCATTGGGCGCGGCCCAACCAGTGACATATCACCGGTCAGAACATTCCAAAGCTGCGGCAGTTCATCCAGAGACGTTTTACGCAATAACCGGCCAAACCGGGTAATCCGCGGATCGTTCTTCAGTTTCTGTGCCGAATTCCATTCATCCCGTGCATTCTGATCAGAGGCCAGATACTTTTCCAACAGGTTCTCAGCATCCGCAACCATTGTGCGCAGCTTTAGCATCTTGAAAGTCTTGCCATTCTTACCGACGCGTTTGCTCAAGTAAAACGGGCTGTTCCCTTCCCGTAGGGCGAAAATTGCCAGCACCAGAACAAAAGGTACGACAATTGGCGCAGACAGCAATATCAAGGCGCTTTCTAAAATACGTTTCACACCGTTGCGGTAGATGCCACGACGCCCCGGCACAGTTACAACCCCAAAGGGTGAACTTGTCGAAGAAAAGTTGTCACTTATTTTATCAAAATGAACGGTCATACATACTTTCATCCGTCGAAACGGAACACTCCTTACTACATAAAAGCCGACAACCTAGTCAATTCAACATCAATTGATTCGAATTATTTGGTAAAAAGCGGGCGGCTTTTCATTTGGTGTTAATAGCAGGGAAATTTAGCGCTACCAATTGCGAATATATCGAAACGGCTGATTCTCGCCTTGTTTTCAGTAAATTGCGCAATATAGCGCCCAAATACACGCATAGCGAGTAGTGAGGCTACTTTTTGATCGTCTATCTGTCTTGATAACGTGAAGAATTGCGCGAACAGAGACAGACTGTGTCGAATTTGTGTTCAATCTCAACGACATCATTCGAATCACAGCACTTTACCCATAGTAGAACAATCTTAGGCCAGTAATTTGCCTATATATAAGTTGATGATGCCGTGATGTGGTCAGAATTGGCAATTATTTGTGGGGTGATCTCATGTTGGGTTCACTATAGTAACTGTCCCAAAGCGTAACGAGTGACGATAATTTTTTTTTGCAAGGGCTGTAAATGGGCCGAGAGACTAAAAAGAACAAACCACCCGAGCAGACGCCCGGTTTTTATCTCGATAGCTTCGGCTTTACCGAGAGACCGTTCACGCTCGTCCCTGATCCGGCGTTCCTATACTGGTCAGACCAGCACAAGCGTGCGTTTTCTGTTCTCGAATTCGGCATACTATCGCGTGCGCCGATTACACTGGTAACCGGGTCAGTTGGCTGTGGGAAAACCACACTCCTGCGACAGTTGCTAAAACATGTCGAAGCGGACTCTGTTGTTGGACTGATCTCGAACGCCCAGGGCGATCGTGGTGAACTGATACAGTGGGTACTGCATTCCCTCGGTGTGAAATTCGACCCCGAAGACGGTTACGTCAGCCAATTCCAGATATTGCAGGACTTTCTGATCCAAACCTATGCCGAAGGCCGCCGTGTAGTTTTGATTTTCGATGAAGCTCAAAATCTGTCAGAAGGCAGCCTTGAAGAACTGCGTATGCTCACCAACATTAACTCCAATAAAGATGAGCTGATCCAATTGGTTCTTGTCGGGCAGGAAGAACTGCGTGACATGATAAAAAAACCTGCCCTGCGACAGTTGGCCCAACGAATTGCAGCCAGCTTTCATCTAAAGCCAATGACTGAGACCGCAACACACGAATTTATTGTACACCGACTGCGGGTAGCTGGCGGTACAGGCAACGAAATTGACGAGAAGGCAAGGATGTTAGTCTACGAGGTATCCCACGGCATCCCGCGCCTTGTTAATCAGGTCTGCGATATGTCTCTGCTCTACGCCTGGAGCGCCGAAACCAAAGTTGTTGACGCCAAGGTCGTACAAGCCGTGATTGATGATGGCGTGTTCTTCGGTGCCGAAATCGAAGCAGACGAGGCGGCAGAATGAAAAACACGCTTGCGTTTTACACCGCCATATTCCTGCGGCGTATCCACTATTTTCTGATCGTGTTTCTGTTGGTTAGTGCTGCTTCACTGACACTCGCCAAAATACTACCACCAGTTTACACCTCAAATACCGCACTGCTTGTGGAATCTTCTCAGATACCCACTGCCCTTGCAGCGCCAACTGTGCAAACAGGTGCTGCTGAAGAATTGCAGATCATCGAACAGAGGCTAATGACGCGGATCAATTTGCTGGACATCGCGCGCGGTCAGAACGTCTTTGAAAACATGAACGAAATGACAGCAGATGAGATCGTCAGGCGTATGCGCCAGAGCACCAGGATCCGCCGCTCTGCCGGGAGCGGTCTGGCCACGTTGATGGATATTTCCTTTAGCTCTGACAAGGGGCGTACCTCGGCAAACGTCGTCAATCAGTATGTGACCATCATTCTGCAAGACAACGCTGAAACCCGCGCTGGTCGTGCCGGCGACACTTTACAGTTTTTCGAAACAGAAGTTGAACGACTGGGAGTGGAACTAAAGGTCCAAAGCGCCAAAATTCTGACATTCAAAAATGCAAACTCCAAGGCGCTGCCAGACACGCTCGACTATCGACTGAACCAGCAATCGGTTTTGCAGGCACGACTTGCCACGGTGGAACGAGATATTTCAGCCCTCAACGATGAAAAGCGCCGCCTGGTCGAAATATTTGCCGCAACCGGTCAGATTGGTGCCGTGGCAAACGCCAACCTTTCACCAGACCAACGACAATTGGCGACACTTCGCACGAACCTTAGCAATGCGCTTTCTACTTTCAGCCCGGAACACCCAAAAGTTAAACAGCTGGAAGCGCAAGTGGCACAACAGGAAAAAGTCGTAGCCGGGCAATCTGCAACCGCTGGCGCAACGACACAAGGCCCGGCATCAATGCTGGACATTACGCTGGCCGGCATCGATGCCCGTGTCGACTTGCTTACGAGCCAGGGCCAGCAGATCGGCATCGAACTGGTCGAATTGGAAAAAACGATTGACGAAACGGCCGCAAATTCAATCACGCTTGCAGCCCTTGATCGAGATTACGCTAACGTCCAGCAACAATACAACTCAGCCGTAAACGGCCTGTCCAAGGCGGCCATCGGTGAAAGGATCGAACTTTCCTCAAAAGGTCAGCGTATTGCGGTGATTGAACCTGCAACAGTTCCCGACAAGCCAACCAGCCCTAACCGGTTGTTGATCAGCGTCGGTGGTACACTGGTTGGCGCAATCCTTGGCCTCGCATTGATTGCAGCACTGGAATTGCTGAATAATTCCATACGCCGCCCAACCGAGATTACCCAACGCCTTGGCATCACTCCGATAGCGACAGTCCCCTATATCCGTACTCCGCTGGAACTGGTAGTTCGTCGCGCCACCATGGTGCTAGTGTTTGCCTTCGTAATCATCGGTGTACCGGCAGCCCTGTTTGCCATCCACACCTATTATCTACCTCTGGATCTCATCTATGACCGTGTTGCCGAGAGAATTGGCAACCTGATCTAACCCATTTAGCAATTACAAAACGTAGTTAGTCGAATAATAAGGTACCCCATGGAAAGACTCGAAGCAGCGTTGGAAAAGGCACGGCAGGATCGCCATACCGCTCAAATTGCTACGGTAGTTGATGCTGAGCCTGTCATCGAACCCGCGCTGACCCTTAGCCCTTGGGATAAGCTGAAACAGGTAAAACTGTCCCCTCGTATTGCCCGCAACCACCGCATTACCTCAATGACACAGGGCAAAAATTCCGGCCCCTATGATTTGTTGCGCACCCGTGCCCTAAAGGTGATGGGCGACAACGGCTGGTCATCATTGGCGATTACATCCCCAAATAAGGCTTGTGGCAAAACCACTGTTTGCGTTAATCTGGCCTTCAGCCTGGCACGCCAGTCTGATCTGCGCATTATGGTTTTGGATCTCGACCTGCGCCGCCCTGCGATGCACAAAATACTGACCCATCGCTCTGAACACAACCTGTATGAAGTGTTGCAAGACAAACACCCGCTGGAAAGCGGGTTTGTCCGGATCGGTCAAAACCTGGCTTTTGGTCTTAACAATAACGCAGCCTCCAACCCATCCGAACTGCTGCAATCCAAACTTACCAGAACACGACTGGCCGAAATCAAGGAAACTTTCAAACCGGACATCCTGATTTTCGACATGCCGCCAATGCTGGTCAGCGACGAAAACGTCGGCTTTTTGCCGTTCGTTGACGCGGGGCTGCTGATCGGCGCTGCCGACAGCACCACAATCGCACAGCTCGACATATGTGAAAAAGAATTGTCCGAACTTACCAATGTTCTGGGGATTGTTTTGAACAAATGCCGCTTCTCAGATAATGACGCCGGATACGACTACGAATACTACTGATCGATCCTGTACAGTTAACCAGATGTTAGGCTTGTTTGACTAAGACAGCCGATGTGTGCCCGGTAACAATGCAAAACCGGCGCATTTTTTTAGCGTAAATTTGAGAAATGACTGACATGGCAAAGCCTGTCGGCTTTCGCACGTCGGTCCATAACATTTGGAAATCCAATGGACCAATTCAAAGACTTTCCGGCAACCCTTACGTCTCCCGCGACAAACGCGGTAGCCATAACCCCCAGCGATACAATCCCGCTCGCTAACATTTCGCGCGCGGTTTATGTCGGTCAGACCGGTGATATTTCGGTAGAAATGCAAAGTGGCCAGATCGTTACATTTCAAAACGTCCAGGGCGGCAGTATTCTGGCGCTTCGCACCATGAAAATCCGCGCGGCTGGAACAACAGCACTGGGTATTATTGCCGTCTGGTAATCGCTGGCCGTTCAGTGTCCTTTGGCATATGAATAAAAATGTCGGGGGCAGTTCATTTTGTGCCCGACATTTTTTGAAATCTGACATGGTAGCCCGGCAATGCACCCAAACCCCGACTTTCGCAAAATACCCGATAATGAAAACCTCGCCTTCGCCCGCGAACGCGCCTTTGGCACCCTGTCTATTAACGCCGAACCAGCCCCGCTTCTGGCGCACATCCCCTTTGTTCTGAATGATGCCGGTACATTTGTCGATCTACATCTGGTGCGCTCAAACCCAATCATTCGATTGCTGAAACAACCAATGCCGGCAGTAATTTCTATCCTTGGCCCCGACAGCTACATTTCCCCCGACTGGTATGGCGTTCAGAATCAGGTTCCCACCTGGAACTACATCGCCGTTCATTTGCGCGGCACCCTGTCTTTGTTACCCCAATCTGATCTTGAAGGCATACTCGAACGCCTGTCCAACCAGTTTGAAACCCGCCTTGCACCTAAGCCGATCTGGACCAGAGCTAAAATGGATCAGGAATTGCTGACCAAAAGAATGCGGATGATTGTCCCCCTACGCCTACAAATAGATGACATTCAAGGCACATGGAAACTAGCCCAGAATAAACCCGACAGCGCCCGTATTGGCTCAGCCGATGCCGTTGCAACTGACGGAATTGGTCACGAAACCAGCACCTTAGCTAAATATATGCGCAATCCACCCAATTCCTGAATGGACATCCCGCCCCCGGTTTCCTACATTTAAACTGTAACAGTCGGAGGAACCCATGCCCCTGCCCCTTGCCCCAATTGCCGGAATTGCTCTGCGCTATGGCGTTGTCGCGGTCGCAACTTACGCCGTGACCCGCCGCATTGAACGCGGCCATTTTGACCAGCGATCAGAGGACGCGATGGATGACATCAACGAAGGCATAAGCCTGCGGCGCAAACCCGAGCAGGTTAATGCAACGGTACGCTACCGCCGTGTTGTGCGTCTCGGTACAAACGGGCCGGGCGTAGAAATTGACGTGACCACCCTTGGCCGCATTCGGTTTCGCAAAATCTGATGCGGCTGTTTTCCGCGCCGCCCTCGCCTTATTCCCGCAAAGTGAAAGTTGTCCTGCACGAGACAGAACAATTAGATGACGTTGAAATTATCTATTCCACCGGCACCGCCATCAATCCCGGAACCTTGCCAGTAGCCACTAACCCACTTGGCAAAATTCCCACGCTGGAACGCCCGGATGGCCCGGCACTCTACGACAGCCGGGTAATTTGCCGCTACCTCGACGCGCGCGCGGGCAGCAATCTCTATCCATCAGGTGACAGGCTCTGGGAAATCTTAACACTGGAAGCAACCGGCGACGGCATTGTGGATAGTGCGATAGCAATGGTGTACGAGGGCCGTGTACGCCCAACCGAATTCCAATACCAACCCTGGGTAGAAGCCCAATGGGCCAAAGCCAACCGCGCCGTAGCCACCCTGAATGACCGCTGGATCAGCCAGCTTCACGGCTCATTAACAATCGGCCACATCTCTGTCGCCTGTGCCCTTGGCTATCTGGATTTCCGTTTGGCTGACAGGGGCTGGCGAGATGGTAACAGCGCGCTTGCCGATTGGTACTCGGAATTCGCCAATCGCGACAGTATGCAGGCAACGTCGCCTAAAGATTAAAACCCCAGACTAACGCCAACATTTACCGAACTGTTAAGAATATTGGTTTGCAGCGATCCACCGCCCAGCAAATCCGCATTATTCACCGAATAGCTGCCTTTATATTCGCCAAACACCGATACCCGGTCACTGACCGGATAGCTCGCACCGGCAACCCACTGCACCGCAGGCCCGGTGAACTGCACATTTGAGGTGCGCACACCACTTGACTGATATTCAACCCGAGGTACCACAACACCGACGCCAGCCCCGATATATGGAGTCAATACACCGGTATCCAGCCACCGACGATAGGCGTTTAGCGTCAATAGATTTAAACCGCCGGAAAATTCCAGTGCATTCAATCCATTCGCCGCCAGCGTCGAATCATCCGCGCGAATCGGTGAATGGTTGAAATCCAGCCCCCAACCGGTGGCCCTGGTCTGCCACCATGTCACCCGCACACCGTACTGTGACGGCAGTGCCAGTGAAGCGTTATCCCAACCACCTGTATAATCAAATGCACCAACCCCAGAGGGGTCATTACCCGTTATTTTACTACTGCTAACGTATTGAGAACCGCCATAAATGCTGATTTCCGCTTGCGCAGAAACAACAGTTGTCGAAATCGCGAGCAGGGCGAGAACGTATAGTATGGCGCGCATAAAAGCAGCTCCTACAGCCATCTGGCGTCGCCCCCAAATCAAAATATCACTTGCCGGTCAAACATCAAACATATTCGTTAATGTGGCGTTATTGGCGCATACTAGCCGGACGGTGTGACATTCCTGCCGGGCTGCGCCCGAATGTCCGCTGGACGCGGGCCATATGCCCCGTTAAAAGCCGAATTTGATAGCTACGCGATTGCGCGGCTTACAAGTTCTGAACCGAGTCCAATCGGTCACTAAGATGGAGAAATACCCGTGTCCCACGCAGACGAACACGAAGGCACACGCCGCGACTTTCTGTACTACGCCACGGCGGGTGCAGGCACGGTTGCAGCCAGTGCAGCCGTTTGGCCCCTGGTCAATCAGATGAACCCTTCTGCAGATGTGCAGGCGCTGTCTTCTATCCGCGTTGATATTTCAGGTGTTGAGCCGGGCACACAGCTAACCGTCAAATGGCGCGGCAAGCCGGTATTTATCCGCCGCCGCGTTCAGGCTGAAATTGACGCTGCGCGCGCTGTAGACCTCGAAGACCTTGTCGACAATAATGCTGAAAATGCCAACCTTGGCAAAGAAGCGCTTGCAACGGACGAAAATCGAGCATTAGACGAAGCTGGCGAATGGCTGGTGATGATCGGTGTATGTACCCACTTGGGCTGCGTTCCAATTGGCGGCGAGTCTGGTGATTTCGGCGGCTGGTTTTGTCCCTGCCACGGGTCACACTATGATACTGCCGGTCGCATTCGCAAAGGCCCGGCACCGCGAAACTTAGATATCCCCGTCACACAGTTTGACGGTGAAGATACACTGATCCTCGGATAGGGAGCGTATAGAATGTCTGGAATTCCACACGATCATTACGAACCCAAAACGGGTTTCGAAAAATGGCTGCATGAGCGCCTGCCAATTGTCAGCCTGCTGCACAGCACGCTGACAATCCCAACACCGAAAAACCTGAACTGGTGGTGGATCTGGGGCATCGTTCTGGCGTTTTGCCTGGTGCTGCAAATTGTAACCGGCATCGTTCTGGCCATGCACTACACACCCCACGTTGATTTGGCGTTCGCCTCGATCGAGCACATCATGCGCAATGTGAATGGTGGCGCGGTAATCCGATACGTCCACATGAACGGTGCGGCTCTGTTCTTCTTTGCCGTATACATCCACATTTTCCGCGGTCTGTTCTATGGTTCTTACAAAGCGCCCCGCGAAATCACCTGGATCATCGGTATGTTGATCTACTTTGCCATGATGGCAACCGGTTTCATGGGCTACGTGTTGCCATGGGGGCAAATGTCCTTCTGGGGTGCCACCGTGATCACCGGATTGTTCGGCGCGGTTCCTTTCGTAGGCGAAGCACTACAAACTTGGTTGCTTGGCGGACCGGCAGTGGATAACGCCACACTGAACCGCTTCTTCTCGCTGCACTACCTGCTGCCGTTTGTAATTGTCGCCCTTGTGGTCCTGCATATCTGGGCGTTCCACACCACCGGCAACAACAACCCAACCGGCGTTGACGTGCGAACCAAATCCAAGGCCGAGGTGGAAAAAGACACCCTGCCATTTTGGCCTTACTTCGTGATCAAGGACGTGTTCGCGCTTTGCGTGATACTGGTGCTGTTCTTCGCGGTGGTTGGCTTTATGCCAAACTACCTCGGCGACCCGGTCAATTACGTCGAGGCCAACCCACTCTCGACCCCGGAACACATCGTACCCGAATGGTACTTCCTGCCGTTCTACGCAATCCTGCGCGCCTTCACGGCGGATGTCTGGGTGGTTCAGCTGACCAGCTTTATCACCGGCGGCATCATTGACGCCAAGTTCTTCGGCGTTCTGGCGATGTTCGGCTCGATCCTTGTAATGGCGCTTGTGCCTTGGACCGATACCTCCAGCGTACGTTCCGGCGCTTACCGGCCAATGTTCAAATGGTGGTATCGCCTTTTGATCATCGACTTCATCGTTTTGATGTGGTGCGGCGCGCAACCGGCCGAGGGTATTTATGGCACCATCGCGCTGATCGGTTCTGCCTACTGGTTTGGCTACTTCCTTGTGATCCTGCCAATCCTTGGCGTGATCGAAAAGCCATTGCCGCTACCCGAAACCATTGAAGAAGACTTCAACAGCCACTACCCGCCCGCTGTCGAGCCGGCAGAGTAAGAGGATCAGACAGATGATTAAGAACCGTATCCTTTCTGCCCTCGCGGCATTGGCGATCACTGCAACCGGCGCGCTTGCCGCAGGCGACGAAGGCAAAATTGAAAACATTAAGTTTTCATTCGACGGGCCTTTTGGCAAATATGACCAGATGCAGCTGCAACGCGGCTTGCAGGTCTATACCGAAGTCTGCTCAGCCTGCCACGGCCTGCAATACGTACCGCTGCGCACCATCAGTGACCTCGGCTATACACCGGCCGAAGTCCGCGCCTACGCCGCACAATGGGAGGTGTTTGACACAGAACTGGACGATTTCCGCCCAGCCTTGCCAACCGATAACTTCCCAGCGGGTAACCTGGACA
>VAPK010781376.1_pt1 | contig 19330 bp, 18 predicted proteins | sample 3395031 | NCBI WGS metagenome assembly VAPK01 (sample SAMN08290443, study PRJNA428436) | hydrothermal vent metagenome | isolation source: Deep-sea hydrothermal vent chimney 1 | place: Pacific Ocean: Juan De Fuca Ridge
CAGATTGATTACTACGGCCATGCGCACACGCTAAAAAACCATCCCCAGACTTATAAGATAATGCCGCCGGATCAACGTCATGACCTTTAGCCGATCTCACCCAACCTTTATTTGACAAAATAATTGTCATAGGATCTGCAGGCAATAAGACGACCGGATCGATCGCTTGGGCAGCCGCTCTTGACACCATCGGTGAACGGCGATCATCCCCAAATTCTTTGGCATCTTTTTCTAATTCTTTGCGTATTAAGCTTTTTAAACGCCGACTGGAATTCAGAATTTTTTCCAGACTATCGCGTTCTTTCGCTAAGGCTTGCTGCTCACCTTTAATGCTGATTTCTTCAAGTTTGGCTAAATGTCGCAATTTCAATTCTAAAATCGCTTCCGACTGGCGTTCTGTCAGCTCAAAATGTGTCATTAGAGCACTTTTAGGATGATCTTCCGTACGAATAATGTGAATAACTTCATCAATATTCAAATAGGCAATCAACAAACCGGCTAAGATATGTAAGCGATCTAATACTTTATCGAGTCGATATCGTAAGCGACGAGTGACCACATCGGTACGAAACGTTAACCACTCCGACAATATGGTCAACAAATTTTTTACCTGCGGGCGTCCATCAATGCCAATCACATTCATGTTAACCCGATAGCTGCGCTCCAAATCCGTCGAGGCAAACAAATGTGCCATCAGGTTTTCCACCTGGCTTCGACTACGTGGCACAATCACCAGCCGGGTCGGATTTTCATGATCCGATTCGTCACGCAAATCTTCAATCATCGGTAATTTTTTAGCGTTCATCTGCGCCGCAATCTGCTCTAGAATTTTTGAGCCAGAGGTTTGATAAGGCAAGGCAGAGATAATAATATCCCCCTCTTCCTGCTCGTACTTGGCACGCATGCGCACCGAACCGTGGCCAGTTCGATAAATTTTATGGATGTCCTCAACCGGGCTAATAATTTCCGCATCGGTCGGATAGTCCGGCCCCTTAACATACGCCATTAAATCATCTAACGTGGCCTGGGGGTGATCCAGCAGATGAATACAAGCGGCCACGACTTCGCGCACATTATGCGGTGGAATATCCGTCGCCATGCCGACCGCAATCCCGGTCGTGCCATTTAATAACACCATCGGAATGCGAGCCGGCAATACCATGGGCTCGTCTAAGGTACCATCAAAATTCGGCACCCAATCCACGGTGCCCTGCCCCACTTCCGCCAATAATAAATTGGCAAAACCAGCCAGTCGCGCTTCCGTATATCGCATCGCAGCAAATGATTTGGGATCGTCCGAGGAACCCCAGTTGCCTTGCCCATCTATCAAAGGATAACGATAAGAAAACGGTTGCGCCATTAACACCATGGCTTCATAACAGGCCGAGTCACCGTGAGGATGATATTTACCTAACACATCGCCAATGGTACGCGCTGATTTTTTATGTTTATTGGAAACCCGTAGACCTAATTCAGACATGGCGTAAACAATCCGCCGCTGCACGGGCTTCAAGCCATCACCAAGATGCGGCAATGCTCTATCCAGGATAACATACATGGAGTAATCTAAATAAGCTTTTTCGGTGAACACATGCAACGGCATGTATTCCGTCCCATCTTCTTTATAAGCGATATCGTCTATCATTAGTGAATGTCTGCCAAGTTACCTTTACTTTCTAACCAACTCCGCCGGTCTGCCGCCCGTTTTTTTGCTAACAGCATATCCATCATCGCATGGGTTTCATCACCCGCCATCAGGGTCATTTGCACCAGCCGACGGGTATCCGGTGCCACACTAGTTTCTCGCAACTGGAGGGGATTCATTTCCCCCAACCCTTTAAAGCGTTGCACATTCACTTTACCTTTTATTTTTTCTGCACTGATGCGATCAAGCACACTTTGCTTTTCGTTTTCATCCAAGGCATAAAATACATGCTTCCCCACATCAATGCGATACAACGGTGGCATCGCCACATAAACATGCCCCGCCATCACTAAAGAACGAAAATGCCTAACAAATAACGCACATAATAACGTGGCAATGTGGGCACCATCAGAATCGGCATCCGCTAAAATACATACTTTACCGTAGCGCAACCCGGTTAAATCATCTGAACCCGGATCTACCCCAATGGCAACCGCGATATCGTGCACTTCCTGGGAACCCAACACCTGCTGCGAGTCCACTTCCCAAGTATTTAATATTTTTCCGCGTAGTGGCATCACCGCCTGGAATTCCCGATCACGGGCTTGTTTCGCTGAACCACCCGCCGAATCGCCTTCCACCAGAAACAATTCACTTCTCGTGGTATCTTGTGACGAACAATCGGCTAACTTGCCTGGCAGTGCCGGACCACTGGTTATTTTTTTACGAACCACTTTTTTGCTGGCTTTTAAACGTTTTTGTGCATTATTGATCGCCAACTCTGCAATACGTTCGCCTTCATCAATATGCTGACCCAGCCAAAGGCTAAACGCATCTTTGACGACACCGGACACAAACGTAGCGCATTCGCGGGAGGATAAACGTTCTTTCGTTTGGCCAGAAAACTGCGGCTCAGTACATTTAACAGATAGAATATAGCTACAGCGATCCCAGACATCATCCGGCGCAATCTTAATCCCTCGCGGCAATAAGCTTTTGAATTCGCAAAAATCTCGCAACGCCTCCGTCAAACCCGTTCGCAAGCCATTCACATGGGTACCACCCAAAGCCGTAGGAATCAGATTGACATAACTTTCCGTGACCAAATCCCCCTCCTCCGGCAACCAAGCCACGGTCCAATCCGCCGTTTCTCGCTGACCACTCAGACTTTCCGTAAACGGTTGGGCTGGCAATAAAGTCGCACCGGCCAATTCATCCAACAAATAGGCCTTTAAGCCGTCTTCATAATACCATTCATGTTGTTCATTATTTTGTTCATCCGCAAAACTCACCCGCAAACCCGGGCACAAGACCGCTTTGGCACGTAATACATGCTTTAATCGAGACACGGAAAATTTGACGGTATCAAAAAATTTAGCTTCCGGCCAAAATCGTACTGCCGTGCCGGTATTTTTTTTGCCGACTTTAGCTACCTCTTTAAGTTGGCTTGTTTTCTCACCCTGCGCAAAAGCAATATGATACTCAATGCCGTTACGCCGAATATTGACTTCCAGACACTTCGACAAAGCATTCACCACCGACACGCCCACGCCATGCAAGCCACCAGAAAACTGGTAATTTTTATTAGAAAATTTACCACCGGCATGCAAACGAGTGAGAATCACTTCCACGCCGGGCACTTTTTCTTCGGGGTGGAGATCCACCGGCATGCCTCGCCCATCATCTTTCACCGAGACTGAACCATCGGCATGCAAAGTGACCCCGATGGTCGAAGCATGCCCAGCAATGGCCTCATCCACACTATTGTCAATCACTTCTTGGGCGAGATGATTAGGACGACTGGTATCCGTATACATACCCGGTCGTTTGCGAACGGGGTCCAGGCCCGTTAAAACTTCAATATCAGAAGCGTTATATTGTTTATTCATAACAGAAATTTAGATAAGCGATAGTTCATAGTAGCAACGAGAGGTTTAGACACATATCCGTCATGCGCCTAAAAAGCAGGTTTAACACGTCAAAGTTCTGGTTATACATAAACACACTAGAAAGTTTTATAACATCGTGTCAAAAATGAAAAACAGCAGACAATCACGCGTGTAAATCACTGACGCTAATGATTTACACGCGTGATTTGGATTTGATAGATGTCATTACGCTCAATCTATCCTGCGTGTTAATGAATGGAGTACACACTATCACATGAGGTTCCCATTGTTAATCAAAATCCTGGATTAAACTTTGTCGATTCGCTTCGGCTAATGGCTCAACAACGTAATGGTAATGTTCATGCTCAACCCCAGCACTAAGCGCCGCCTTATTTTTCAAACGATCGATCATCACGGTGGTGAACTCGAAACGTAAAAAATGCACGGCGGAGGTTTTTTCTGTATTTTCCCGCACCAGGTCTTCATCCGCCATCGGCCACACTTTGTCAAATCCGGCCACCTGCATCCAAACCTTATTTTCCACCCCCTTCAGCGCCGTGAGTGCTTGACGGCGTTGTTCCACATCCACATATTCGATCATCAATGTCGCTTTAAGATTTTTGCCATCAGGAATCAGCGGATTATAGCTTAGCAATTCTTCGTCAATGCCGGCCGCTTCAAAAATTTTTTCTACTCGCAACATCTCTTGAATCTGATATTGCATGGTTAATTGGTCTTCAAAATATAAGTTCACATGCGGACCAATGGCAATACGTCTTGGTTTTTTATGTGCCATCACGCGCTGACGAAAATCAACACGCAGTTCAGCGTATTTCTCCAAAGTGAACAAATCATTACGCGTTAAATTTTGCATACGACATCTCTATTTTTATAATACATAAAGAATCAGTGTCTCTAAGATCCGGGGTAAGTCGCCTCATTTTATAGGCCACCAGTTAGATCGCTATCACTTAAGGCTCAATAGAAAGATATCACTTGTATTATTCTTGTTTTATTTTACGATCTTAATTTAAACTGCATAAGCTTTGCGGATCAAACTGATCGGGTGTACGGCTTCTTGCACAAACGCCAAGCCATTCTCAATTTGATAACCCGCCATGGGGCAATCGCTACTATAATGGTCTGGTTTTACTTTATCAATGCGCGTTACAATCGGGCGACAAATCTTCTTTGAAATCTCATGAAACTCTTTCTTGACCGCGTACGTTCCATCATGCCCCGAACATCGCTCCACTGTTTCAACGGTCGTATTGGGAATCATTTTCAAAATATCCCGTGATTTAAGTCCAATTTTTTGGACACGTAGATGACAAGCGGCGTGGTACACAACTTGACCTAATGAGCGATTAAAGTCAAGCTTCAACAGGCCATCTTTATGGCGTAGCATTAAATATTCAAACGGATCAAAAATCGCCTGCTTCACTTTTTGCACGTCCTCGTCATTAGGAAACATCAGCGGTAGCTCTTGCTTGAACATCAACACGCATGACGGTATGAGCGCCACAATGTCCCAACCTTGCTCCACTTTTTTCACCAATTCAGGAATATTATGCGCTTTTGCTCGTGCCACAGCCTCCAAGTCGCCTAATTCCAACTTAGGCATGCCACAACATTTTTCTTTGTCAAGCAGCTCAACGACAATTTGGTTATGTCGAAAAACGGCCACTAAATCTTCTCCAAGCAATGGTGCATTATAGTTTCCAAAACACGTGGCAAATAAAATCACTTTGCCTTGGGTTAAACCTTTACTACCAGGGGTTGCTGAAAAATCCATGGTGATCGGATTAGCTAAGCGCTTTCTCAACGTTTTATGATGATATTTAGGTAATTTGGCATCGGTATGAACACCGAGCACTTGTTGCAACACTTTACGAGCAGACCTCGTATTATTGACGGCATTGACCACTTGTGATACCACCGGTATCCCAGCGAGCTTGCCAATGGTATCCGTCGATGTTAGCAGTTTGTCACGTAACGAGGTTCGTCCTTGTTTAAACTTAACCGCCTTGGCTTGCAGCATCAGATGCGGAAAATCCACATTCCATTCATGAGGCGGAACATAAGGACACTTTGTTAAATAACACAAGTCGCAAAGATAACACTGATCCACGACTTTCCAGTAGTCTTCCTTAGCAACGCCATCCACCTCCAGCGTCTCTGATTCATCCACCAAATCAAATAAAGTTGGAAAGGCATGACACAAATTCACACAGCGACGGCAACCATGACAGATATCAAACACCCGCTCTAATTCGTTAAACAAGGGGGCCTGCTGATAATATTCCGGGTTTTGCCAATCAATGGGATGCCGAGTTGGCGCCTCCAAACTGCCTTCACGAATATTTTTTCCTGGCTCTTTCATTGTTTCATTTAACTTCGCCACGTTGCAAGCTCCTTAATCAGCCACTTTACCAACCAGAACTTTCGCCAGCCATCACCAGGCGATCTAGCCCAAGCCACTGCCCGAAAATGGAAAGCCGCCGAGGAAACAGAAAGTATTCGTGCTGACATGAAAAAACACACAGAGCAAGAACAATCATGCTGTTACTCTGTATGTTTCTTAAATTTAGTTATCCAGTTGATCTAATGCTTTTTGAAAACGATTCGCGTGGGATCGCTCAGCTTTCGCTAGCGTTTCAAACCAATCAGCAATTTCATCAAAGCCTTCACTGCGAGCCGCGCTGGCCATCCCTGGATACATGTCCGTATATTCATGGGTCTCACCGGCAATCGCCGCTTTTAAGTTATCCGAGGTCGCCCCAATCGGTAAACCAGTGGCGGGATCGCCCACGACTTCCAGGTACTCTAAATGCCCATGCGCATGACCTGTTTCACCTTCAGCCGTTGAGCGAAATACCGTCGCAACATCATTGTAGCCTTCCACATCCGCTTTGGCTGCAAAATATAAATAACGACGATTCGCTTGCGATTCACCGGCAAAAGCGTCTTTTAAATTCTCTTCCGTTTTACTGCCTTTCAATTCCATGAGAACTCCTTACATTATCATTTATGAGTCAATATTAAATTCTTTAGACAGAGTCTAAAAAAACAGAGGTAACTCTACTGTGGGAAGTATAACCTGTCAACCTGACTAAGGAATGGGCGACGCAATCACTTCCCGGTTTTGCATCCTATCTTAGGCCGTTCTTCCCTCACAAAAACTCAAAATAGAACCACTATCCTTACGCTTTTGTTCACTCAGAACAAACCAATACAAACCCAATCTGAGCGCGAAACAGGGAAGTGATTGCGTCGCCCATTCCTAATCATCACGCCTCACCAAAGTCGATCAGTTCTCGCAATAAAGTGGTGGCATAACATCCCTTATCTAGGACAAAGCTCAAGCGCAGCGTATGACCACTCATCGACCACGCCAAGGTGCGTGCTTGGGCGCGCAAGCTTCTTCGACTCGACACAACCCCTACTCGTACCAAACCGTCAGCTAACTCGGCATGTTGCTGGCCGATTTGAGTTTCAATGGAAGCTGGCTCATGCCCACTTAGTTGACGGCCTGCCCCCCCCACATGGGACCAGTTGGGTGAATATCAAACTGTGCTAGACGCTGGATAACGATTTCATCCAGGGCTTCAATCAGGAAAACACTTTGACAACCATCCAACATGGCGACATCACCCACCAACGCCTGATCCCACGTTTTTTCGCTCACTCGTTGCGCCAATACATGATTAAATATCCATGATCGAGCCGCTGAATAATAAATACCCTGTTTGCGTGTTTTGCGAATCGGTTTGTTTGATCGAAATAAAGCCAACGCCTGATGGATGTTTGAATTATTATTGCCAAAGCGTTGTGGCCCCAAATAGTTTGGAAAACCCAATAATTGTACTTTTTTTAATCGTTCCGGCAATATTTGCATATCGCCGTTTAAGTCACGCACAACAATCTCAAATTGATTATGAGATAGACCGCCACGCTTTAGCTTCTTGTCATGCCTCTCGACTTGTAACACCCGCAACTTATCTGAATTCAACGCCAACCAGTCAGGCTCCGCTTTACCCGCCATATTGACACTGAACCACTGCCGCGTCACCGCCTGCCGATCCTTTAAGCCTGCAAACCCGATCGCCACCGGCTTCACTTCAGCATATTTTGCAATATGCTCAGCAACTCATGCCGTATTGCTCTCTTTTTTTTCAAGATAGAGCCAAACATGGGTCCCCTCGCCATGCAAGAAAAAATCAAGCTGCTCCGCCACAAAAAAATCCGAGGCTTGTGACTTTATTACGCCACGCAAGGTGGGTTTTTCAAGCGCATAAGGAAAACGTTGCATTAAAATCAACCAAACGCCTAATTAAAAAAGTGATCCGGCCCAAATCATGAATATTAATCAAGATAATGAACGGATGCGGGCAAAATACACAAATTCACTCTCATTCTAATATATTATGTGAAGGATTTCTCAGTTTTGTCGATAAAACTTCCAACATATCAATCCATTCAATCACTCAATGGGATAAAATATAGATATCGTGGCTAAACCATACAAATTACCAAAACTCTCCAATCCTGATTTAACACAGTTCATTGAATACTGCCATATCAGCCATTTACCCACCAAACAGATCATTATTCGTCCGGGTGATCCCGCCGACAAAATGTATTATCTCATCGAAGGTTCCGCCACCATTACCATCGAAGATGAAAATAGGAATGATATCATTCTCGATTATTTAAATGCAGGTGATTTTATCGGCGAAACGGGGTTGTTTGTTTCACAACAAACACGGGAAGTCATGGTCAGGGCTCGCACCGCTTGCATTATTGCAGAAATCTCTTATGGCCGGCTCCGCGACTTAGCCACCAACAATTTGAAACACAGCTATTCCGCTATTTTATTTGCCTTAGCCACTCATATTTCCTATCGCTTACTGCATGCGAATCGCAAAGTTGGCCACCTCGCCTTCATGGATGCCGCTGGACGCGTGGCGAGTGCACTGATGGACTTATGCAAACAACCCGATGCGTTGACCCATCCTGACGGTATGCAACTAAAAATGAGCCGGACTGAGCTAGGCAGAATTGTCGGCTGCAGCCGGGAAATGGTCGGCCGTGTATTGAAAAATATGGAACAACAAGGACTCATTACCGCCCATGGAAAAACAATCGTGGTCTTTGGTGCAAGAGAATAACGGATGAGAGGCTTCGGGTATACCCAGCGCGCGATGGGTATATCAGCAACGCCGTCAAAACAAATCCACTTTAACCCCGGCTGACATATACCATTGACCGTCAACTCGGCGAAAATACAAAATTTCTCGATCATGCATCGGCTTATCCAAACCTTCACCACGATACGTAACTTGATGGACAATACGCGCCGTGTTCATGATAATCTCAATCGGACCGCCTCCGTGCTCAAACGTCATGGGCTGATATTGTTTAAAGTTTCGCTCCATCACGGCAACAAGCTGATCACGCGTCACACCAATATCATTATATTCAGGCAAAAACAAATTCCGATAAAGCATGATATCATTACTTGCAATCGCCACCGCTCTTTGATCGATAATCGAGCGAATCATTGCTACATCCTGAGAAATATCTTTGCTCCGATCACAGCCAGATAAACTCAGCACAATGATCAACACAAGAACTTTATAGCACTGGGTCCCATACACCACAAGGCTCGGCCATAGGGCTGGATTTGTCGTTAACATTGCACGGTTATACCTTTCGTTGAATATCAACTGACACTGAAAGACGGGGAACCATCAGCATAGATGGCGCGTCTCATTTTCAGGTTCGTTACAGGTATATATCACAATGCATGGCACTCCGGCAAAATATCTCCTTGGCTCAATCATACTCTTTAGCGCAGGACTCGTCGCCGGCACCCAAATGGCAGACCGCAAAGAGGCAAGCGCTGATCATAAATCAACCAACGACGTACTGCCCACCATCGCAGTCACAATGCCAACGAATCCGCCGACCACCCCCTCACCGCCACTGAAGACAACGCTCCAGCAGCTCACAGAAAAACTGGAAAATGAAATTGCAGCCCGAAAAAAACTTGAAGAAAAATTCATCATTCTCGAACAACGGCTCGCCAACTTGCCCGAATTTTCCACATTGACGGCAGAACCTAACGCGCCGAATCTTACCACCTCAGAAAACACGCCGCCTAGCCAAATATCCTCTAACGGAAACGTGTTCGCTGAGACAGAAAAAGCGAAAGAGCAGGAAGTCCTGCAGTCATTAGGTTTAGATGCAGCCCAAACTGAACAGCTGCAACAACGCGCCGAGTCCGTGGAAATGGAGCAACTTTTTCTACGCAATAAAGCGATTCGTGAAGGCTGGGTGGGAACAGAAAAATATTTTATTGAAAGCCAGCAATTGCAAAACAGCACCAACACCACCCGAGAAACCTTAGGCGAACAAGATTATGACCTTTATTTGTTCAAACTAGGCACACCTAATCGAGTCTTTGTGCAAAGTGTCATCGCTCATTCGCCGGCAGAACAAGCCGGCTTACAAGCCGGTGATATCATTTATCGGTATGGGAGCGATCGAATTTTCAGCTGGAGCGACTTAACCACCGCCACCACCCAAGGAGAAGCCTCAGAAACCGTTCGACTGGAAGCCGAACGCGAAGGCAAACACTTTGAGGTCTATCTACCTAGAGGACCTTTAGGGATACGTTTAGAGAGTAAAATCATCGATCCAACGTAGTCTCAATTTTACGAGAATCATTATCGCTGAGCAATTTGATTGGATAACAAACCGATAGAAATGGCAAAATAATGTGATCGATTCCATTTCAAGATGGCTCGGTAATTACTATAGACAATAAACGCTCGTCCTCCTTCACCATCAGGCCGAACAATGGATGCCATTAAATTCCGGGTAGGCAAACGGCGACCATCTATTTTACGTACGCCCAGTGCTTGCCACTCATTAAGTCGCTTCTCAATCGTTAAATCGATCAATTTATCATCAAATCCGACCGGCAATGTCACTTCCCGCCCCCAGGTAATGTCGTCACGCCATTCTAAACGAGATAAATAATTGGCCGCCGAAGCTAATGCATCTTCTAGCGTTAACCAAATATTTTTTTTTCCATCACCGTTATAATCCACCGCATACCCTAAAAAAGTCGAAGGCATAAATTGCGTTTGCCCCATCGCTCCCGCCCAAGAACCCGTCATGTCTGCTCGCACCACATGACCTGCATCCATAATTCTTAAGGCATTCATTAACTCTTTGCTGAAAAATTGACCGCGCCGCCCCTCATAAGCCAACGTGGCTAACGCCTGAATGACATAATGACCACCCGTTAGTCGACCGAAATCCGTTTCCAAGGCCCAAAATGCGACAATAAAGCGTGCTTGAACACCGTATTGCTGTTGAATTTTCCTTAGTAACGGTTGTAAAGCTTTTAATTTTTTACGTCCAGTGACCACTCGCGCACGACTAATCACCCGACTCAGATATTTTTGCAGCGTTAATTTCGTCTCGGGCTGATTTCTATCCATTTCGACTATTTTTGGTACAAATTTCAGATCTTGTAACGCAACATCGAGTGTTTCTTTAGCGATGCCTTTGTGCTCAGCACTCGCTTTAAATACTGCCAACCAATCTTCAAAACTCGCCTTTGCTGACTCTGCCAACGCTGAGTTCGCACTGAATAATGTAATGACAATCACAAAAAAAACGATCGCTTTAAGACAAAACTTTGGCACAATATTACCCATTTTTTAGCATTGGCGTTTATTATAACTTAACTTATAATAAAGTACGCGAGAAATAAGCCTTGAGTCACTTCGATTAAAACGCAATAGATACCCCAAAAACATCCATTTCACTTTTAAACTGTCGCATGACGATTGGCACATTTTCGCCATCATCACCTTCCACAGAAATCATCTTCCCATTAGATTGCCCAAATCGATAACTGTCAAAAAAAACGGTGATCGTGATATAGCGATTGAAAACTTGAAAAAAATCGATCAGCTTGATACTGGCAAATCCAGAAAAATTTTTACCTGGATGGAATTTAATCTCATCTTCCGTTACCCATTCCTGGATCACCAGCGGATATTTTATGCCGACACGAAAATACGCATTGCGCCGTTGTTCCCGCTGTGAAAAACCCATCGCAACCAGCCCAGAGACCACCCGGTAACTTTTCCCAAGGGCATTGACGGGTTGTGCTTGCTCATCAATACTGGCATTGATCGTTTTCAACCAACCCTCTAACGATACCCCGCCCATGACATCAAACAAATGGGTTCGGTTGACATAACCATATCGTTGGCCAATCAATGCACTCATGGCGAACCCTAAATAATCCGTTGATGTTTTAAATGAAACAGCCGTATCGCTCTGAGTGAATTGAGTATCGCCGAGATAATCCACTCGCCCAAGCTGGAGACTCGCCGTTAAATCATACACAATGCCAGGCCACCGGAGCGATAAATTGTTTTCCGTCACCCCCATGCGCAGCCGTGGCCCCGACTCAAGTACCACCCGCTGGTCACTACTCACAAATTCTCGCCACTGGAATTGTTCAAGGGCGACAAAAACTCGGTCGCCGGGGTATTTTTTTGCCCAGCTCAATAGCGGCTGAAAAACACCGCATAAAAACAGTAATAAACAAATTAACTTTTTCAAAAAACACCCTCAATATTCAAAGAATATCGGTAATTTTTTTTGAATATTAAACAGCAAAGGAACAAAAACCGTTATACAGCCTCTCCCTAGCGAGTGCAATCATGTTTAACATGGCGGGCATCGATCATATATTAAACAAAATATCAAGCCATCCGATATATTCTTCCACACCCTTATACGTCATGCGCTATTTGGGGATATCAACCTGAACTTTGTTTTAACCTAATAAAACGGTAAAGGAATGCAGTAACCATGAACAACACAGAAACTCTTTCCAATCGAAGACGTTTTACACGTATCCCATTTGAAGCCGCCGTCACGCTATCTAACCCCAAAGGAAAGTGGAACGGGAAGCTATTAGACATTTCTTTAAAAGGTATTCTTATCTCTCGACCTCAAAATTGGTATATCAAGGAAGGGGAAAATTTTTTGTTAGACATCCATCCCTCAAACCAAGCCTTCTCTATTCGCATGGAAGCTGAAGTGAGTCATTCACACGAAGAGACCGTAGGCTTTCAATGTTTACACATTGACATTGACAGTGTTAGCCATCTGAAGCGACTGGTTGAATTGAATTTAGGAAATGAAGAATTACTGTATCGAGAGCTATCAGTGATGATCGCCGCCTAAGACATCGCCAACGATTCCATCAATAGCAGATGGCTTAAGTATAAACGTGCTTAGGAATGGTTACGCAATAATTTACCCATATGGCACCCCATCTAAGTTATTTCGCATCCATTCCTAAGGACAACCCTCAGTGAACACCTAAGCGTGGATAGCCGACCATTTAGTCTCTCGATTTTTCCTTAACGCCACCGCCATGCTTCTTCCAGTCTGCCACCTCATTCGCCGATCACTCTATCAAAAAAAATTCTTCTAAATCAATGTATTCTTGACATGTGATAGAAATGTGATATTTGCGTGATGTGTACGTGATTTAGCTCAATGAAAATACAGTCGTTCATGGCGAAATATTCCCGTTACCGATGATACTACGCCGATTTAACATTTCACCAATAAGATACATTGGTGTCCATTGGCGCGCACCATTTCATCAGCGACAAGCCTATTTCAACGATCATTACATGGCAAACAATACAATAGAGAGAGGAATGACATGTCATCAACGTACCAAAAAATCGCTGCATTTTTTATGTTAGGGTTTGTGTTCATCACGCAAAGTGCCATCGCCAATGATTATCATCATCGGTACTACGAAGTAACAGTAACTAATATCACAAAAGGACAAATATTTACGCCCATCATGGTCGCCAGTACAAAACACCACAGTCAACTGTTTACGCTCGGAGAAGCGGCCAGTAGTGAATTAGAGATCATGGCTGAAAGTGGTAATCCTATGCCATTAGCCAACCAGCTCGTTGATATGAGAAAAGCCTTCGATGTTGCCACTCATGACGATGTTTTATTACCCGGTCAATCCGTCACACTCAAAGTCAAAACCAATAAAAAATTTAACCATGTCAGTGTAGCTTCAATGCTGGTGCCGACTAATGATGCCTTCTTTGCGGTTAACAGCATTCGTGGCCCCAAAGGTAAACGCCACATCACCGTCCTGGCACCCGCTTATGATGCAGGTACCGAGAACAATGATGAGCTGTGTGTGACAATTCCCGGCCCTCCATTCATATGCCAAGGCGAAGGGGTGTCATCAGATCAAGGAGAAGGATTTGTTCATATTCACGCAGGTATGCATGGTATCGGGGATATTCGTGCGGCACAACATGACTGGCGAGGTCCGGTGGCTAAAATTAGGATTCAACGAGTTCATCACTGATCCCCCCTCAAGGCCTCGCAAGAGGCCTTTTAAAATTTAATCTCTTTAGTCTCTCTATTGAGCATCAATCATCCGCCTACGCAAAATAATTTCAATATAAAAATATTTTAGATCGATTGGCTTTTATCCAGTTTCATTCCTTAAGCGCGGTATTCCTCTCCCCCACAAAAAAAGTGATCTAGTTCACAGGTTCATTCGAACAGATCGGGTATGTTGGTTCTCAACGACAGTACAGAACCATAAATAACGTAGTAGACAACTGGCTATTTCGATAATGATACCACTAAGCAAAACCAATACTAAGTATCTCAACAAAAACGACAACGAGTTGTTATCAAATTATATCAATGGTGATCATACGGCTTTTAATGCTTTGGTTCATAAATATCATAATGAAGTCTACCACTTCGTACGTAAACGTGTGCCAAGCCATGATGATGCCCAAGACATTTGCCAAAATGCCTTCATCAATCTTTCCTTATATGCTAAGCAATTCAGTGGGCGATCAAAATTCCGCGCCTGGCTTTACCAAATTGCGATTAACCAATATCGAAATCATTACCGGAGCATTAAACGGCAACGAACCTTGATGGAAGCACTGGAAAATATTGATGCCTTTTCAGAAGATATTAATTTTCTCAGCCTTTCCAATAGAGAAGAACTCGCCTTACTACGTGATGCCATTAGTAAACTGCCGAATAAACAACGCATGGTGCTGCAGCTGCGGCTTTATTTAAATTATTCCTATACCGTGATTGCTGAAACCATGGGCTGCGCAGAAGGTACCGCCAAAGCACATCATCATCAAGCCATCGCCAACCTACGAAAAATATTTTCCACGTCCGAGTCTTATTGCTAAATTCGAGTGCGATGGATTCAAAGCCATCGCACTCGAAATATACCCACATCGCGTCAATATTAATTTTCAACTAGGCGCCGTCGATCACACCAGCCTCCCTTCCTCCAAACTGAGCACTCTATCCATGCGTTTGGCCAAATCCAAATCATGGGTAACAACAACAAAGCTGGTGCTTAAAACCTCATTGAGCTGCAGCATCAGGTCGTAAATATGATCTGCGATTTTATGATCTAAGTTACCGGTCGGTTCATCGGCTAACACGCATTTAGGTTGAGTCACTAAGGCACGCGCAATCGCGGCACGTTGGCGTTCGCCACCCGACAATTCCCCTGGTTTATGCTTCAAACGCTTTCCAAGCCCAACTTTCGATAGCATATCACTGGCTTCGCCGATGGCTTGCTGAATGGATATTTTTCTCATCAATAATGGCATTGCCACATTTTCCAAGGCAGTAAATTCAGGTAAGAGGTGATGAAACTGATACACAAACCCCAAGTTTTGGTTACGAAATAAAGCTCGAGAGGCTTCTTTCATACGGCTAATGGATTGTTCCATGATCAATACTTGACCGCTCGTTGGGGTATCCAATCCGCCTAATAAATGCAGTAAGGTACTTTTTCCGGAGCCAGAGGCACCCACTACGGCCACCCGCTCACCACGGCGTACGGTTAAATTGATTCCCCGCAGCACTTCCACATGCAGTTGCCCATCATGAAATGTTTTGGTCACCCCTTGACACTCCATCACGGGTGAATCCGAAACCACATCAGGCGAATCTTTAAATAGAAAGCTCGCTTGCAGATTACTCATAACGAAGCGCCTCCGCCGGTTGTACGCGAGAAGCTCGCCACGCGGGATAAAGAGTCGCCAATAACGATAAACCTAACGCCACCAAACCAATGGTAATCACATCATTTTTCTCCATTTCAGAGGGCAATTCGCTAATATAATAAACTTCCGCTGACAAAAACTGAACATTAAACAAATGCTCAATGGCGGGCACAATAGTATCAATATTATTCGCTAACGCCACCCCCCCAAGCACCCCCAACAAAGTACCAATCACGCCAATCACAGCTCCCTGGATCACAAAAATGCTCATAATACGCCTGGGTGTCGCACCCAGCGTTCGCAAGATGGCAATATCCGCTTCTTTGTCAACCACCACCATCACTAAGGTTGAGACTAAATTAAAGGCGGCCACCGCGACAATCAACGTCAAAATAATAAACATGGTAGTTTTTTCAATTTCAACGGCTCGGAAAAAATTAGCATGCTGACGTGTCCAATCCCCCACCCAGTAGTCGCCGGGCAATAACTGGACTAAATCACGGCTCACGGCCATGGACTGAAACATATCCGCTAGCTTCAATCGAACCCCACTGACCTGCCCCGGCATCCGAAATAAACGGGCGGCATCTTCGATATGTAATATGGCTAAGCTACTATCGTATTCATACATACCCGCTTCAAAAACACCCACCACGGTAAAACGGCGCATACGAGGCAAAAGTCCGGCAGGCGTGACACTGGCCTGCGGAATAATCAATGTCACTTTGTCACCTCGCATAACCCCTAGTGCACGGGCCAGTTCTTTGCCCAGCACCACACCAAAACCGCCGGGCTGCAAATCCGCCAAACGACCATAAACCATTTTTTCACCCACTTCGGAGACTTGCGGTTCTTCTTCGGGTAAAATACCACGTATCAAGGTGGCGCTGACTTCCTGTCCATGACTTAGCATGCCCTCCCCTTGGATGTAAGGCGCATAACCAATCACTTGCGGATGCTGAGCCGCCGCTTGGGCGACTTCAGGCCAATTGCTTAAACGGCCCCCTTCACCACGTATGGTCGCATGGGCCGTCATCCCTAAAATGCGTTCACGCAGTTCTGTCTCAAAGCCATTCATAACTGAAATCACGGTAATGAGTGCCGTTACACCCAACGCAATACCTAACATAGAAATGAGTGTGATAAAGGAGATAAAATGATTGCGGCGTTTTGCCTGGGTGTAACGAAAACCGATGAAAAATTCGAGTGGTTTAAACATGGATGGCTAAATACACAATTAATAGTTGATAAAAATAACGAGTCGCGAGGAGGATATCCGAGATATGGAAAGCCTCCTTGCTGTTCGCATCAATGCCTGACGCGCCGGATAGCGACAATGAACAAATAAAGTACACAATCCAAAAATTTGAACGCCCAATTTGGCACCAGCTGACGGATCGCCTATACTACGCGGCTTGGCCTGATTAATAAAGCTGACAATGAACCCTGACTTACAAAAACTTCAACCCTATCCGTTTGAAAAACTGCTCGCATTAAAAGCCAATCAAACACCACCGGCATCACTTCAGCCGATCCCGCTATCCATTGGTGAACCCAAACATGCCGCCCCTGAGTTTGTGCTCAATGCCATACAAACCCATTGGGCGAGTATGGCAGAATATCCATTAACTAAGGGCTCTCTCGCACTCAGGCAGGCCATTGTCAACTGGCTTTTGCAACGCTTTTCATTGCCTGCCGCCAGCCTACAGCCCGAAACCCATGTTTTGCCCGTTAACGGAACACGTGAAGCACTGTTTGCATTTGCTCAATGTATGGTCAATCGGCATCACCAAGCCAGTGTGATGATGCCAAATCCCTTTTATCAGATCTATGAAGGCGCCGCTTTGCTGGCAGGCGCTGAACCTTATTATTTGGCCTCGCGTCCCGAAAACAATTATTTGCCCAACTTTTCTGACGTTCCAGAAGCGCAATGGCAACGCTGCCAACTGATTTATATTTGTTCACCCAGCAACCCCACTGGCGCGGTTATCCCTGAATCGCAACTAGCGCAACTGATACAGTACGCTGAGCAATATAACTTCATCATTGCCGCTGACGAATGTTATTCTGAAATCTATCCCGAAGAACAAAATCCACCGGTGGGATTACTACAGGCAGCGGCGAATATGGGTCGATTGGATTATCAAAACTGCCTGGTATTCCATAGTTTATCAAAGCGATCTAATCTGCCTGGATTACGCTCGGGTTTTGTGGCTGGTGATGCCTCGCTCATCGAACAATTCTTACGCTATCGGACATACCACGGTTCTGCCATGTCTCCGCCCACCCAGCAAGCGAGCATTCAGGCCTGGCAAGATGAACAACATGTGATCGATAATCGTGCACTATATCGGGAAAAATTTAAGCATGTGCTTGATATTCTGCAACCGGTGCTTCATGTCCAGGCACCTGAGGCGGGGTTTTACTTATGGGCCAACACCCCCATCAACGATTGTGATTTCGCTCAGCAGCTGTTTGCCTTACAAAACGTCACCGTATTGCCGGGCAGTTTTTTATCTCGTCCGGCCCATCATTTCAATCCCGGTGAAAATCATGTTCGCATTGCTTTAGTCCCACCACTCGATGAATGCATCGAAGCTGCCACTCGCATTAAAAGCTATTTAAAGACAATATCTGTCACCGTTCAGCCAGGCGGCAAATAAACAACGCCTCCCCTGTTTTTATCATTAAGGAAATAACAGACATGACCAACCTACAAACCATCATTGAAGAATCCTTTGAGCGCCGTCGCGAAATTACACCACGCAAAGTAGAATCCCATGTCAAAGAAGCCGTATTGGAAGCCATTCATCTGCTCGATAGTGGACAAGCCCGAGTCGCGGAAAAAAAACAAGATCAATGGGTCGTGAATGAATGGCTCAAAAAAGCGGTCTTACTTTTTTTTCGCATCGAAGATAATACATTGATCCAAGGCGGTTTCGCCAACTTCTACGATAAAGTACCAACCAAATACAATGACTTCGGCGCTCGCGAATTTCGAGAAAGTGGTGTCCGAGTCGTACCACCCGCCACCGTACGCAAAGGGGTGCATATCGCTCCCAATGTGGTGTTAATGCCTTCTTACGTGAATATCGGTGCTTATGTGGATAGCGGCACCATGGTTGATACCTGGGCCACCGTTGGCTCATGTGCCCAAATCGGAAAAAACGTCCATCTATCCGGTGGCGTTGGCATCGGTGGTGTGCTGGAGCCATTGCAAGCTAGCCCGACCATTATTGAAGATGATTGCTTCATCGGTGCTCGCTCAGAAATCGTTGAAGGCGTCATTGTCGAACAAGGGGCCGTCATCTCCATGGGCGTTTATATTGGTCAAAGCACCCGTATTTACAATCGTATGACGGATGAAATCACCTATGGGAAAATCCCAGCCGGTGCCGTCGTCGTGCCCGGTAATCTGCCTTCCAACGATGGCAAATATAGCTTGTACTGCGCAGTGATCGTCAAACAAGTCGATGACAAAACACGCAGCAAAATCGGCATTAATGCGTTATTACGAGATATTCAATGAATCACACGCCCACGCTATTTGGTATCAAAAATTGCGATACCATCAAAAAAGCACGCGCCTGGCTTGAGCGAGCCAACATCCCGTATCATTTTCATGATTTTCGTCAACAGGGTGTGAATGAAAACCA
>VAPK010510316.1_pt1 | contig 19328 bp, 17 predicted proteins | sample 3395031 | NCBI WGS metagenome assembly VAPK01 (sample SAMN08290443, study PRJNA428436) | hydrothermal vent metagenome | isolation source: Deep-sea hydrothermal vent chimney 1 | place: Pacific Ocean: Juan De Fuca Ridge
TTTGTCTATTCGGTACAAAATGGCACAGCAACGCATATTGCAGAATTATTAAGTAGTGTTTTTTCGGGCACAAGCACAACAACCGGTTCGGGCGGGAAGGGGACAGGGGTTGCCCCAGGATTAACACCTGAAACGGTTTCCTCAGATAGTAACAATACAACATCACAGACGAATACAGTGACTGCAAATAACACAAGTGGTGGGACAACGTCGGCGAGCTATACTTTGGATAATATTGGTATCGTTGCCGATGAAGAAAATAATGCATTATTGATCTATGCGACCCGGAAAGATTTCCGTAAGATAAAAGGTGCACTTAAGCAGCTTGATATCTTGCCAGCACAAATTGTAATTGAAGCCAGTATCTTAGAAGTGACGCTGACGGATGGCTTAGAGTATGGCCTTGAATGGACGCTCAAAAACGGACTGGGCAAAGGCCATCAAGGTTTAGCAACCTTAGGGCTCTCTGATACGGCGGCGGCGGCAAAATTACCTGGCTTGTCTTATGCGGTTACCAATGCAGCAGGTAATTTGAGTGGCGTACTCAATTTGCTTGCGGAGCAATCTTTAATTAATGTTATTTCAACACCGACAGTGATGGTGTTGGACAATCAGACCGCAGAAATCAAAGTAGGTAGCCAACAACCTGTTCGAACGACTCAAACTGTCAGCACAGGAGCGGTTATCAGCAATGGCGTTGAATTTAAAGATACAGGTGTGCAGCTAACGGTAACGCCATCCGTTAATGCGGGGGGTGTGGTAACGATGGATATTGAACAATCTATTACGGATGTTGGGCCAGTGGATAGTGCAACTGGGCAGCGTAGTTTCTTGGAGAGAAGCATCAAGAGTAGGGTGGCGGTGCGTTCAGGTGAGTCAGTTGTTTTAGGCGGGCTGATTAGAGAGAACCAAAGTGATACGGAATCAGGGATCCCAGGCTTACATCAAATTCCCATTATTGGCAATTTATTTGGTAAAACAGCCTTAACCAGCACGCGCACAGAGCTACTTGTGATTATTTCGCCACATGTCTTATTTAATGAACAAGATTTGCGTGATATCAGCCGAGAAATGCGTTCACAAATTCGCAACTTAGAGCTCTTCCAAGAACGAGAAGATTATCGCTGGCGTGGGGCAGAACCAGCAAGAATTTATTAAATTGTAATTATTTTGAAATGAAATATTGGATTATAGAAATGAAAAAAGGCATCACAAAGGGCGTTAGTGTTATCGGTTTATTGCTGACGGCAATATTATTACAAAGTTGTGCAGATAAGCGCCCTGCGGAAGAAATAGTTCGCGAGCGCGCACAAGCGCGGCTGGATCGGTTGATGGCGCATGATGTGGAAGGTGCATATCAATTCACTACACCGGGATATCGAGAAACAACCTCATCTGATATTTTTGCATTGCGGGTAGCAGGAGTGCCCAATTGGACGGCAGCAAAGGTTGATACGGTGATATGTGAGCCAGAGCTGTGTCATGTTCGAACTCAGGTAAGCTATATGATTCAAAGTTTGCAAATGGAGAATACGCGACCACTAGATGAAAAATGGTTGAAATTAGATGGAGAGTGGTATTTATACTACAAATAGGTTGAGGATACGGACTTCACCGCTCTAACGCGGTTATCATGCATACGCTTGGGTCGTTCTGGGTTGGAGAATGATACGGAGAAGAGAGACGCGTTAGTGGTGCGTGGTTTTGAAATTGCTGCGCAGACGCTGCATGGGTCACGAGTGATAGAGTAGTGTAAGAAAAATTAATTTGAAGGTCTTGAATATTTAAAAATGATTACAATGATGATTAAGCAGCCAAATAAAAATCCCAAATAATTTAAAGTGCAGCCCCGTTCTGGGCTTTGGGCTAGGCTTTGAATGGGCTTGCGATAGTTTGGTGTGAGATGTGAGGAGGCACCCAAGCCGCTTAGAGGTGTTTCAAAAAAACCACACTATGGGGGTGAAAAGAGGGTGTTGGAGTAAAAAACACTTTTCCTGTTGTTTAGCAGTAGGCAGTGTGGTAGATTGTTCGGGTGCCTAGTTAAGTTACCGTGACTTTGAGCAATTAAAGTAGCTGGTCTTGGTTGTGTATAGCTTGGCTGGTTGAGTGGTTTAAAAGATACATCTTTTAAAGCCGCTTGGCCGAGTAAAGATCATACTTAGGTATGTGGCTGTTTTATAACGGCCAAATATTAATTAATTAATGTTTAGGAGCAACAAATGAACAAAAAAATTATTCCACTAGCGGCATTAGTCGCAATGGCGGGTGGCATGAATGCTGCGCACGCTGTCAACGTGAATAACGATGGTTTGGGTGAAGTATTATTATTCCCGTTCTACTCTGTAGTAGATGGTAACGATACAACAATCAATATCGTTAACACAACGAATGAAGTTAAAGCAGTTAAAGTACGTTTCATCGAAGGCATGAACTCGAAGGAAGTACTCGATTTTAACTTATATCTTTCTCCGTTCGATCATTGGTCTGGTGTTATCACTGCTGATGGCGATGGTGCACTTTTCAAAACAGCTGATACTTCTTGTACTGTTCCTGCGCTTCCAGCGGCAGGTCAACCATTTAACCCAGTGCTTTTTGCTGCGGATAGCAACAATGGCGTTCAACGTACACGTGAAGGTTATATTGAAGTAATCGAAATGGGTGTTGTTACTGACGGTGCAAACACATTTGCAACTGATGCAACTCACGTTGCAGGCGTTCCTGCTGACTGTGCATCTTTACTCGCTTCTTGGGGCGGTGGTGGTGCTTGGTTAGGTGACCCAACTATTGATATGACACCAAACACGGGTGGCTTATATGGTTATAGCTTCTTGCTAAACGTAAATGCAGGTACTGCAGCAGCATATGACGCGACTGCGTTAGATGCATTTGCTGACCCACTAGCGATTTTGCATGCACGTCCAGGTGATTCTTCACCTGCACTAAGTGATGCAGCACCAACAGCAACAGTTATTGATAACGCAGTAGTAACAACTGTGGCTACATTAACTAACTTAGATGCTGTGAGTGCGGTTATCATGCACGATACAATTTCAAATGACTTTGTATTAGAACCAACTATCAATGCGGGTACTGATTGGGTAATCACTTTCCCAACTAAACATGATTATGTGCAAATTGCACCAGCAACAGCGCCATTTATCAATGTTTGGGATCCTACAACGTCATTAGCATGTGAAGAAATTGCTATCACTTACTATGATCGTGAAGAATTACCACAAACACCAGCAGGCGTTGACTTCTCACCTCGTCCACCAGCAGGTTCTTTTGCATTATGTGCTGAAGCGAACGTGTTGACTTTCAATAGTGCTGATGTGTTGAATTCTCAAGTAGCAGGTAATATTGCAACTAACTTAAACTTGGTAGCAGGCACGGATAACGGTTGGATGACAATCGGTTTCGGTGCTCCTGCAGGCGCACCAGCTGGCTCGCGTGAGTTAGCTGCATTGGGTGCTACCTTTGGTGGTTTACCAGTATTAGGCTTTGCAGTGCAAAAATATGTAAACAGCACATTAGTAGTCGGTGGCGTATCAGTGCTATCTAACTATGCAGGTTCTGTTGAACATAAAGCAACACGTAACATTTTCTAAATCATTACGATGATTTATTGAATTAAACGTTATTGTTTAAGCTCAATGAAAAACGCGGCGAAAGCCGCGTTTTTTTTTGGCTGAAAGAAATTGAAAAACAGGCCAGTGTGATGCTTGCTGAAGTCAGGTGTTAATCATTATTCGGAGTTATTTTTTAAGCTATGTTTATAGTTGATTTGTGATGGAAATAACGCAAACAATAAAAGTTGGCCATCATAAGTTCCGCAAAATAGATGCTATTATTGGACTTTTTTGCTGTTTAGCGATAGACTGTGGGCTTGAGGGATGGAATCTTTAGCAGAGACGGAACTATTTTGAACTTTTAGTGGTCACTTTAAAGAGTGATTACGACTTAAATTAATAATTGATGGGGAAATCAATGATGAAAAAATTTGCAATTTCAGCGGTGTTGGCAGTCGGGCTTTTACCCGTTGCAGCATTAGCTTACACCGTTCAAATAAACGGTGGCACTGTTTATACCGTGACCAGTGTATCAGGGGGAGCGGACAGCATCTCATATACAGGCACAACGGGCGGCGGCGGCGGCGGTAATACGGCCCCAGTGATTGGCCAAACATCCTTTACAATCACGGAGCCATCAACGGCAGCAGCGACCATTACGGCAACTGATCCGGGTGATGTAATAACATATAGCATTACGGGTGGAACCCATGCGAGCTTATTTAGTATTGGTGCAAGCTCAGGCGTGCTCACTTTTAATACTGCGTCGACAGCAGGCACATATACTTTGAGTGTGACGGCAACCGATGATGACGCAAGCCCATTATCAGATACAGACACGATTACCATTACCGTGAATTCAAGCGGCGGTGGCGGTGGTGGTAACTGTGGCGCTTTACCAGCAGGTGTTGTATTGGAAACCGCCTTTGGACTAAATTGGGCGATTTCTAAACCTAATTCATTCTTGGGATTGGATAACACTGACACGAAAGCGATGCCAGTTCATACGACTTCAGCACCCGATACAGGTAAATTAACTTTTGCGGCCACTTCGTCACCGGGTAACTCATCAACATCACGCACATTGTGGATATCCGAATGTCCGGGTGAGCCAGCTGTTGTACCACCAGGCTATGTGCCAGGATCTGCCGAGGCTAACTTCTTTGGTAATCCATGTGAAATTACAGGTGTCTCTAATCAGAATCTGGATTGGAGTGAAGGTACATTGACAGGTGTTGCAATATACCAAAAATGTGGGTTAGCCCAAAACACGGACTACTATGTTAATATTAGAAACAATACTTGCTCATCAGCAACGTGTGATATCTATATTGGGTATACTAAATATTAAGATTTAGTTAAAGTTTAGTAGTAAAGTGAAAGACGCCAGATACTTGTTATCTGGCGTCTTTTTTTAGAAAAGGAAAGAGAGTAAATATGTTTGGAAAATCTATTTTAATCGGGTTGGGAGCCTTACTGTCAGTGGCTTATGTGCAAGCGGATGTTGTGTTGCAGCGAGGAGATATTGTAGTCACCGTTGATGATATTGAACGATATATTATTGATAATACGCCTGAGAGGGAGCGGGAAAGTATTTTAAAACGTAAAAATGTTTTTAAAGAAATGGCCGAAAATATTTATCTTATTCGTCAACTAGGTACGGAAGCAGAAAAAGATAAAGCGTTAGATTGGGAACAGATGGAATGGGCTAATGCTTTACAGCAAAAAAGAAAAGCGATGGCCGCATTATTGGATAAGTTGGTGATCAAGCAAATAGCCAGTGTTGATTGGGAGTTGCTTGCCAAGGAGACCTATCTTGCAGAGAGCGATCAATATCAAATACCAGAAAAAGTGCGGGTGTCGCATGTGTTGATTAAAACGGATTCGCATACGGATGAAGCCGCGCAAACCTTGATTAACGAGATTAAAAGAAAAGCCGATGCAGGTGATGATTTTGAAATGTTGTCGATAAATTATTCCGAAGACCCGTCAGTAAAAACAAATAAGGGTGATTTGGGTTTATTCCCTCGCGGGAAAATGGTTAAGTCTTTTGAAGATGCGGCTTTCGCAATGTCGAAGGCAGGACAAATTAGTGAGGTTATTAAAACGCAGTTTGGCTATCACTTATTGCAATTTCATCAGCACACTGCTGCCGAAAAGCTTCCCTTTGACCAAGTGAAATGGCCAATCATTCATAAGCTACAGAAATCGCGCGCAGATCAGATCCGCCAAGATATTTTAGTTGCATTTCGTTCAGAATCAGATTTGAAATGGGATGAAACACAATTAGAAAAATTAAAACAAAAATACCGCGTGGAAACGCCTGCTGCAGAATAAGCCTGTGTAAAGGATCGGGGTGGGTTAAAATAAGCAGCAATGACAAAACCAATACAAACAGCGCTGGAGATAAAGTCTGTCGGTAAGTGTTATCACTTATTTGATAAACCACATCAGCGTCTACTTAGTTATTTTTTCTCTCGATATGAAAAGCATGCAACACCTTTTTGGGCGTTGCGAGCATTGAGCTTTACGTTGAACCAAGGTGAAACGGTTGGGATTATTGGGCGGAATGGCTCGGGGAAGTCGACTTTATTGCAAATGGTGGCAGGCACCTTATTGCCGACAACAGGTGAGATAAATCGACAGGGCCGTGTGGCGGCCTTGCTAGAGTTGGGGGCAGGGTTTAATCCTGAATTCACAGGTCGAGAAAACATCCAGCTAAATGCGGCAATCTATGGACTGAGCAAGCAAGAAATAAATAATCGCTTAGCCGATATTATTGCCTTTGCAGATATTGGTGAGTTTATTGATCAGCCTGTGGCGCATTATTCTAGTGGGATGTTTGTGCGCTTGGCTTTTGCAGTGATTGCCCATGTGGATGCCGATATTTTGATTGTTGATGAAGCGTTGGCCGTAGGCGATGCGGCGTTTTCACAGAAATGTATGCGTTTTTTAGAAAATTTTAAAAAAACGGGTTCGATTTTATTTGTGAGCCATGATGCGGGAACCGTAACCCAGCTGTGTGACCGTGCGATTTGGCTGGATAAAGGTGAAATGCGATTAATCGGTGATGCGAAAGCGGTATCAGAGGCTTATATAGAACATATCTATGCACAACAGCAAACCACCAAAAATAGTGTTGTAGTCGACAACAAGGAAGCGCTGGATTCTCACGAGCGTGTGACGCCTGCTTTTGAACCATGGCATGATGCCAGACATGATGCGTTGCAGGGTTCTAATTTACGCAATGATATGCAGACAATGACCTTTAACCTTGAAGGCGAAAGTTTTGGTACGGGCCAAATACGGATTGATGATGTCGCACTCTATGATACTGAGAATCGGCGGCTTAATTGGATGGTGGGTGGCACCCAAATTATACTGGCGGTGCGATTTACCGCATTAGCGGATATTGACGGCATTATTGTTGGCTTTATGATCAAAAATAGAAAAGGCCAAGTGTTGTTCGGAGACAATAACTACCTCACACATCAAGATACCCCGATCAATGTACGCCAAGATCAAGCCTATCACGCGCATTTTGGCTTAACAATGCCCTACCTACCCGAAGATGATTATGTGATTACCATTGCGATTGCATCAGGCACACAAACAGATCATGTGCAGCATTGTTGGCAACATGAGGCCTTGGTATTTACGGTAACGCAAGGCCATGTGGTGCATGGATTAATGGGCATCCCCTTAGGATTCTGCGATATAACAGAGGTGAGTTCTGATGCGTAATTGGCTTACGTCTTTACCTCTCTTAGCGCCCCTTATTCATGCTTGGCGATATCGAGAGTTGCTTTATGAGATGACGAAGCGGTCGATACTCGCACGCTATCGAGGCTCATGGCTCGGCATTTTTTGGACCTTATTAACGCCGTTTTTATTGCTATTGGTCTATATGTTTGTATTTGGCATTGTGTTTAAGGCGCGGTGGCCACAGCCTGATGGGACAGAAGGGCATTTTGCGCCCTTATTATTTTGCGGCATTATCGTACATATGTTATTCGCTGAAATGCTCTCCAGCGCGGCAAGATTGATTGTGGATAATGCAAATTACGTTAAAAAGGTAGTATTTCCTCTAGATATCCTCAGTTGGATTTCTTTGGGAACGGCTGTATTCCATTTTGTGGTGGCCATTATAGTGTTGTTTGGGGTGGTGATTGTATCGGGTGGTGGCTTGAGTTGGACGGTGCTCTATGTGCCCTTGCTCACCTTAATTTTCATGGTGCATTTATTGGGTATGTCATGGCTAGTGAGTGCCTGTGGGGTATATATCCGAGATGTGAATTATATTGCTGGATTTATTGTGACGGCGATGGTATTCCTCAGCCCGGTGTTTTATCCTGCCTCCGCCGTGCCGAAGGCCTTTGCAATGGTGATGAATGCAAATCCACTAACCTTTTACATTGAATCTTTTCGGCGGGTGGTCGTGCTGGGAGAGCCAGTGTTATTTGTCGATTTAGCATGGGCAATTTGTTTAGCAGTGGTTTCATTTGTGGTGGGGTTTTGGTTTTTTAAACGCGTTAGAAAAGGATTTGCAGATGTGTTGTAGCCTTGTTTGTGATTGATATTGGCTGAATATAGATTGCAGGATGGTTAGAAGATCAGTTTGGGTATTTTAAACACCTTGATTGATACAACTTATTTGACTTTAAAATGTCATAATATAGCTAAAATTGATGGAGAAAGTAGGTTGTCACGAACCCAAAATAATAAATCGGTACAGAAAGCGCGCCCAAATAAGGTAGATGTGATTATTCCTGTTTACCGCGATCTTGCGGTGACACAGCGTTGTGTTGAATCTGTGTTAGCTGCTGAGATGGGCCCGCGGGTTAATTTAATTGTGATTGATGATGCATCGCCTGATCCGGAAGTGGTGGCCTATTGTGATGGTTTACGAGATCGCGAGGGCGTCACGGTATTACGGAATGCTGAAAATAAAGGATTTGTGGCAACCGTTAATATCGGCATGCAAGAGAATGTGACGCACGATGTGTTGTTATTGAATAGTGATACGGAAGTCGGTGCTGATTGGTTGGTGCGCATGCAAGCTTGCGCTTACCGGGAGAAGGAAACGGGCACGGTGACGCCCTTTTCAAATAATGGCACATTATGCTCTTATCCACGAATAATTAAATCAAATGCGTTGCCAGATGGCTACGATGTAGTGCAGATGCAAACTTTGTTTGCTTCGGTGCATGGTGGCAAAGCACATACCTTACCAACGGCAGTGGGTTTTTGTATGTATATTCGTCGTGATTGTTTAGATGACGTGGGTTATTTCGATGAAGAAAGTTTTGGTCGGGGCTATGGTGAGGAGAGCGACTTTTCAATGCGGGCGATCGCAGCAGGTTGGCAAAATCAGTTAGCAGCAGATGTTTTTGTATATCATCAAGGTGGTGTGAGTTTTAGCACAGAGACGCAAGATCGGATCCAGGCAGCGGAAAAAATGATGGCGACAAAACATCCTTCTTACACGGCGCAAGTAATGATGTTTCTAGCGCGTGATCCTTTATGCCCGTATCGCGATTTAGTTGATGATGTACTGGCACATAAGTCGAAAAAAGAGGCCATCGCTGTGTTGACAAGCGTTAGGCAATACCGAGATGATTTACAGAAAGATGTAGCAGAATATTATAAACAAAAAAATGAGTATATAACGCTATTATCCGATACGCGTGCTGATTTTTCTCGGACAGATCAGGGGCTATTGGAAGCGCAGCAGTTGGTTGAGAAATATGAAAAGGCGTTTGTTGAACAGCAATCCGTATTGGAAGAGAGAAAACAGGCCTATGAAAGGGTGGCCACCGAGCTGGCGACAATGGAAAATAGTCGTTCATGGCGGTATACCAAATGGATCCGCACGCTGCTAGCCAAACTAGGAAGAGCATGACTGCAAACACCCATATATATACGAGTATTACTTCAAATTATTTGCCGAAGGCGCGCGCACTCGCTGCTTCAGTTAAACGTATTGCACCTGAGGTGATGTTTCATTTGGTGTTATCAGATGATTTACCGCCGGATTTTAATTTGGCGGTAGAAGATTTTGATACCATCATTTTTGCTGATAGCTTGCCCATAAAAGATTTTAAACAGTGGGCTTTTTCCCATGCAGTGGTTGAACTCTGTACGGCTGTAAAAGGGATTGCATTAGAGACGATTTTTGAACGTTATAATGCGGAGCGGGTGTTTTATTTTGATCCTGATATGGTCATTTTTGCACAGTTGGATACGTTAGAAGCACTATTATCAACACATAGTGTTTTGTTAACACCTCATCAAACAGAACCTGAGAAGGATTCTGTTGCGATAGTCGATAATGAGATTTGCAGCTTGAAGCATGGGGTATTCAATTTAGGGTTCGTCGGTGTGCGGAATGATGAACAAGGGCGGGCTTTCTCAAGATGGTGGTCGGATCGTTTGTTATCCTTTTGTCATGATGATACGCCTCGAGGCTTATTTACAGATCAAAAGTGGGTGAATCTGGCACCCTGCTTTTTTGATAATATTAAGATTTTGCGCTCTCCAGTATTCAATGTGGCGACATGGAACTTAACCTCCCGCAAGGCGACTGGTAGCTTGGAAGAGGGAATTTTAATTAATGGAGAACGATTAGGGTTTTATCATTTTTCAGGTATGGATAGTGGCGGACAAGAGCATATGTTGAAAAAATATGGCCAACATAGCCCTGTATTGTTCGAACTGAGAAAATGGTATATAACAGAATGCGAACGTTTTGGCCAAGCGGAATTGGGCAGATTATCCTCTAAATACGATGCTTTTGATAATGGCACTAAAATTAGTAAACCACAGCGGGTCTTATTTAGAGAACGGCTTGATTTGAAGCGTCGCTTCCCAGATCCTTTTTCTACCTTGGGAAAAGGTGGATACCAAATGTGGTATGCCCAGAATAGCTTGCCTGAAGCAGATAATTATCGTAGCTTGAGTGTTAAACCGGGGGTTGGGTTTATTGAGGTGGTATCAGATATGGCAGATTATTTTTCTTATACGGCACGAAGTGGTAAAACGAATAGCCGCTTAGAACGATTTTTATTACATATCATCTCGGGTGGGATGCGTTTTATGGTGCGTCTTGTACGCTGATACAATAGTCAGCAGATGACAGATGAAAATACACCTATAGAGAATAAAAAGTTTGTAGGCTTGCCAATGTTAACTATTGACTGGTCGATAGTTGTGATCGTGTTTGCTAATGAAATAGAGCGTTTGGCAGAGATGCTGACGCGGCTGCAGGCAAATTCTTTAAGCAAAGACATCCATATTCTAGCCGCAGATACCCAGACGATACGATCGCAGTGCGAGCAGTGGGATTACCCTGTGCAATTCGTATTGCCAGACACTTATCCTGCAGGGCAATATTGGCAAACAATTTTACGCGCCGTAAACTATCAAGGTGAGCGCACTCTATTTATTCGTGTGGCGTGTGAAATACCAACACAATGGGATGCCCGCTTCGTTGCCACAGCAGAGAAGTCAGCGGCTTTGGCGATATCTCCTGTCAGTGCACAACATCATTATTTTTCCGTATTTAACCGGCCACGGACACCGGCCTTAACGGTTGATGCCATTGATCAATGGTTAATGGATTATGTTACAGGCCATGATTTTGATGTGCCGGTCATTTTGGAAAGTGCCGCATTGTTACAGGGGCCACGATGGAAACAAATATTGGCGGGCACGAAAGAATCAGATAACGCTTTATTTTCGACAATAAGAGAACAGGGCCTGCATTTGTTAGGCACAGACCAGTTATATATTGACGATAGTGCCGTGACACCCTTGGATCAAGGAAAAGCATTACCCGCTTCTTGGAAAATTGCGTTAACTGAGTCCCACCCTCTAACAACAGCAAGACATGCTTTGACAGAGCTTGATGACCAAGCGGAATATCCAGAGAGATTAGCAGACTGTTTGCCTGTTCAATTACATGTGGCACATGGTTGGGGAGGCGGACTTTGTCGATGGGTAGAAGATGCGGTAGGGGGCGACAATGCACATCAAAACTTGGTATTACGACCGATAGGGGATTGGAGCGCTTTTGGCAAAACCTTGGCTTTATACCGCAGTGCAGAGATGGATGTGCCGATTAAAACCTGGTTATTAGCACAACCTATTTTATCGACGGCAATCAGTCATTATCAATATCAACAAGTGTTAGATGAAATTATTCGTGATTTTAAAGTAGAGCGACTAATGATTTCATCATTAATCGCACAATCTTTAGATATATTACGTACGGGATTGCCGACGACATTTGTTTGCCATGATTTTTATCCTTTTTGCCCTGCAGTGGTGGCGACTTTTGACTCGCCTTGCACGGAATGCAACCGTGTTAAACAGCAGGATTGTCAGGCAAATAACGATCACCATCGTTTCTTTGTGCAAGAATCAGCTGCGCATTGGGAAATGGTTCGTCGCCAGTTTATTGCGTTGATAAAGCTGGATAATGTGCAGTTGGTGGCGCCAACCGATTCAGTTGTGTCGCGCTATCGTACATTAGTACCTGAATGGAAAGATAAGCCATTTGAGGTTATTCCACATGGTTTGGATAATGATTTAGTGACGGCATTGTCTGTAGCAACCACATCTGTAAACACGACAGAAAATGAACGCTTGCGTGTTGTTATTTTGGGCGGGGTGATGCCGCAAAAAGGGGGCGATATACTGACGGCCATTATTGCTGATCTGAGCAAGTTTGCCGATGTGTGGTTGCTGGGTTCAGGAAAAGAAGGCAAGGCGTATAAAGACATATCAGGTGTGATGGTATTGCCGCGTTATGAGCGGATGGCATTGGGCCAAGAATTAAAGAAGGCACAGGCTGATGTAGGATTGTTATTGTCAACAGTGCCAGAAACCTTTAGTTATACCTTAAGTGAATTGTGGGCGGCAGGTATTCCCGTGGTGGCAACGCAATTAGGGGCGTTTGCAGATCGGGTGCGTGAGGGTGAAAATGGTTGGTTAGTTGCGCCAGAGCCCAAAGCGGTAATGGATAAATTACAGATGTTGAACAGAGAACGCTTACAGGTGAAAGCGATACAAAAAAAGGTACAAGAACAAACGTATCGCAATAATCGTGAAATGATGGACGATTATTATCGTATTGAGCCAATGGAAGCAGGGATAGCGCGCCGCCGTTTTTTCCGTGCACGGCAGCAATACAATAATCCCTATCAGCAACAGGGCGTAGAGCAAGTGTCTGCAGCATTACATATTAATCATCAAGTGCCTTTTCGAACCGTATTGTCGGAATTTTTAGGCTATGCAGGCCATAAAATAGGCCATTCACCGCGGCTTCCTAATTGGTTTCGTCGGCCTATTGTTGGCTTTCTGCGGTGGCGCGGCAATAGGAAGCAGTAAACAATGGACTATATGGCTTTTTATTTTCCACAGTTTCATGTTATTCCAGAAAATGATCAATGGTGGGGGAAGGGGTTCACCGACTGGACCTTAGTGAAGCAAGCAGAGCCTATTGTGGCTGGGCAGCAGCAACCACGAGTGCCATTAGAGGGTGAATACTATGACTTGTCTTCATCACAAGCCGTAGATAAACAAATTACATTAGCTCAGGAATATGGTTTAAGTGGCTTTAATTTTTATCACTATTGGTTTGATGGGAAAGTACTGTTAGATGTGCCGCTTAAGCATTTTGAAGCCAATAAAAATCACGATTTAGATTATTGTATTACTTGGGCAAATGAAAGTTGGACACGGCAATGGACCGGCGACCCCACGGTGTTAATAAGACAAAATTATACCGCTGATCGCACCATATGGCAGGCACATTTTGATTATTTACGGACTTATTTTGAAGATCCACGCTATTTACGTCGGGATAACAAACCTGTTTTGTGTATCTATCGCCCCGAACTGATCCCACATTTAATCGAGTATCTCGCCTATCTGAGTGGGCTAGCAAAACAAGCGGGGCTTAATGGGATTTATTTTATTCGGTTCAGTGCCTATCCGGTTGCCGATCAGGACACTATTTTTGCCGGTTTTGATGCGGCCATTAAATTTCAGCCACGCCACTTTTTTAATGGTGGGAATAAGGCAAAACGTATTGAAGCGTTATTAAGACGGTTACCAGAAAAAATACAATTACCGTTAGCAAAATTAAAATATGCGGTGAGTCAACAACGCACCTATTCGTATGATACGTTGTGGCAAAATGTGATTATGCAAGCTGTAGAAGAAGACAATAAAATATATCAATCTGCTTTAGTAGACTGGGATAATACGGCGCGTTATGGGAATAAGGCTAAGCTTTTTGAAGGTGCATCCCCCAAGCGATTTTTGTATTGGTTGGATAAACTTTCTGAGATAGAGACAAAAAAAGGACAGTCACTTATCTTTATCAATGCATGGAATGAATGGTCTGAATGCGCTTATCTTGAGCCAGATACGTTACATCAATATGGCTATTTGGAAGCGGTGAAGGCAATGGTAGAAAAATATGGCGAATAATAGGCTGCCGAAAATAGCCGTTTGTCTTGCTGTGCATAATGGTATGCGATGGCTGCCAACATTATTGACGTCGATATTAGAACAAGTGGGCGTGTCGCTTACCATCTTTATCAGTGTTGATCCGTCAGAGGATGATTCTGAAGTGTGGGTAGCAGAGCAATCCACGGTAGACTCGCGCATTATTTTATTGCCCCAAGGAAATCATTTTCCCGCTTCAAGTCAAAATTTTTTTAGACTCTGTCGGGATGTGGATTTTATGGCGTTTGATTATGTCAGCTTTGCAGATCAAGATGATATTTGGATGCCTGGCCGACTATTACGCGCGATGGAGCAGTTGATGGAAACGGGCTGCGCAGGTTATTCCAGCAATGTGCAGACGATATGGGAATCAGAGAAAGAAGGGAAATTAATCAATAAAGCACAACCCCAAGTAAGATGGGATTATCTATTTGAAGCGCCAGGGCCAGGTTGTACCTTCGTTGTAACGCAAGCATTAGCAATCCAGCTGCAGCAACACTTACTCGGGCTAGGACTGTTGGCAACCAAATTAACATCGCATGACTGGTTTATTTATGCCTATGCCCGAGCGCAAGGAAATACATGGCATATAGACAGCGAGCCGACGCTTTATTATCGGCAACATGATCAAAATGATGTTGGTGTAAATGAAGGCTTTGCGGCGGCAGTGCGTCGTTGGCATACGATCACCGATGGCTCATGGTTACAACAAATTGCTTATACAGCAGAAGCAATCGGGATGAAAGAAGATGTTTTTGTACAGCAATGGTTACCTTTTCGGCGATGTGGATTTTTGGTTTTAGCAAAGCACGCTGGAAAATGCAGACGACGATTGAGAGATAAGGCTCTGTTTAAAATGATTTTTCTATACTGGAGTGTGGTGGGGTGGCACCCTAAATAGGGCTGGTCTCACAAAATCTCGTTGACCAAATAAGGTGTGAGGGCTATAATACGGTCGTTTAAACCGTTAGATTTCTATTTTAAAGTTACTTCGTGATAGATAGCAGAATGCGGCTTGGGCCGATAAACGCCATCCTTAAAATGCAGGTGGTGGTATTGCTGGCGTTAGGCGTCGGCTTTTTGGTTTTGCAGGATGCAGCCGCGGCAACCGCTTGTGTTTATGGAGGTGGCATCGCGCTAGCAGGAACGGGATTGCAGCGGTGGTATTTGATTCGGGCAGCGAAGTCGGCTGGCGCAGATGCCGGAAAGAATTTAGTTAAAGCCTATCGATGCATGATTGATCGATGGCTGATCACCATCGCATTATTTGCGGTGGGTTTTATGAAGTTGGCATTATTGCCACATCCTTTGCTAGTGGGGTTTTGTATTACCCAGCTAGTTGTGTTGTTTAGTGTTTTTAATCGAGCTTAAAGAAAAATATGTCAACTGAAACCATTACATCATCGGAATATATCAAACATCATTTGCAGAATTTGACGTTTGGTCATAAGCATGATGGTACATGGGGTTTGGCACATGATGCGCAAGAAGCGGCAGACATGGGTTTTTGGTCGATTAATGTAGACAGTATGGGTATGACTATTCTGCTGGGGTTACTCATGATGTGGTTTTTCCGTCGTGTAGCAAAAAAAGTCGAAGCAGGCATTCCAAGTGGCGCGCAAAACTTTGCAGAATGGATTATAGATTTTATTAACGATAGCGTTCGCGGTTCGTTTACCTCTAAAAATGATATGGTGGCACCACTCGCTTTTACGGTTTTCCTTTGGATCTTTTTGATGAACTTGATGGACTTATTGCCTATCGATTTCGTGCCTGAGATTGCAAAATGGGTGGGTTCGCATGTATTTGGCATGGATCCCCATGCAGTATTCTTTAAAGTCGTGCCGTCCACGGATCCCAATGTGACGTTTGGTATGGCATTCGGCGTATTCGCATTAGTCTTGTTCTATAGCATCAAGATGAAAGGTGTTGGTGGTTTCGTTGGCGAATTAACCTTGCACCCATTTGAAGCTAAGAACCCAATTTTGAAAGCCTTATTTATCCCGATTAACTTTGCATTGGAGTTCGTATCATTGATATCGAAACCCATTTCATTGTCATTGCGGTTATTTGGGAATATGTATGCAGGCGAGATGATCTTCATTTTGATTGCGATCATGTACGGAGCAGGTATGGCAATGGGCGCATTTGCGGGCTTATTGCACATTGGTTGGGCGATTTTCCATATCTTAATCATTACATTGCAGGCGTTTATCTTCATGACGCTAACGATTGTATATTTAGATATGGCACATCAAACAGAACACTAAGCAGAATTTTAATTTAATTTTTAAGTAGGGGAAGTAAAGATGGAATCAGCATTATTATATATTGCAGGCGCATTGATGATGGGTTTAGGCGCAGTAGGCGCGGCGATCGGTATCGGCGTATTAGGCGGTCGTTTCTTGGAAGGTGCAGCGCGCCAACCTGAATTGATCCCAATGTTACGTACACAATTCTTCATCGTAATGGGTCTGGTTGATGCGATCCCAATGATTGCAGTTGGTTTGGGCATGTACATTTTATTCGCAGTTGCTTAATTTTTTTAGCAATAGCAATAAATAGAGAGGTACAGACATGAATCTTAATGCAACCATTATTGGACAAATGATAGCGTTCTTGCTGTTTGTTGTCTTTTGCATGAAGTATGTATGGCCACCAATTATGGCGGCGCTAGATGAACGCAAAGTAAAAATTGCGGATGGTTTGGCAGCGGCAGAACGTGGCAAGCATGAACAAGAGCTGGCTGAAAAGCGCGCCTTGCAAGTGATCAACGAAGCAAAAACACAAGCAAATGAAATTATTTCAGGTGCGAACACACGTGGTGCAGCGATTGTTGATGAATCTAAAGATAATGCACGCACCGAAGGTGAGCGCCTTGTGTCAGCTGCGAAAGCAGAAATTGAGCAAGAGACAAACCGTGTGAAAACAGAGTTACGCACACAAGTATCCAGTGTGGCGTTAGCGGGTGCTGCGAAAATCTTAGGTCGTGAAGTCGATGATAAAGCGCATAAAGACTTGCTTGACGAATTGATTGGTCAAATCTAGGAGACGACGATGGCTGAAGTAATGACTATCGCTCGTCCCTATGCCAATGCAATCTTTGGATTGGCACGAGATAAGGGCGAATTAGCAGGCTGGTCTGAGTTGTTAGCTGTGTTGGCACAAAGTGTTCAGACACCAGCGGTAAACGCAGTTTTGGCAAGCCCTGTAGTGAGCAATGACGATGCGGTGGCATTGTTGACAGATATTGCGGGCAAAGCGTTAACAGATGACGGCCAAAACATGTTGCATGTTTTGGCAGAAAACGACCGTTTATTGGTGTTAGACGATATTGCTGTTTTGTATGAAGACTTGCGTGCCGAAGAAGAAGGCACCTTATCAGCAGAAGTAGTATCAGCCAAGAAATTGACGGCGCCACAGCAGAAAAAATTAGCAGCCGCATTGAAAGCACGGCTTAATCGCGATGTTATTTTGGATTGTAGCGTTGATAAAACGTTATTAGGTGGTGCGATTGTAAGAGCAGGTGACTTGGTCATTGATGGCTCGGCTTTGGGTAAATTGAATAAATTAGCGAATGTTTTAAATTAGACTGTGACGAAATTAATCGTACAGCTAGTTTTAATTTAGAGGAAAGAGTGATGCAACTGAATTCAGCAGAAATCAGCGACCTAATTAAAAAGCGAATTGAAAGCTTTGATGGGGCGACTGAAGTCCGTACAGAAGGTACGGTTGTTGCGGTAACCGATGGTATTGTACGTGTCCACGGTTTAGCCGATGCAATGGCAGGGGAAATGCTTGAGTTCCCAGGGAATACTTATGGTTTAGCGCTTAACTTGGAGCGTGATTCTGTTGGTGCTGTGGTGTTAGGCCCTTACACACATATTTCAGAAGGCGACAGCGTAAAATGTACGGGTCGTATTTTGGAAGTGCCAGTGGGTGAAGCGTTGCTTGGCCGCGTCGTGGATTCTTTAGGGAATCCAATTGATGGTAAAGGCGATATTAAAGCAGAAGGCATGGCGCCAATTGAGAAAGTGGCTCCCGGTGTTATCGCGCGTCAGTCAGTTGACCAACCATTACAAACAGGTTTGAAATCTGTTGATGCGATGATCCCCGTTGGCCGTGGCCAACGTGAATTAATCATCGGCGATAGACAAACTGGTAAAACAGCGATTGCGATCGATGCCATTATCAATCAAAAAGGCACAGGTGTTAAATGTATCTATGTGGCGATTGGTCAGAAAGCCTCTTCCATTGCAAACGTAGTGCGTAAGCTTGAAGAGCATGGCGCATTAGAATATACAACCGTTGTTGCGGCGTCGGCTTCTGATTCAGCAGCATTGCAATATATTGCACCGTATGCAGGTTGTTCAATGGGTGAATATTACCGTGATAAAGGTGAAGATGCCCTCATCGTATATGATGATTTGACTAAGCAAGCTTGGGCGTATCGCCAAGTATCATTATTGCTACGTCGTCCACCAGGTCGTGAAGCGTATCCAGGCGATGTTTTCTATCTCCATTCTCGTTTGCTTGAACGTGCAGCGCGCGTTAATGCGGATTATGTTGAGAAAGAAACAGGCGGTAAAGTAAAAGGCCAAACCGGTTCTTTAACGGCATTGCCAATTATCGAAACACAAGCGGGTGACGTATCTGCTTTCGTACCTACCAACGTAATCTCGATTACAGATGGTCAGATTTTCTTAGAAACCGATTTGTTTAACTCGGGTATCCGTCCAGCGATTAACGCGGGCCTATCGGTATCTCGAGTAGGTGGCGCAGCACAAACTAAGATCATTAAGAAATTGGGTGGTGGTACCCGTCTTGATTTAGCGCAATATCGTGAATTAGCGGCATTCGCACAGTTTGCTTCTGATTTGGATGAAGCAACACGTAATCAAATTCAACGTGGTCAACGCGTAACAGAATTAATGAAGCAACCACAATATCAGCCATTATCAATTGCTGAAATGGCTATTTCATTATTTGCAGCCAATGAAGGTTTTATTGATGATGTTGAAGTAGAGAAAGTGGTTTCTTTTGAAGCGGCATTATTGGCATTCATGGGTGATAATCATACTGATTTGATGGCTAAAATCAACGAGAAAGGTGCTTTTGATAAAGATATCTCAGGTGCAATGACATCTGCGATTGAAAGCTTCAAAAAAACTGGCAGCTGGTAAACGGAGCATAAGCAATGGCTAGCGGCAAAGAGATACGGACTCAGATAGCAAGCATCAAAAA
>VAPK010100851.1_pt1 | contig 19322 bp, 14 predicted proteins | sample 3395031 | NCBI WGS metagenome assembly VAPK01 (sample SAMN08290443, study PRJNA428436) | hydrothermal vent metagenome | isolation source: Deep-sea hydrothermal vent chimney 1 | place: Pacific Ocean: Juan De Fuca Ridge
GCTTCCGGAAAATATCCTTCCTCCTTATATCCTTTCGATTCGTTCCAAGACATGGGAAACACTGGAAAACCTAGCTTCTCCCCATCCCTTTTACTGAGTTTACCCTTTCCAACGGGCTTCATGATTAAGGGCAGGTGGGCAAAGACAGGAGCCTTCCATCCGAAGGCATCGTACAATTGCTGATGCAGCGCCAAAGAAGGCAACCACTCTTCACCGCGTATCACATGGGTTATTTCCATCAAATAATCATCGACTATATTTGCCAAATGATAGGTGGGCATACCATCGCTTTTGAAAAGCACCTTGTCATCAAGTACATTGGTGTCAATATGAATTTCTCCACGAATGGTATCGTTAAGCACTAATTTTTCGTCTTTTGGGGTCTTAAAACGAATCACATAATCTTCATCTGCATGTATACGTTTTTGTACGTTTTCTTTTGAGAGCGATAGGGAGTTGACCAGTTTTAAACGATTGTGCCAGTTATAGATAAAGGTTTTTCCTTTGGTCTCATGGTCTTTTCGGTGAAAATCCAGCTTTTCAGAAGTATCAAAGGCATAGTAGGCCATTCCTTTTTGCACAAGCTCTTCGGCATATTGTCTGTAGAGGTGTTTTCGTTCGCTTTGGCGGTAAGGGCCATAGCTTCCATCTTTTTCTGAATTGTAGGGCGTAGAGGGCGTTGGCCCTTCATCAAAAGGAATGCCGCACCAGTTTAGGGCATTAATGATATACTGTTCGGCTCCTTCAACATAGCGGTTTTGATCGGTATCCTCGATTCTAAGAATAAAATCGCCCCCGTGTTTTTTGGCAAAGAGATAGTTGAAAAGGGCGGTTCTCACCCCCCCTATATGTAATGGCCCAGTTGGACTGGGTGCAAAACGAACACGGATTTTCTGACGCATAGCAGTTCTTTTAGGGCGCAAAGATAGCAAAAAGACTTGGCCTTAAGGTGATGTTGAAGACCTAGTAGGTTTTTGAAACCTACTAGGTCTAGCGGGTCACGCACAGCGTTTAGTTGGCCTTTTAACAAGAAGTTTAAACCAGTTCACGTAAATTTGCCGATAAAACCACAGTAATTGAACAATTACCACAACATACTCGATAAATTAAGTCGGTTCACGAAGAAATACTACACCAAAATGCTGCTCAAAGGGGTGTTGTTGTTTTTGGTCTTTGGTCTGCTGTTTTTCTTTATGGTATTGGGGGTTGAATATTTTCTGTGGATGAATTCTACGGGGCGTCTAATCTTGCTATTGGTGTTTGTGGGGGTCGAACTCTACTTTTTGTTCAGGTACATCATCACACCCTTGTTCTATTTGTTCAAGCTAAAGCAGGGCATAGACAACAAACGGGCATCGGTCTTGATCGGGAAGCATTTTCCGAAAGTGGGCGACAAGCTTTACAACTTATTGGACCTGGCCGATGATACCAATCGGTCTGAATTATTGTTGGCGAGTATAGAACAACGCTCTGAAAGCTTGAATCCCGTTCCGTTTTCCAAGGCTGTTGACCTGAAGGAAAATTTAAAATATGTCAAGTATTTGGCCATTCCAGTTCTTTTGATGGGTCTGATTTGGCTAAGTGGTAATTTGGGTTCTTTCTTCAAATCGTACAATAGGGTCGTTAACTATGACACGGCATATGAACCTCCAGCACCCTTTTCGTTTAAATTGTTGTCAAATGACCTGAACGTACTCGATTCAAAGCCCTTTGTTATTCAAGTAGCTACCGAAGGCAATGTTCGCCCTGATGCCGTATTTATTTCGATTGAAGGCAAGAACCTTCTACTTCAAGAGCGAAACGGCATATATCAATATACCCTTAGCCCCCCTTTGTTAAATACCGATTTTTCTTTTAACGCCAATGATATTTCATCTAGAAAATACAACTTGAACGTGCTGAAAACACCTTCGATTCAGAATTTCGAGATAGTTTTGAACTATCCAGCATACATAAACAGAAAGCCGGAGACTTTAAAAAGTACAGGTAATGCTACGTTTCCCGAAGGAACGAAAGTCACTTGGCATATAGAGGGAAAGTTCATCAACAAGATTAATTTGGTGACAAAAGATACTTCCCGGGTTTTCAAAAAGGAAGGAGATTCATTTGAAATGTCAAAACGGGTGTATTCAGATTTACCGTATCGTTTGACCACATCGAATAAAAATGTTAGGGACCATGAAAAGTTGGAGTATCGTTTTGATATTATAAAAGACGCCTACCCTGCGATAAAGGTCGAACAGGTACTCGATTCGTTGAATCCGAATACTTCCTATTATATTGGCGAGGCATCTGACGATTATATATTGAAAAGGATTGCCCTGGTCTGTTATCCTGATAACGATATAGAAAACAAACAAGTAATCGAATTGGGAGTTCCTAACGCTAACTTCGATCAATTCTATTACACATTCCCCTCGGGTCTGAAATTAGAACCGGACCTAAACTATAGCTTCTACTTTGAGGCGACCGATAATGATGGTGTGCATAATCGGAAAACATCTAAAAGCCAAGTGTTTTCAAGGGTTTTGTTGGATGCCGACCAATTGAAAAACAAAGAGCTAGAGTCGCAGCAATCTATTATTGAAAATATGGACAAGTCGTTGGAAAAGTTTATCGAACAAAAAGAAGCCTTGGAAAAAATCAATCAAGACCAAAAAGAAAAAAAGCAATTGAACTTTAATGACAAAAACCAAATCAAAGACTTTCTAAAGAAAAAGAAGCATCAAGAAGCACTGATGGAAAAGTTCAGCAAGCAATTGAAAGAGAACCTGAACAAGAACGAAAAAGACGATGCGTTAAACAAACTGCTACAAGAACGTTTGGAACGCCAAGAAATAGAAGCAAAAAAGAACCAGAAGCTGTTGGAAGAGCTAAATAAAATAGCCGATAAAATAGATAAGGAAGAATTGGCCAAGCGGTTAGAGGAAATGGCAAAAAACCAACAGAACAGTAAGCGCAACTTAGAACAATTGTTAGAATTGACCAAGCGATATTATGTAACTGAAAAGGCATCGCAACTAGCGAAAGACTTAGAGAAACTGGCAAAAGAGCAAAAAGAATTGGCTGATGTGGAATTGAAAAAAGATGTTTCAAGCGAACAACAAGAGAAACTGAACAAGGAATTCGAGATGCTTGCCGAAGAGCTTGAGGAACTCAAGAAAGATAATACCGACTTAAAGAAGCCTTTGGATTTGGGTATTGACAAAGAAAAAGGCGAATCGGTCAAAGAAGACCAAAAAGATGCTCTCGATGAGATTAAGGAGCATCAAGAAAGCGAACAGTCCTCAGACTCCAAAAGCAAGAAAAAAAACGCCGAAAACGCCAAGAAAAAACAAAAGTCGGCCGCTCAAAAAATGCAGGAAATGAGCGAGCAATTGCAACAATCGACATCTGGGGGCGGGGGCGGTTCAACCATCACGGAAGATGCTGAAATGCTACGCCAGATTTTAGATAACCTGGTGACCTTTTCATTTAAGCAAGAAAATTTGCACGACAGCCTAGAAGAGGCCGATGTGGATGCTCCGCAGTTTTCGGGCACTATTCGCAAACAACAAGAACTACGCAATCTTTTCGAGCATGTAGACGATAGTCTTTTTGCCCTTTCCTTAAGACGGGCAGAGCTTTCAGAGTTTGTTAACGAACAGATCACCGAAGTATATTACAATACCGACAAGGCGTTGGAGAGTATTGCCGAAAGCCGAATATACCAAGGAGTATCTCATCAAAAATACGTGCTGACCGCGGCCAATAGTCTCTCTGATTTTCTTGCGAACATCTTAGACAATATGCAACAGAGCATGCAGTCGGGTAGTGGTCAAGGCGGCGGCGGCTTTCAATTGCCCGATATCATAAAGAATCAGGGTGAGTTAAAGGAAAAGATGGAGGGCATGGGAGAGTCGGGCAAGGGCAAACCAAAGCCTGGTCAGGGAGAGGGCGGACAGCAAGGAGAAAATGGCGAAAAGAGCGGTGAGGGTGGAAAGCCTGGTAAAGACGGTAAAAAAGGACAGGGCAATGAAGGCAAGAATGGCGAAGGTGAAGGCGTGGGAAAAGGCAACAAAGGTAAAAACGGAAAAGGTGGCGAGGGGGGAAGTACGGGCGAAAACGGTGAAGACGGACAAGGAGATGGGCAGCCTAGCGAAGAAGAGCTGAAAGAGATTTATGAAATCTACAAAGAACAACAAATTATACGTGAACGTTTGGAAGGCCAATTGCAGGATATGATCAATGCGAGCGATCGAAATTTGGGGCAGAAGCTGCTTAAGCAAATGGAAGATTTTGAAAACGACCTAATTAAAAATGGAATTACTCAGCGCGGTATGAACAAAATGAACAACATTCAATACCAAATGCTCAAATTAAAAAATGCAGCCTTAAAACAAGGCAAAAGGACTGAACGAGAGGGTGTTACAAATAAACGAAAGCACAATAACCCAATTACAACCAAGCCTGCTTTATTAGAGCAATATCGCAACGATATTGAGATTTTAAATCGCCAAGCCCTACCTTTGCGGCATAATTTTCAAAGAAAGGTAAAGGAATATTTCAAAAGCAATGATTGACTTCCATTTTGAAACTGATTTTAAGATAGGCTCCGAAAGTGTGTATTCCGATTGGGTAACACAAGTGATAACGTCAGAAGGGTTTATTTTAAGGCAAGTTGATTACATTTTCTGTGATGATGCCTATCTATTGGACATCAACCAAAAACACTTGGGACACGACACCTATACCGACATCATCACCTTTGACTATTCAGAAGGGAAATCAATTGCTGGCGATGTGTTTATATCAATAGAACGCATTGAGGAGAATGCCAAGAAGTTTAAAGAAGAATTTCTGAATGAATTGCTGCGTGTTATGGCGCACGGCGTCTTGCACTTAATGGGATATTCTGATAAATCGGAAAAGGAGATTGCCGTTATGAGGCAAAAAGAAGAAGAGAAAATAAAATTGTTCCACGTGGAACAATAAGGTGCTTTTTGCGATTTCAAAACAAAGAGCGGCTTTAAAAGATTAGTGCATTGAATCATGTTTGAAAACAAATACGATGTAATAGTAGTTGGTGGAGGCCATGCAGGAGCAGAGGCAGCGGCAGCGGCGGCCAATATGGGTTCGAAAACCTTATTGATTACCATGAATTTGCAGACCATTGGGCAGATGTCGTGTAACCCAGCTATGGGCGGAATTGCAAAAGGACAGATTGTTCGTGAGATCGATGCTCTTGGCGGTTATAGCGGAATCATTACCGATAAATCGGCTATTCAGTTTAAGATGTTGAATAAATCCAAAGGCCCGGCAATGTGGAGTCCGCGGGCTCAGAATGACCGTATGCGCTTTGCAGAAGAATGGCGACTTGCGTTAGAACGCACGCCCAATGTTGATTTTTACCAAGACATGGTCAATGGCCTTTTGGTAGAAAGCGGCAAAATTGTAGGCGTGAAAACTTCATTGGGGATTGAAGCCAAAGCCAAAGCTGTAATTTTGACCAATGGGACTTTTTTAAACGGACTAATTCATATAGGCGAAAAGCAATTCGGCGGTGGTAGAGCGGGGGAGAAGGCCGCAACGGGAATAACTGAACAGCTGACCAAACTTGGCTTTAAAAGTGGTAGAATGAAGACCGGAACCCCACCAAGAGTAGATGGCCGTTCGCTGGATTATTCAAAAATGATCGTTCAGCCCGGTGATGCAAGCCCTGAAAAATTCTCTTATTCCGATACGCAAATTTTAAAACACCAACGTGATTGCCATATGTCGCATACGAGCGCGTTGGTTCATGATTTACTTAGAGAAGGTTTCGATCGTTCACCTATGTTCAATGGCAGGATCAAAAGTATTGGGCCGCGATATTGCCCATCCATTGAAGATAAGATCAACCGTTTTGCCGATAAGGATAGCCATCAATTGTTTGTTGAGCCAGAGGGTTGGAATACGGTTGAGGTTTATGTAAACGGCTTCTCTACCTCTTTACCAGAAGAGGTGCAGTATAAGGCATTGAAATCAGTGGTCGGTTTTGAGAACGTTAAATTTTTTAGACCTGGATACGCCATAGAATACGATTATTTTCCACCCACACAATTAAAGCACACACTGGAAACCAAGCTAGTGGAAAATCTTTATTTTGCGGGACAGATAAACGGAACTACTGGTTATGAGGAAGCCGCTTCGCAAGGGCTTATGGCCGGCATCAATGCCAATCTAAAGAATAATGAAAAAGATGCTTTTATATTAAAGAGAGATGAGGCTTATATTGGGGTGTTGATCGATGATTTGATTACCAAGGGCACTGACGAGCCTTATCGAATGTTTACCTCAAGGGCGGAGTACCGAACTCTTTTACGCCAAGACAATGCTGATTTGCGTTTGACCCCAATGGGGCATAAGATTGGTTTGGCGACAGAAACAAGGTTAAAAAGAATGGAAGAGAAACAACGAAAATCAGATGCTTTTATACAGTTCTTTAAAAAGACAAGTGTACTTCCTGAAGATATCAATCCGATTTTAGAAAATGTTGGATCCGCCCTTGTCAAGCAGTCCGATAAAATGGTAAAAGCCTTTTCTAGGCCGAAGGTGACCATGAAGCACATGTTACAATTAGAATCTGTTTCTGCCTTTGTAGAAGAAAACGAACTGGATAGAGAGGTCTTGGAGCAGACCGAAGTACAGGTCAAATATTCGGGTTATATCGCCAAGGAAAAAAACAATGCGGATAAATTACATCGTTTGGAAAATGTAGCAATCCCCAAGAATTTTGACTATTCCAAATTAAAATCCCTCTCCTTTGAGGCACGTGAAAAATTGAAGAACATTCAACCTGTCACAATTGCCCAAGCTTCTAGAATAAGCGGAGTTTCACCTTCTGACATCAGTGTTCTTCTTGTGTTTATGGGGAGATAAAGTCCTAATGTTCCACGTGGAACATTTTTGTCCCTTTAAATAATTATTCATCAAATCCTTTTAAAGTTCCGTTTGGTTCAATTCTTGATGCCATAAAAAAAGCAATCACCAGCCAAACTGAGCATGAGAAAAATAGTACTTCTAGTATTCGCGTTGTTTTTATTTCAATCTTGTATTCCGTTACGGATAGCGCCTAAGATTAAAGACTATAAAGTAGCCAAGGGCAAAAGGTTCAAACGAAGTTTGTCGAAACGGCAAATGTTCATTTTCGAGGATTCAAAACAGGCAGAGCAGTTCTATAATTACGTAAACATTAAGTTCGGTCTGAACGACGTCAATGTATATGATGACATTCCGTTTGAGATAGATGAAAAACAATATTTCTTCGCCTTTTATGAAGTTGAGATTCCGAACAAGACATTAAACCTATTTCCGCTTGTTTTTGATTTGGCTTTGAATGTGGCTTTTCAAAGTGAAGAAATGCGGCCTTATGTTTCAGAGGAGGCTGGAATGATCTCTCGAAACGGAAATTGGTATTTAGCTATTGAGGTGTATAGTGATCTTGAAAAGGACTGTTTACAAGAAGCCTCACTTTCAAAAGAGGCTGTTTTAAAGTATCTTCGTGCTCTGAAAAAAGAATACTTGGCGACCCACAATTACAATGAGACCGTATTTAAAGACTAAAGATTTTTACAACTCCCAAGAAGAGTTTGAGCTTCGGCACGACGAAGAGCTTGACATGCTTGTTACACATCCTCAGCCTAAAGATTTAGACACGTACTATCAAAGTGAGAATTACATTTCTCATTCCGATGCCAATAAAACGGTAGTTGATAAGATCTACCAGTTTGTAAAAAAGATAAGTCTTTTCGGAAAAACAATCTTGATAAACAGTTGTGCAGGAGAAAGTAAGACCCTTTTGGATGTTGGCGCAGGAACTGGCGATTTTTTGTTGACAGCCGAAAATAGAGGATGGGCTATAGAAGGGGTAGAGCCAAGTTATGATGCACGTATGAAAGCTAGAGAGAAAAAGATTGCGTTGATGCCCAGTCTAGAATCCCTCCCTGGAAAAAAATATGATGTAATTACACTATGGCACGTTTTGGAACATTTGCCCGATCTGGAGGATCAAATATTAAGGCTCGTTTGGCATCTTGAAGAGGAGGGAACCTTGATTATAGCTGTTCCGAATTTTAAGTCGTACGATGCGAATCACTATAAAAGTTTTTGGGCGGCCTATGATGTGCCGAGACATCTTTGGCATTTTTCAAGAACCGCTATCGATACATTGTTTTCTAAATTCGATATGCAGGTGGTAAAAACCAAACCCTTGTTTTTTGATGCCTTTTATGTCGCTTTACTTTCTGAAAAATACAAATCAGGAAAACAGCATTTTTTCAAGGCGTGTGCAATCGGTCTTTGGTCAAACCTTAAAGCTTTGCGCACCAAAGAGTACTCTTCAATCATCTATATTCTTAAAAAGCACTGAAACGCATTTTAAAGCGATTTGCCGCATTTTTCAACACCTACCCAATACTCACCCTGAATCGATAAAACTTCTTGAAAACCAACGGGTTCTAAAGCTTCGTTTGTAATAGATGATGCTGATTGAAACAGCAGGCGCCCATCGATTATGCTTATATGAGAAAACATAACTTCTTAAGACCTTTTCTTAGAATAATTTTTTTTGCTCCTCATGTTTTACGATTCGGTTGAATTTTTGGAATAATTTCGAAAACCTTTCCTTATTTTTACCCAACTTAAAAAAAGAAGCAAAAAAAAAATGGATGCTTCGATACAATCTCTAAGAGTACAAGGGAAATACGAAATTAATATTCAATGAAAAAAATAATAGCGGTACTAGCAGTAATAGCAATGACATCTTGCCAACAAGAAAAAATAGGATACGTCGATAATGTAAAGATCATGGAAGAGTATCAAGAGAAAAAGGACGTTGAGGCCAAATTCAAAATAAAAGCCGATGCCTTAACGAAAAAAAAGGATAGTATTTCTCAAGCTTTTCAAATGGAAGCACAGGCCTTTCAGGTGAAGGCGCAAAAAATGTCACAGAAAAAAGCCCAAGAAGAATACGGTATTATGCAACAGCGCGGTCAATTTATTGGCCAACAATTGCAACAGCAAGAACAAGAACTGCAATTGGCTGGTCAAACCGAAATGGATAGCCTAGTCAGCCTTGTGAAAAAAGAAATCAAAGCCTACGGCAAGGCACAAGGATATACATATGTTCTCGGCGGCGGCGATGGCGGTGCGGTTCTATATGGTACCGAAGCAAACGACCTCACAGACGCACTCGTAAAAATATTAAACGACAAGTACAAAAAGTAACTCCATATTTTTGGAAAGAAGACGTCCTTTCGAGGCACGAAGCAAAGCCTAGAACACAAGAACAAACTTGTTAAACAAAACCCTTTTTACGTCTTCATCACCCCTGTAATAAAAAAACCAAAAAAATAGCAGGAATAAAATAGATGGCAATGGTTTTTGCACCTTCGTAATCTTTTGCTATTCGTTGGCCGAACAACAGCATCAAAAGAGAGATACAAGACATAATCGCCCCGTATAATGCCATCTCCGTTTCACCTGCAAATACGATTTGATAGAGTCCGATTCCGCAGAGAATGCCCGCAACGATTTCTGTCAGTAATACCGTTGCCAACATAAGAGGCACGAGACCATTTAAAGGGCTGTCTTTAAAATGTCCTTTTAGCCAAGTTAAATTTCCTTTCCAATCAACGACCTTGTCGATACCGCTCTGTAAAAAGGTTATGATAAGAAATACGAGTAGTAAAAGTTCGGCTGACGAGCTGTATATAGTTTCCATTTTTTTAGTTTTTCTCAATGGTACCAGATGGTTATTTAATTTTGCCTTACTGGGTCGATAACACCTGCTTTTTTATGTAATAAACGGGTGAGTTTTATGGACAGATCCGTTAGTATGATTTTAGAATTGCCATTGCGTTCAATATGGTATATGGCACTTTCTAGTTCTTCTACAATACTTAAAATATTGTTTTCATGTACAAAGGGCGCGAATTTTTCTAAATCGAAACCATCTACATGAATCTTCATAAAAGCCAGGTCTTTAACATTAAAATTGACCAACATTGCCTGTCGCATTACGGCTAGGCAGTAGTGTAAAAATTTCTTTTGGGTTTCTCTACCTGTCTTTGCCACCTCTTCACCCCATAAAATCAATGCGTGTATAGCGGCCTTGTCGCCTTTGGCCTTGAATGCGCTTCGAACCCACTGCACAAACCATTTTTCAAATATCAGATCTTCAGAATCATTGTTCATTAGATCCATTGCCTTATTGTAGTTTCCGTTTGCCTCGTGCGCTAAACGATGTGCATTTTCATGTGTCAATCCCTTTTCGGTCAACGCAGTGGAAATTGCCTCTTCTGTCAAAGGGGGGAAATAAAGAATTTGACAACGAGATCTAATGGTCTGAATGATCTGTTCCTCATCTTCGGTAATCAATATGAAAATGGTTTTGTCGGGTGGTTCTTCAATGAGTTTTAAAAGTTTGTTCGATGCCGCTGTGTTCATTTTTTCGGCCATCCATATAAGCATTGTTTTATATCCTCCCTCATATGATTTTAAGGCTAGCTTTTTTGTTACTTCATGAGCTTCGTCCACCCCGATCTGCCCCTGCTTTTTTTCTATGCCGATCTGGCGGTACCAATCAAAAAGGTTTCCATAAGGTTGTTCTTTGATAAATTGCCGCCATTCTTCCATATAGTGATTACTCACAGCATGGCTTTTTATTTTATCGGAATTTGAAACCGGGAAAGCAAAGTGCATATCCGGGTGTGCGAGTGAATCGAATTTCAAATTGCACGCCTCGTTTCCCCCTGTATTCTCGCCATTTTTGTTGCTACAAACAATATATTGCATATAGGCCAACGCCATAGGCAAGGTGCCACAGCCCTCAGGGCCAGCGAATAATTGTGCATGTGGAATTCGCCCTTCATCGGCACTTTGGGCCAGATGTTTTTTTATACGGGAAAGCCCTAAGATGTCTTTGAACAACATAGTTCAAAGATATGGTTTTTGAGCGATCGCCATTTTGTTATAAATAAAACATAACCGCGATACCTGAACCATAGAAATTTTTAACTTTGTGACTTCCTAAAAAGCGGAAAGATATGAAGACTATTGAAGATTTTGATTTTGAAAATAAGAAAGCATTGATTCGGGTTGATTTCAATGTTCCTTTGGATAAGGAGTTCAATGTAACCAACACTAACCGTATCGAAGCAGCAAAACCCTCGATCATAAAAGTTTTGGAAGATGGCGGAAGCGTTGTTTTAATGAGTCATTTAGGAAGACCTAAAGGGCAGGTAAATCCTGAATTTTCTTTAAAGGGCCTATGTAAAACAGTTGCCGAGGTAATTGGTGTTCAGGTGAAGTTTGTATCAGACTGTATTGGGGAAGATGTTGAAAAAGCGGTTGCCGAACTACAAACAGGGGAAGTGCTTTTATTAGAAAACCTGCGATTTTATGAAGAAGAGGAAAAGGGAGATATTGATTTTGCCGAACAGCTCTCAAAATGGGGAGACATTTATGTTAACGATGCTTTCGGTACTGCACATAGGGCACACGCTTCTACAGCTACCGTTGCCCAGTTTTTTTCAGGCAAGAAGTGTTTTGGGTATTTGTTGGCCAAAGAGATCGAAGCAATTGAAAAAGTGATGCGCACTGGTGAAAAACCCGTTTTGGCAATATTGGGCGGCGCAAAAGTATCTTCTAAAATAACGATTATAGAGAACATTTTAGACAAGGTAGACCACCTTATTATCGGTGGCGGAATGACCTATACCTTTGTGAAGGCACAAGGGGGACAGATAGGTGATTCAATTTGTGAAGACGATAAAATGGATCTCGCCTTGGCCATTCTAAAGCAAGCAAAGGAAAAAGGTGTGCAAATTCACCTTCCCGTTGATGTTCTGGCTGCAGATGCTTTCGATAATAATGCCCAGACCAAAGTTGTTGATGTAGACAAGATTCCTGACGGATGGCAAGGCCTTGATGCTGGCCCGACAACCCTTGAGAACTTCAAAGAGATCATTTTGAGGAGCAAGACCATTTTATGGAACGGTCCTATAGGCGTTTTTGAAATGGAGCGTTTTTCAAAAGGCACCATATCCGTAGGAAATTATATTGCAGAAGCAACTGAAAACGGGGCCTTTTCTCTGGTTGGAGGTGGTGACTCGGTCGCTGCCGTAAAACAATTCGGTTTTGAGAATAAAGTAAGTTATGTGTCAACGGGCGGTGGCGCAATGTTGGAGAGCCTCGAAGGCAAAACCTTGCCCGGAATCGCTGCAATAATCGAGTAATAAAGGCGTTATCGATAAACAGGGCAGGGGGTGTAAAAGAGTTTTTTCACGACTAAAATTTTACCCTTTCAGAAAAAAACACGAATTTCGTTCGCCTTCCATAACTATAGCACTGTTTTCATGATCTCAAAAAAAAATAAGCTTCTTGCAATTTTTTCTTTACTTGTTATTCCAACACCGATAGTGGCACAAGAGAATGACAGCATTGCAGTCTTGGTCAATGAAATTAAGATAATTGAAGCGAAAGACATTCCTCTTGACACCACCGCAATACATATAATAGAGAATCAGTTGGTTCTTTTACAAGACGGTAACAAAAACGAATACAATCTTCAAGACAATACCAAGGCCGCAAAATATGATAGTTTATGGATGAAGACACTGTACGATAACGCAGCTCTGTTCGACGATATGTACCAAGAAGTCACTGAATGGGATGCCGATAAACTCTATGAATACGAGCTGAATACCGACACCTTAAAATTGCGTTTGCAACGCTTGAACCAAAAGACCCCTTTTAACGTAGTCTATAATCGTTCTTTAGAAAATGTTATCAAATCTTTTCTGACCCGTAAGCGCGATTTGATGCAGCGAATGCTTGTGACGAGTCAATTCTATTTTCCATTATTTGAAGAAGAATTAGATCGACACGATATTCCGTTGGAAATGAAGTATCTCGCCATTGTAGAATCGGCCTTGAACCCCAAGGCAAGATCACGCGTTGGTGCGACCGGACTTTGGCAGTTCATGTACGGTACGGGTAAAGAACATGGACTTGATGTGACCAGCTATGTTGACGAACGTAGCGACCCTATAAAATCGACCAAGGCCGCCTGCGAATACCTGAATAGAATGTACGGTGTTTTCAATGATTGGGACCTTACCTTGGCCGCCTACAATTCGGGCCCCGGTAATGTGAACAAAGCGATAAGAAGGTCAGGGGGCTACAAAAACTATTGGAACATTCGACGTAATTTACCTCGAGAAACGGCTGGGTACGTACCTGCATTTCTAGCGACCATGTATATATTTGAGTATGCCGATGAGCACGGTTTAAAAAGACAAAAAGTAAAAAGGCCCTATTTTGAGACCGATACGATTCAGGTAAAGAGCTTGATAACTTTTGATCAAATATCAAAACTTGTAGGGATCAGCGTTGAAGAGCTGACTGTACTGAACCCATCCTATAAATTAAAGGTTATTCCTTTTATCAAGAAAAAAAAGTATTCCCTTAGATTACCAAAAGATGTCATGGGCAAGTTCGTTGCCAATGAGGCCGCTATCTATGCATTTGTTGAAAAGGAACTAAAGAGCAAGGAAAGTCCGTTGTCGGCATTGGTAAAGGCCGCACAGAAGAACAGGATCCGTTACAGGGTTCGCAGTGGAGACATTTTGGGTACAATTGCTCAACGGCATGGTGTAAGGGTAAGCCAAATCAAAAACTGGAATGGTCTACGAAGCAATAATCTTCGAATAGGGCAGCGCTTGACGATATTTCCAAGGGGTTCGGCTGGGGTTCGGGCAACTCCTAAAAAGAGAACCAAGAGCTCCTCTAAAGCTGTTGCTAGTCAAGACGCAAAGGTACATACTGTAAAAAGCGGCGACTCACTTTGGACCATTTCAAGAAAATACCCTGGTGTTAGTATAGAAAATTTGCGAGAATGGAACGGTATTAGTGGTAAAAACCTAAAACCTGGCACAAAATTAAAACTTTGTGATTGCTCATCGTAAACCAAAGACCTTATGAAACCGTTTAGAACACTATTATTTTTACTCTTTATCAGTATTGTTTCCTGTAAGAACGACAAATCACAAAATTACCTACCAGCTTCAATAGGGGCTATTAATTCAGTCACCGTTGTAATGGACAATGAACTCTGGAATGGCGAAGTGGGTGATGCTGTCAGAGCGAATTTTGCCGCTACTGCTATAGGGCTCACCTGGGACGAACCCATATTTACGATCAACCATGTTCCTCCAAAAGTATTTACAGGATCTTTTCGCAACACCAGATCTATAGTTTACGTACAGTTGGATACGGTGAACATAGTGCACATAAAGAAAGATATGTACGCTACACCACAGAGAGTCGCGGTAATAAAAGGCACTATAAATCAAGAGATAATCGATAATTTGAACGACAAAGCCGCTGAGATAATCGAAACGTTCAAAAATGTGGAATTGAAGGAAACGCAGACCAGATTTTTGAAATCACTGAACAAAGAAGGGGTCTTGGAGGAAAAATTCAATATTTCTTTGGATGTGCCCTCAATCTACAAAGTAGGTAGGCAAACAGATAATTTTGTTTGGATGGATCGTCAGATACAAAAAGGGCACATGAACATTATCGCCTACGAAATGCCCTTAAATAGCTTTTCGACAGACTCGACCTTGGTCAGTGATATTGTTCGAATGCGCGATTCTATAGGTGCTGTGTATATTCCAGGCCCTGATGTACCCGAAAAGACCACCCATATGCGAACTGAGCCTGCATTTTCCCCCTCAGTGTTCCCTGCTGAGATTGCAGGTAAGAAAGCCATTGAGGTCAGAGGCATCTGGGATATTAAGAACTACCCTATGGCCGGGCCTTTTATCACCTATATCATCAATGACAGAGAAAATGACAGAACCCTGGTTTTAGAGGGCTTTACCTTTGCCCCGGCAACCAACAAACGAAACTATATGTTCGAGTTGGAAGCAATTTTGAAAACCCTCAAGTTTAAACAATAAATCTTAGATTGAATCTATAGTATTCTTAATATGCCCATGGTTGTTGGGTTTTTTCAGACTTGCTTTTTTTCGCATAGTAAAAAACAAAAAAACGCCCTTTAAAGGGCGTTTTAATAGTTAGGTTGGTAATATATAGTCTCATTCAAAGGCAAAGCCGGTAACGACCCTGAAAATGAAGGCATAAAGCACAACCAAGAAACTGGCAAAGCAGAACCAAGAGAAGGCTTTAAAGTAAGATTTTACAAAAGCAGTGCCTAGATTTCTAAAGGCTTCCAAATAAATTTCTTTGATAAGTATAACGTTTTTCATGGGTACATAGGTTAAGTAGGTTATTCTGTCTATATAACTATTAATCTGATGTTTAGGTATTTTATCGTAGTTGTTTGTTGTGAATCTGGTTCTGTGTGTTGTGAAAATCGATATCGTCACCCTTCCTTGTGGAATTTTAGCGGCCTTTCTCAGATATGAGCGACAATAACAATACATTTTTGCATAGTGTGGTGAAAAGAAAAAGAGCACTGTCCTTCATCGACAGTGCTCTTTTGAGGATATTATTATACAGTTGTTAGCAACTTACATATTCACAATGATAAATTCAGAACGCCTGTTAAAGAAATGTTCTTCCTCAGAGCACCTAACGCTTCCATCACAACTGTTCAGCAACTGTTCTTCTCCATAGCCCGTAGCACTTTCTATACGTTCAGGAGCAATGCCTTGAGAAATAATATAATCTCTTGTTGATTCGGCCCTTTTGCCTGATAGGTATTTATTGTAGGCCTTGCTACCTCTCGAATCGGTATGTGATTCAACTCTGATGACCATATCAGGATATTCTTTCATTACCTCCACCAATTTATCAAGCTCTAACGATGCATCATCACGTATGTACGACCTGTCAAAATCGAAGTAAATCATTTCTGTCTTTAACTTTTTGATGCCATCCTCTATTGCGATCATTTCTTGCAACTTTTTCATGGCAATGCTTACGTCTATAGTATCATTTTCGAGCGTAGTCACCTCTTGCAGGTCTTCAAAATACTCCAAGTTAGTGGTTTTAAGGGTATATTTTGTATCAGCGTCAAGATCTTCAAATACAAAGCTACCTTCATCGTCCGTTACTATTTCCATTAGTTTAATGCCATTTTCATCCAATAGTTCGACTAATGCTTGTGGCATGAGATCTCCTGTTATAAGCTCGGTAACAACACCTGCAATTGCGTTGGTGATTTTTGGTATTTCCTCTACTACGAGTCTTTTGAACGAATAAATATCATCATCCCCTTTGCCTTCAGCTCTGTTCGATGCAAAGAACCCTTTTTGGGTTTCTTCGTTTATGATATAAGAAAAATCATCTCTATTGCTATTTATGGGCTGACCAACATTTACAACTTCTTGAAAACCGTTCTCTTCGTTGTAGGCAACCTCGTACACATCAAGTCCGCCAAGACCGGTATGCCCATCTGATGAGAAATATAGCTTCTTGTCATTGATGAAAGGAAACATCTCTTTTCTTTCCGTATTAATTTCAGGACCTAAGTTTTTAGGTTCTGAAAAAGTATTGTTCTCTAATACGTCTACGACGAAAATATCGGTCTCTCCAATACTTCCTGGCATATCGGACACAAAGTACAACTGTTTGCCATCAGGGGTCAACGCTGGATGCCCTGTTGAAAAGTCATCACTATTAAATGGCACCTCAATTGCCTCCGACCATTCATCACCTACTTTTCTAGACATATATATTTTAAGATGGTTGATTCCGTTTTTATCACGTTTTAGTTTTTTGCCATAATTGTTTCTAGTGAAATACATGGTTGTATTGTCTGGCGAAAATGTTACTGAAGCTTCATGATATTTGGTGTTTATTTTTTTTGAGAATTTTATTGCATCTTTTAGGTCTTGCGATTCTTCGTTTATTTTAGCCACATAAAGATCTAGATATGGCTGATCGTTCCACCTATACTTTCTGGTATTGAAAAAGGACGAATCTTTGGCAGAAGCAAAAACCACCTGATTCGAATCGAGAAACATGGGTGAAAAATCAGAATATTCGGTATTAATGGCCATATTTTTAATAGTAAAATTTTGCTCAGAGCTTAAAAGATTGTCCAATACGATTTCATTTGCCGTGGGATCTTTGTCTACACCTTCGGTGATAGCGGAAACCACCTCATTTTTCGTTTTTCGGTTGTACAAGCGCATCAATCGTTTTGCCCTTTTATATTTTCCCGTACCCTTTAATGAATGGGCATACTTGAAGATGTTGTCTGCTGACATCTCCTTACCATAGTTGTCATAAAGAATGTTGTACCACTCGTATGCTTTTTCCATGTTTGTATTGAAATAGTGTGCATCAGCGACTTTTTGAATGATGTCAAAAGAATAGTAATCTTTTTTCTCCATTAGTGCTTGTTCGTACAGCTCCGCCGCTTCGGCGTACCACATCTTATCAAAGTAATAATCGGCTTTTTGAATCAATTTGCTTTTATTCGGGGTTTCTTTCGTCTTTGTTGTCTTAACATTCGCATCATTCAATTCGTTAAGCATGCCATAGGTCACTTCATTTGCTGAAACAGCATTCTTATCATGAACAACAGACTCTTCTCTCTCCAAAGGTAAAGACTCTTGATCGCTAATCTGCGTTTGTAAAGGGGGAGTACTGTTTTCTACATTTAGAATCCACACATCTTTACGATAAGCACCTTCAAATTGTGTCACGCAGGCATCTATAGCCTCTAAGCCAAATGGGAAGTACTGTAGATAAACGTAAAACAGGCCTTTATCGGGATTTTTGATGTACCCTGCCTCAAAACCTTTTTTTTGCAGCTTTTTAATGGTTTTTTTAAGATTTTTCTCTTTACTGAACACTCCGGAAACAACGTAGTAGCCATCTTCAACATCTTTTAGATTGTCAAGCGTTCTATGTGCTATGTTGTTCTTTTCTGCAGCTTCCTCAAAGGTCTCGTTTATAGTAATTGCCTCTAGAGCATTGCTGTCTTTTTCCGAGAACGGGGTATTGATGGCAACCGTTTCCTCGCTAAGGTCATAATCAGGGTTGGTTTGCGCAACGAGGCTTAAAGAAAGAAATAAGATATAGGTTGTAATAAGTTTTTTCATGATTTGGTTTTTAGAAAAATCTTGGGGATTTAAGTCTTTTCTCTCTAGATATCCATTGATATCGAAGAAAGATTTCGTGGGTTCCCGAGTTATAATTGTTTAATTCATTGATGCTGAAATCATAGGCATAACCCATATTGAATTTGGGTGATATTTGAAAACCGAACAATGCGCTCACAGAATCGTCCCATCTGTAGTTAACGCCTAAATTAAGCGTTTCGTATACTAAAAAGTTAGCGGATACATCTATAGCCAAAGGTGCGCCCAAAACCTGTTTCGCAAAAAAGGAAGGTTTGAATTTCAGATCTGGGTTCAAGTCGAACACATATCCACCGACCAAAAAGAAGTGCATTCTCTCCAATGCTTCCGACTCCTGAATCTCATCATAATGACTATTGGTAAATATATTTGGTGTAGATAGCCCCAAATACCATTTATTGGTATAATAGAACACACCCGCCCCTATGCTGGGCAGTAATTTTGTGTTGATATTTTCATTAAAGGTGGCTTCGGGATCTCTATAACGACCCTTCGACCAATCTAGACTGAAAAAACGCACTCCAGCTTTTAGGCCAAGCGCCAGACGATCTCCTTTTCGATTTACAATAAGTTGATGGGCATAATTGACATCTATATAAGTTTCTTGCGAGGGTCCTAGTTCGTCTTGAATGATTGAAAGGCCTAAGCCGTCAAATTTACCGATTGGCGAATCTATACCGAACGTTATAGTTTTTGGAGAGCCTTCTAGGCCAACCCATTGGCTACGGTATAATGACAGTAATGTCAAATGTCCCCTCGACCCCGTGTATGCGGGGTTCACGGTCATTGTATTGAATTGATAATGTGTATATTGGGGATCTTGCTGGCCAAACCCCAAAACAGAGATAAAGAGCAAGGTAAACACCACTATATGAATTTTATATACGTTCATTTTATAATCATAATTTTTGGCCCAAAGTGATATTCTCATTATCTACTGATATATAACCATCCAGACTTTGGAATGGTTTGACCTTCGCCAAGTTCCAAGATATAGTAATATGTGCCGACCGGTAATTTTTCAGATACGCTTAAAGTAGCTCTTCCGCTTGAAGAACCATCCCAACTATTATCATAGCCTTTCATCTCAAAAACCTTGGTTCCCCATCGATTGAAAATCTGCAATAGGTTATTCGGATATTGTTCTATGCACTCAATGAAGAAAAAGTCATTGGCACC
>VAPK010369502.1_pt1 | contig 19313 bp, 19 predicted proteins | sample 3395031 | NCBI WGS metagenome assembly VAPK01 (sample SAMN08290443, study PRJNA428436) | hydrothermal vent metagenome | isolation source: Deep-sea hydrothermal vent chimney 1 | place: Pacific Ocean: Juan De Fuca Ridge
AAGAGAAAAGAGAAAAGAGAAAAATAATTAAAACGCTATTTATAAAAATTTTCTTTCAATAATCATCGTCAACCGTTCTTCTAAATCTTCCACACCTGTCCAGTTGTAATTTGGTTTAACCTGATATTGTATATAGTTTAAAGCCTCTTTTTTGCTGTTAAAAGTATTTAATTTACTCAACACATTGTTAAATTCAGATTGACTAAAATTGAAAAGCTTATTAACAAAGGCAATTCTATCATTTAAACCTATTTGAATACTGCTATTAACTAATTTATCATTTAAAGATAATTGTTGTGAATTTCCTTTTTTTGTTTCAAACATTTTTCCTGTTTCTTCTAGAGAAATAGTATCCCTAAATTCGGCTTTTTGACTCATATCATCTTTTATTGAATCAAATGTTGGAACAAAGAGATCATTTAAAGTAACAGGATCTTTCTCGGGCTCTTTTTGAACACTTTCCTTAGGTTCTTCTTTATTTTCAATTTTGGTATCTACCTTCGGGATTTCATTTGTATTTTCATTAAGCGATTCTTCTTCAATTTTCTCATTTACAAAGTTGTCTATGATACTCTCTTCTATAATTGGTTCAACTTTTTCAATGATTTCCGAGATATTCAGTTCTTCTGGTAATTCTTCTTGTTTATCGGGTAAATTCTTTAATACAATAATATTTTCATAAAGGTCTCTAACTTTTTCAAGCAATAATTCAATTTCAACATTATCCTTTAACAAAAGAATTTCTCTTGCTATTTTCGTTAATTCTGATCTTATATCCTTATCCATAAACTTAGCATTAAACAGTGACTTCCTTTCTTTTCAAGAAATATACAAAATTAATATTTTCAAAAGAAAATTCTACTAAAGATTTTCATTACTTTTGTTTTATCTAATCAAATGTAAATAATTAACACTTTCAAGCTTGAAAATACAATATGTTTCTTGAAAATACAGTAAATCATGTGGAACAATTTGGGTGGATTGAAGTAATCTGCGGGTCTATGTTTTCCGGGAAAACCGAAGAATTAATACGAAGGCTTAAACGCGCACAGTTTGCCAAGCAAAAAGTTGAAATATTTAAACCTGCAGTCGACACAAGATATGATGATGAAAAGGTAGTTTCTCATGATGAAACGGAAATTAGGTGTACTCCCGTGCCTTCTTCTGCCAATATTATGTTGTTGGCAAATGATATTGATGTAGTTGGTATTGATGAAGCACAATTTTTTGATAATGAGATTGTTAGAGTGTGTAATGATCTAGCAAACAGAGGAATAAGAGTTATTGTTGCCGGATTAGATATGGATTTCAAAGGAAATCCGTTTGGACCCATGCCATATCTTATGGCTACTGCAGAATATGTTACCAAGGTTCATGCTGTTTGTACCAAAACAGGGAATTTAGCCCATTTTAGTCATAGAACAGTGGCAAATGATAATCTGGTTTTATTAGGCGAATTACAAGAATATGAACCCTTAAGCCGGGCAGCATATTTTAAGGAAATTGAAAAGGACAAACAGAAAATAGAGGAGCAACAAAATGAGCAATAATCCTACGGTTTTTGAAATTGATTCCAAGGCAGTAATATATAATTTAAACTATTTTCGATCACATATTCAAAATACAACAAAACTACTGGTTGTGGTTAAGGCTTTAGCTTATGGTAGTGATTCTATCGCGATTGCCAAACTTTTGGAAGATCAAAAAGTAGATTACCTAGCTGTTGCGTATGCCGATGAAGGTGTTGAATTAAGAAAGGCCAATATCAAACTGCCTATTTTAGTATTACATCCTCAACTAGAGAATTTTGATAAAATCATTGCCTATGATCTTGAACCCAATTTATACAATTTTCGGTCTTTGGATCAATTTATTATACTTAGTGAAAAAAATAATCTAGAGAATTACCCAGTACATATAAAAATAGATACAGGTCTAAACAGGTTAGGGTTCAACGAAAATGATCTTGATCAACTAAAAAATAAATTGCAAACAAATCTTATAGAAGTTGTCTCAGTTTTTTCTCATTTGAGTGCAAGTGAAGATCCCAAGGAACAAGAATTTACTGAATATCAAATATCTTTATTTGAAAAAATATCAGAAAAAATATCCTCTTCTTTAAATTATTCTTTTCTAAAACACCTCTCCAATACTTCAGGTATTATTAATTATCCCAAAGCTCATTTTGATATGGTGAGATTAGGAATTGGGTTATATGGTTTTGGAAATAATATTGAGGATACCGCCAAGCTAAAAAATGTTTGTAGTCTAAAAACAAAAATATCACATATTCAAACTATCGAAAAAGGAGAAAGTGTAAGTTATAATAGAAATTTTATTGCCATAAAAAGCTCTAAGATTGGGGTTATTCCTATAGGATATGCAGATGGTCTTATTAGGGTGCTAGGTAAAAATGTTGGTTTTGTCTATATCAAAAATAAAAAGGTTCCTATAATAGGAAATATGTGTATGGATATTACTATGCTCGATCTTAGTGGAGTAGATTGCTCGGAGGGAGATGAAGTAATTATTTTTAATACCCAAGGTCATATTTTAGAATTTGCTAAAAGAGCTTCTACCATTCAAAACGAAATACTAACTTCTATATCACAGCGTGTTAAACGGATTTTAATTTAAATCATTATTTGTATATTCGTATTAATTAATCTTAAACCCTTAAAATATGTTAAAAGAATTTAAAGAATTTGCTTTAAAAGGTAGTCTATTAGACATTGCCGTTGGTTTTGTAATGGGTGCAGCCTTTAAGAGCGTAGTCACTTCCTTTACAGGTGGTATTGTTGCTCCTCTAATAGGTTTATTATTTAATTCAGATCTCAAAGATCTTAAATGGATTGTTAAAGAAGGTGTTGCAAATTCGGAAGGAAAAATAGAAGGAACCATTTCGGTACTTTATGGCGAGTTTTTAACAACTGTAATCGATTTTATTATAGTAGCCTTTGTAATGTTTTTAATTGTTAAGGCAGTTAATCATTTAAAAAGAAAAGAAGAAGAAGAGGCTCCGGCACCACCACCAGGACCATCTCAAGAAGAATTACTTATAGAAATTCGAGATCTTCTTTCTAAAAAATAAAATTAAGTTTTTTTATTTTTAAAAACATCGGCAACAGACGGTGAATTTTTTGCTTTTTCAAAAAGGATTAATTCATCGTTTTTTCCAACTTTTCCGTTTTCAATAACTTTAAAGTAAATACCGCTTTTTGTTGTCTCCCAAAATTGTTTGATCACTTTAAGGTCTGCAAATCTAATTCCTAACTTAATACATGGACTTCTTGGTTTAGTTACTACAATCTTCGTTTCACCTAACTGATAAACGCTTCCTATAGTTATTTCTTCTTCCCAAAGATTTGAAATGGTCAAATTCTCACCAAACATACCATAAGAAAAATCTAAATCAGGATATAATTTTTTCCAAAAGCTGTAGTGATTCTCTCCATATGCATAAACGGCTTGATCTATTCCTCCGTGATACTTTCTATCAATTACATGGTCATCAACTACATCTTCTTTTCCTAGAACAATAGCACCATCAACTGGAGACTTATAGATACCTGTTTCATACGTCTTTCTTTTCCATACAACCGTTTTCTTTTCCCCGATGTTTACAGATATTATTTTCATTTTATCTAAATAAATTTTTTAATTGACCCGTTTGTCGATTATCGAATCTCATATTTTACTCTTTATTTATACCATACCTTCTCATTAATTCATTATTTCACTGCCTCATTAGTTTATCGGCTATTTTTCTATCATTAGATAATCTAGGGATTTTATTTTGCCCGCCTAATTTTCCAATTGATTTCATATAGTCTTTAAATCCATTTTTTGTAACTCTTGTGATTCTTAAAGTTTGCAAAATTTTTCCCTCTATAAGATCAAAATAATAAGAGTTTTGCTTTTGCATTTTCTTATCAATTTGATCTGCCATTAATTTTAGATCTTCTGGTTCCTTCTCAAATTCTATAAACCACTCGTGATAGGGCAATTCTCCGTCAGGCGGATTTACTTGTGGTGCAACAGTAAATTCGTTGATCTGTATATCTGTTTCCATAACAACTTCCTGTAAAGATTGCTCTACTTCTTTTGCAATAACGTGTTCTCCAAAAGCAGAAATAAAATGCTTAATTCTCCCTGTTACAATTATTCTGTATGGATCTAAAGAGGTAAATTCAACAGTATCTCCAATATTATAGCTCCATAGCCCTGCATTCGTTGATATTATCAACACATAATTAACTCCTAGTTTAACATCTTTAATAGAATACCTATTCTGGTCTACTTCAAAAAATTCGTTTGCTGGAATAAATTCATAAAAAATCCCACTATTTAGTAATAATAGCATTCCTGCTTTTGTTGTTGTTTTATTTTGTTTGTCTTGATAAGCAAAAAATCCTTCAGAGGCAGGAAACAATTCAATAGAATCTATTTTTCTACCTATTAACTTTTCCATATTTTGCCTGTATGGCTCAAAATTAACACCTCCATAGACAAATAAATTAAAATTTGGAAAGATGTCTCCTACACTTTTGTTTCCTTGTTCGATCAATTTTTCAAAATACATTTGTACCCACGAGGGAATACCACTTATCAAGCGCATGTCCTCAGACTGTGTTTCTTTAACAATTGCATTTACCTTTGTTTCCCAATCATCAATACAATTTGTTTCCCAACTTGGCATTCTGTTTCTTTGCAAATATTTAGGGACATAGTGAGCAACTATCCCTGATAATCTCCCTGTTTTAATGGCATGAGAGTCATCAATTACAGGACTCCCTTGAAGGAAAATCATTTTACCATCAACAAAATCAGCGTTTCCTGTTTCGGCTATATAGAGCAATAAAGCTTCTTTTGCTGCTGAAATATGATAAGGCATTGATTCTTTGGTTATTGGAATATATTTTGCGCCAGAAGTAGTACCAGATGTTTTGGCAAAATAAATCGGTTTACCGGGCCATAAAATATCTTTCTTACCTTCCTTGACCCTTTCAACATAGGGTTTTAATAATTCATAATCTCTTACAGGCACAAGTTTTTTAAAATCGTCATACGATTTAATAGTAGCAAACTCATGATCTTTTCCGAAAACAGTGTTTTGAGCATCTGAAATAAGAGATTTAAATACTTTTTCCTGAGTTTGAATTGGTTTATCTACCCATTTATAAACTTTTTTAGAAACTTGTTTGGCGTATATTTTTGCAAAAAATGATTTTATCACAAGTTAAATTTAAATCGATTAGTAATAGGTTTCACAGCAGTTGAACTATTTAAAATTGATATAGTTTGACGGATTTACAGGGTAGCCATCGTTCCATAATTCAAAATGCAAATGAGGCCCTGTTGAAAATGTTCCGGTTGAACCGGCACTTGCAATTACTTCACCCGAAATAACCTGCTCTCCCTGATTTTTAAAAATGGATGAATTGTGCTTATAAACAGATAAAAATCCCTGACTGTGTTCCAATACCAGAACATAACCCGTATCTGATGTAAATCCACTAAATATAACAGTTCCATCAGCTACAGCCTTAACCGGTGTATCAATATCAACGGCAATATCAATGGCAAAATGTTTTTCTTTTGAATTATAATGTTCTGTAATTTTTCCTTTTATAGGTACTGTAAAAACGATATCGTTGCTTTTGGTAGCTTCAGAAAACACACTGAATCGATCTAATTGTTCAACTTCTTCCCTAAAGGCAGAATCAACAGCTGATGGGGCAAAATCAATTTTATCAATTTGCAATTGTTTTAAAACAGAATCTTTATTAAAGGTAACTCTCTTAATCTCTCCTTTTAATACTTGCTGAATATTTTCAATGTATAAATTATTTACCGACAGAGCCTGATTCAATGAGTCAACCCTATAAATTAAATTCGAAGCTTTTTTTTGTAGTTCGGTAGAAGAATAGCCCTGAATATATTCCTTTAGAGGGGTAAAAACAATAAATAAAATAGTAAGAGAAATTAGTAATACCGAAAAAATACCACCAAATACAAAGGCATTCAACCTGTTGAGTTTAAATGAAAATCTCTCTTCAAAAGTGTTTTCATTTAAAACCACAAAACGGTATTTAAATGTTAATTTCTCTTTTAAATAATTTTTTATTTTATTAACATCCATCTTTTTTATTCCTAAACAAATATACAATGTTTTTAATTCGATAAACTTTCTACACCTAATTTCTAAAACAAGATTTAAATAGAAAAGGTAATCTATTTGTAAAAATTCATCTCGTCTAAATAATTCCACACTTTGTAGGGTAGTAAAGGAATTATATTCTTTTTTTCTTTTATTCCTTTTCTAATAAAAGTAGAAGATATTTCTACTATTGGAGCATCTGTTCTGTGAATTTTTGGATGATCCTTAAACCTTGACATTTCCACTTTTTTACCAACCCTTGGGTAGACATATAATTTATGATTTTTTAAAATAGACTCATAATTTTTCCATTTATGAAACGATTTTAAATTGTCTTCACCCATGATCAAGCTAAAATCTCGATTGGGATATTTTTCATACAAATGCACAAGAGTATTAATTGTATAATTGGGTTGAGGTAAATCAAATTCTATTTTAGAAGGTTTTAGTTTTACAAAATCTTCTGTGGCTATCAAAACCATTTGATAACGATGATTATCGGCCAGCAGAGTGTTTTTTTTCTTAAACGGATTATGCGGTGTTACAACCAGCCAAACCTCATCTAAGTCGGTGAACTCTGCCATATGATTTGCTATAATCATATGACCCACATGAACCGGGTTAAATGTTCCAAAAAAAAGGCCCGTTTTCATTATTTAAAATTATTTATAAAATTCTTAACCAGTTCGTGAGCTTCTTTTTTAGCGGTTTCCAGATCATCATTCACCAAAATATAATCAAAACCACTTGCAAATTTTAGTTCTCTTTCTGCCTTATTCACGCGTTCTTTGATTTTTTGTTCTGAATCGGTCTTTCTATTCCGAAGTCTTTTTTCCAGAATCTCAATAGATGGTGGTTTTACAAATACTGCCAAAGTCTGATCTGGAAATTTTTTCTTTATTCTCAATCCTCCTACAACATCAATATCAAAAATAGCGTGCTTTTTATCCGTCCAAATTCTTTTTACTTCCGATTTAAGAGTTCCATAGAAGTTGTTTTCATATACTTCTTCCCATTCTATAAAATCATCCTGTTCAATATGCTTTTTAAAATCTTGCGAAGAAATAAAATGATAATCTTTTCCGTCAATTTCATTCCCTCTTTTCTCTCGGGAAGTTACAGATATAGAAAAGTCTAAATTCAAATCCTTTTGGTTTAAGAGAAAATGAACAATTGTTGTTTTACCAGATCCAGATGGGGCTGAAAAAACAATAAGTTTATCGATCTTTTTACTCATTATTATAAAACGTTTAGCAACTGCTCTTTTATTTTTTCCAGTTCATCTTTCATTTGAACAACCATTTTTTGCATTGGTGCATAATTTGCTTTCGATCCTATTGTGTTGATCTCTCTTCCAATTTCCTGAGAAATAAACCCAAGTTTTTTACCATTTGAATCGCCGCTGTTCAACTCTTCTAAAAAGAAACTTAAATGATTATTAAGCCTAACCTTCTCCTCGGTAATATCTAATTTTTCAAGATAATAGATCATCTCCTGCTCAAAACGGTTTTCATCAACAGTCACTTTTAATTCGGCTATAGCCTTTTGCAATCTGTCTCTTACAGCTATCAATCGTCTTTCATCTAAATTTATAACCTCTTCTAAATTATTTTTTATGGTTTGTATTCTCAAATCAAAATCGTTTTTTAAAGCTAGTCCTTCAGCAATTCTGTATTCTTTTAAACTATGTAAAGCCTGGTCAATACTATTTTCAATTTCTGTCCATTCATTTTCATCTAATTCTTCTCGTTCGGTTTTTAAAACATCGGGCATTCGCATAGCAATAGATAGCGAATCGGCATCTTTGTTAAATTCTTCTAATTGTTGGATATAATGTGACACAACGGCTTTATTGATCTGGGTACTTGTTTCTTCTGAAGTTGACTCCATATAAAAAGAAAGATCCACTTTCCCTCTTATCAATTCCTTCGCTAATTTACGCCTTATTAGAATCTCTTTTTCTCTGTAAATACCTGGAAAACGAGTATTTAAATCTATATTTTTACTGTTTAGTGATTTTAGTTCGATGGTTATTTTTTTTGAGTCTAGCTGAATAGTAGACTTTCCATAACCCGTCATAGATTGTATCATTTTATTTTTTTAAAATTAGGCAAAGTTAATAATAAATTAGTCGAAAGTCTAATAGGCATTCTCAAGTTGAGCCCACTTTGATTTGGCCAAAATAAATTGTTCAATTTAACTCTTTCTCTGGTTTTCTGGTAACCAGATAAACACCTATAAAAATTAAAATTGTTGCCAATATTTTTAAAGTATTTAACGAATCACTACCCACCAGCAGGGCATAAGTACTAGCGATTACAGGTTGTAGATAAATAAAAATACTCAGGGTAGTAGGTTTTAATTTTCTAATGGCAAACAGGTTAAACATATAAGATAAAAAAGTTGTAAAAACAACGATATATCCAATTTTAACTAAAGGAATTGTTGGAATCACAGCCCATTCAATCTCTTTAAATTCTTGAAAACCAAACGGAAGAACCATAATCAATCCAAACAAATACAGCCATTTAGCAAAAGTTAAGGGGTTGTATTTATTGGCAAGGTTTTTTACCAATATTAAATATAGTGCATAGGAGCCGGCATTTATAAAGATTAATAAATTTCCCATTGTGGCATTTTCACCGGCCACAATTTCCCGACCATAAATTATAAGCAATGCAGCACCTGCCATTCCAATAAAAATTCCGGCGAGCTTTCTCTTGGTAGCCTTTTCTTTTAAAAATATTGTTGAAAAAGACAATACAATAATTGGTGATGTAACCATAATTACCGAAGCACTTATTGGACTAGTCATGCTCAAACCTTTAAAAAAGGCCAACATATTGAGCGCTACTCCAAAAATAGCTGCTAGCAGGATTCTAGAAAAATCCATAAAAGCTATTTTCTCCTTTTTTATAAAAGTTCCCGCTATCCAAAAAAGTATGGTTGCTCCTATTACACGCAATAATATAAACCCAAATGGCTTGATATAAAGCGGCATTACATCTTTGGCTACAGTAAAACTTATACCATAGATCAAAGCTGCTAAAAAAGCCAATAAAAAAGCAGAATTTCTAGAGTTCAAACTATAAATAATTAATAGTAAAAGAATTATCTCAATTGATTTTCAAAACCAATCCTTATAAAAAAATGAACCACGGAAAAATCCGTGGTTAAGAGTTTAAAATCAGGTTTTCTTACTTTCCTTCTTCATATCTTTTAGAAACTTCGTTCCAGTTAATCACATTGAAAAAAGCACCAATATAATCCGGTCGACGGTTTTGATAATTTAAATAGTAGGCATGTTCCCAAACATCTAAACCTAAGATAGGTATACCTCCACAACCTGTGTTAGGCATTAAAGGATTATCTTGATTTGGAGTAGAACACACTTCAACAGAACCTCCTTTGTGAACACACAACCATGCCCAACCTGATCCAAACCGAGTAGCTGCAGCTTTTGAAAAAACATCTTTAAATTCATTAAATGAACCAAAGGCATTATTAATAGTATCTGCCAAAGAACCGGATGGTTCACCACCACCATTTGGAGACATTACTTTCCAAAAAAGATCGTGATTGTAGTAACCTCCTCCATTATTTCTAACAGCTCCATTGCTCATATCTAAACCCTCTAAAATCGCTTCGATAGATTTACCCTCAAGGTCTGTTCCTGCAATAGCATTATTCAAATTAGTTGTATAACCATTATGGTGTTTTGTATGATGAATTTCCATAGTTCTGGCATCAATATAAGGCTCTAATGCATCATATGCATAGCCTAATTTTGGTAATTGAAATGACATAATTTATAGTTTTAGTTATATACCAAGTAGTCCAAGACTTTTTGGCTTTTTAGTTATTTTGATCAAAGATACATATTAATAAAAGGAAATTTTCTATTCAAAATAGAAAAATATTATTTCTACATAAGTTTACTTTATTTTCATTTTTCAGTTCTTAACACATGTAATGCTTTGGCTATTGCATTGTGTGAAACAGTTGAATCTTTAAATTTTTTAGTAATAATTTCTTTTTCATGAACATTTGCTTCCAGCTGATTTAGTATATTCATTAAATGCATTTTCATATGTCCTTGTTGAATACCACTTGTTGTCAGGGCTTTTAATGCAGCAAAATTTTGAGCCAATCCTGCAACGGCTATTATTTCCATCAATTCTTTAACCGATGGGTTTTGTAATATTTCTAATGATAATTTTGCAAGCGGATGAAGTTTAGTCAAGCCTCCAACTGTACCCAGAGATAGTGGAATTTCAATCCAAAATTTAAAAATTCCATTCTCGATTTTTGCATTGGTTAAACTTTTATAGCTTCCTGTTTTAGAGGCATAGGCATGAGCGCCTGCGGCTACTGCTCTAAAATCGTTCCCAGTTGCTAAAACCACGGCATCTATACCATTCATTATTCCCTTGTTGTGTGTAACAGCTCGATAAGGTTCAACATTTGCAATAGCAACTGCCTCAACAAATTTTTGTGCATAAAATGCTGCATTTTCACTAAAAAATTCTTTTGTTTTACAACTAACTTCGGCTCTGACCAAACAATTAGGAACATAATTAGACAAAATGCTCATCACAATTTTTATTTCATCATCCAAATCCTCGGAAGCATTTTTTCCAAAGGATTTAGCAATAGTTTCCAGACAAGAGTTTATAAAATTTGCACCCATACTATCTCCAGTTTCAAAAGTAACGTGTAACTGGAAATAATTTTCCAATTTAGAAGTCTTATCCTTTAGTTCTATATCTAAAATTCCACCACCTCGTTTCCGCATATTTGCTGTAAGGAGATCTGTAGATTCAATTAACTGCAATTTATTTTTAAGAAAGAATTTATTTAAAACATTAGTATCACCGGAATACATAAAATGAACTTGCCCAACTTTTGTAGTTGAAATTACCCTGGTCTGAAATCCACCTCTTGTACTCCAAAATTTTGCCACTAAAGAAGCCGCAGCAACAACCGAGCTTTCTTCAATTGCCATTGGAATCGCAAACGGTTTCCCATTAATAATAAAATTTGGAGCAACTGCATAAGGTATATAAAAATTAGAAATGGTATTTTCTATAAATTCATCGTGTAGTTGCTGCAATTTTTTATTACTGTTTGCATATTGATTTAAGGTTTCTATTCCTTTATCTATATGGGTAAAAAAATTATTGGCCAACCAATTTATTTTTTCCTCTTTAGATAATTTTGAAAATCCTGAAACTAATTTTGGCATAGATTATTAAATTTCGAGATCAAAGATAAACATTACGCTTCTATTTTTTATAAGAAAAATTGTAAGACAATAGCGAAACTTTTCTATATAATATAACCTTAAAAATTATCCTTTTAAATTGTCAATATATATTTTACAATTATTCAACTTTATTATCATTTTTTAATTCGATAAATTACCTCTTTCTCTGCAAGTTTATCCGGTTTTAAGTATCGTTTTGATATATTTTCCGTAAACTTGGCAAATTATTATTTATTTTTTTTTAATGAAAAATCTACTATTTCTTTTTTTAGTTATTTCAACCTCCATTTATTCTCAAAAAAAAGATATTACCTTAGAAGATATTTGGGTAAATAACACTTTTAATACAGAGGTTTTAGAGTCTTTTCAGTCTATGGAAAATGGGGACTATTATACCATTTTAAACCACAATAGTTATGGAACCTATTTAGACAAGTTTGATTACGCATCACTTAAAAAAGTAGAAACCATTGTCACAGGAAACGACCTCGCAGGTATTAAATTTTTTGATGATTACACTTTTAGTGACGATGAATCGAAATTAATTATTGGTGTAGATCTTGAAAAAATTTACAGACATTCAAAAACCGGTAAATATTATGTTTATCATAGAAAAACCAAAAAATTAGAATTAATCGCAGAATTTAACATTCTAATCCCTACTTTTTCTCCAGATGGTAAAAATGTAGCTTTTGTTTATGAAAACAATATCTATATTAAAAATATAGAATCCGCAAAAACAACACAAATAACTTTTGATGGTAAAAAGAATGAGATAATCAATGGGTTAACCGATTGGGTCTATGAAGAAGAATTTAGTTTTGTAAGGGCATTTGAATGGAATAGCGAATCAAATAAGTTGGCTTTTATTCGTTTTGATGAAACTGAAGTGCCAGAATATTCAATGGATATATATGGTGAAGACCTATATCCTGAAACAGAGGTTTTTAAATACCCAAAAGCAGGCGAAAACAATGCCGAAGTAAGTTTGTTTCTTTATAATTTAGAGTCAAAGACGAGTAAAGAAATTAATTTAGATAAAAATAAACAATATTATATTCCAAGAATACAATGGACCAAAAAGGCAAATATTTTGGCTGTTACAACTTTAAACCGTCATCAAAATAATTTAAACTTACTGTTTGTCGACGGAAATTCACTTCAAAGTAAATTGGTATTAAATGAAAACGATCCCGCTTATATTGATATAAATGATAATCTTACATTTTTAGAAGATAATAGCTTTGTTTGGACCAGTGAAAAAGATGGATTTAACCATATCTATTATTATGATAAAAAAGGTAAACTAAAAAATCAAATTACAAAAGGTAATTGGGAGGTAACTAAATATTACGGATTTAATAACAAAACAAATAAAATCTTCTACCAGTCTACAGAAGAAGGGTCTATCAATAGAACTATTAGTTCTATAAGTTTGTCGGGGAAGAAAAAATTAAAATTAAACAAGTCTGTTGGATCCAATTCAGCAGCTTTTAGTAAAAGCTTTAATTATTTTATCAATACCTATTCTAGCATAAATACACCACCAGTTTACACCTTGGTGGATGCCAATTCGGGAAAAGAAATTAAAGAAATTAAAAACAATTTAAACCTTGCAGAAAAATTAACCAAATATAATCTACCTAAAAAAGAATTCAGTACACTCAAAACAAAAAATGGAGAGTTTAATATGTGGATGATCAAACCTGTTGATTTTGATCTGAATAAAACCTATCCATTGCTTATGTTTCAATATTCTGGTCCTGGTTCTCAACAAGTTACAAACAGGTGGAATAATATCTGGAGGCATGACTATTGGCATCAAATGATGGCTCAAAAAGATTATATCATTGTTTGTGTAGACGGTAGGGGAACTGGATTCAAAGGTCGAGATTTTAAAAAAATTACCTATAAAGAATTGGGAAAATACGAAGTAGAAGATCAAATTGAATCAGCAAAAGAATTGGGGAAACGCAAATATATAGATGCGAGTAGAATTGGTATTTGGGGATGGAGTTATGGTGGGCATATGAGTTCATTGGCTATTACCAAAGGTGCCGATGTGTTTAAAATGGCCATAGCAGTTGCACCAGTGACTTCCTGGCGTTTTTACGATACTGTTTATACCGAAAGATATATGCAAACTCCCCAAGAAAATCCCAGCGGGTACGATGATAATTCACCTATAAATTTCGCAAATCTGCTGCAGGGAGATTATCTGTTGATACATGGCTCTGGTGATGATAATGTACACGTACAAAATTCTATGCGTATGGCAAATGCCCTTATTAAAGCAAATAAACAATTTGACTATTTTATCTATCCAGATAGAACCCACGGCATTTATGAAGGAAAAAACACCAGATTACACCTTTTCAATAAAATGACTAAATTTATCGATAATTCTTTGGGTTCAACTGAAGATAAAAATATTCAAATAAAAAAATAATTAAAATTTCTATTTATGTCAACACTTACCAAAGCCCCTGAACAAAGAGAACTTTTTGGGCATCCTATAGGACTGTTTATTCTTTTTTTTACAGAAATGTGGGAACGCTTTTCTTATTATGGAATGCGTGCTATTTTAGTATTATACCTGGTTCAAACCACTACTGATTCAAACGCCGGTTTAGGATGGACAAATGGTGAAGCACTAGCCCTTTACGGGTGGTACACGATGCTTGTTTATGTTGCATCAATTCCGGGAGGCTGGCTGGCTGATAAGTTTTTCGGTCAAAAAAAGTCAGTTCTTTACGGAGGAATTCTATTAGTTGCAGGTCACAGTATTCTTGCTGTTGAAGAAATGTGGGCGTTTTATACCGGTTTAGGTCTAATTATAGGTGGTGTTGGATTACTTAAGCCGAATATTTCTACTATGGTTGGTGGATTATACAAACAAGGAGATATTAGAAGAGATAAAGGTTTTACCATTTTCTATATAGGTATTAATGTTGGTGCATTTTTATCAAGTTTAATAGTTGGTTATGTAGGTGAAGTTCACGGTTGGCATTATGGATTTGGATTGGCCGGTATAGGAATGGCACTTGGCCTAGCTCAATATATGTTTGGTCAAAAATATTTAAAGAATGTTGGCAATTTTATTGGTGTATCAAAAGACCCTGAAGAAATAGCCGCTTTGAAAAAACCTTTGACTAAAATTGAAAAAGATAGAATTATTGTTCTTTTCATTTCATTTTTATTGGTAATTGTTTTTTGGGGTGCTTTTGAACAGGCAGGAGGATTAATGAATATATATGCAAAAGAAAAAACAAACCGAATGTTAATGGGTATGGAAATACCTGCATCTTGGTTTCAATCTCTAAATGCCATGTTTATCATATTTCTAGGAACTGCAGTAGCCGGTTATTGGGCCACCAGAAAATTACAAGGAAAACTTTCATCTTCCTTATATAAAATGATTTTAGGTTTGATAATCATGGGTACAGGTTTCTTTTTTATGACAGCTGCTGCTGCCCAATTTGAAAGCAATGGTTCTTCAGCTATGTATTGGTTAGTATTGGCTTATTTATTTCATACTGTTGGAGAGTTGTGTATCTCACCTGTTGCACTTTCCTATATTACCAAACTCGCACCTTTAAAATATGCCTCGCTTATGATGGGAATTTATTTTGCAATGACCGGTATTGGAAATAAACTAGCTGGATTACTAGGTGAATCTGCCGAAGGATTAGGAGAATTTACTGTTTTTACAGGTATTGCCGTATTTTGTGTTGTTTTTGGAGGACTTGTAATGCTATTCCGTAAAAAATTGGAAGTTCTTACGCATGGTGCCGAAGATGATGAACACGAAGTAAGTGAAGAAGAAAAAACAGAATTTGTAAATAGTTAAAAATATACCCTTAAAGAAACATTTCTTTAAGGGTTTTTTATACATCTAAAAAGCAAAATACATCAACCATGAATACAACTACAACAAACGATTTTTTCAAAAGTAAAGTTTTAGGCCACCCTTCAGGATTATTCGTGCTATTTTTTACCGAAATGTGGGAGCGATTTTCCTATTATGGAATGCGTGCTTTATTGGTAATGTTCTTTACTGCTTCCCTTATGGATTCGGGATGGGGATGGCCTCGTGAACATGCCATGGCGCTTTTTGGATCCTATACTGCTTTAGTATATTTATCTACTCTAATTGGTGGCTATATGGCCGATAAAAAAATTGGTTATAGAATGGCCGTTGTGGTTGGAGCATTATTAATGACCTTGGGTCATGCATCTATGGCTTTTGAAACTCCTTTCTTTGTTTACTTAGGCTTGACTTTATTGGTTTTTGGATCTGGGTTTTTTAAACCCAATATGACCTCTATTATATCAATAATGTACAAAGATCATCAAGAAAAAAAAGATGGTGCCTATACCATTTTTTATATGGGTGTAAATGCAGGTGCCTTTTTAGGGATTTTATTATGTGGTTATTTAGGTGAAACCGTTGGTTGGAGTTGGGGGTTTGGTTTAGCCGGTATTTTTATGCTTTTTGGTATGCTTCAATTTTGGTATGCTCAGGATATTTTTGGTGATGTGGGGAAAAAACCAATTAAAAATGAATCGAAAGATTTGGAAGAAGAAGATGGTGATAAACGTGTGCCTTTTACCAATTGGCAATATATTATTATTTTTGTATCTTCTGTATTAGGACTAACATGGATATTAAATGAACCAGCCAGTTTGATTACACAAGGTTCTGTGAATTTTTTAAATTTTGAAATGTTTGGTATAAGTGGAAATAGTGTTACTATTTTATTTGCACTATTTCTCTTTATTATTTTACTGGTTTACAGATTGTCGCAATACACCAAGATCACCCGAGAAAAAATGTTAGCAGTTACATTTTTTGCTTTTTTAACCATTTTCTTTTGGGGTATTTTTGAACAAGCTCCTGGTACTCTTACTATTTTTGCAAAAGACTATACAAACAGAATTTTGGTTGGAAGTTCGGGTTTTACATTTAAAATTGTCAATACATTAATGACAATAATTCCGTTGTCAATAATTACCTGGGTATTGTTTCTGTTATTCAAACAGACCTTTAAAAAATATGCAAAGGCCAATTTGTTTTTAGGATTGAGTTTTTTAATCATTTGGGCCATAGCAATATGGATGTTAACTGTTGAATTTCAAAAAGATGCTTCCGAAATCCCTGCATCCTGGTTTGGTGTTCTTAATTCGTTATTTATAATCACATTCGCTCCTTTATTTTCGAAATGGTGGGAAAGTAAATACAATCCTTCTGCGAATGTGAAATTTGGTATAGGAATGATGTTTTTAGCAATAGGTATGGCATTTGTAGCATATGCTTCAAAAGATATTGCCCCTGGTGCTCAAACCGCATCGGTTAGTATATTCTGGCTTGTTTTTGTATATCTGTTCCACACACTTGGCGAACTTTGTATTTCACCTGTAGGCTTATCTTATGTAAGTAAATTAGTTCCTGCCAGAATGATTGCTTTTATGTTCGGAGTTTGGTATTTAGCCGTGGCAATTGGTATGAAACTTGCCGGTAAATTTGGTGAAAATATTGATAGAATAGCCGAAGCCAATGGTATTAGTTATTTCTTTTGGGTATTGGCTATAATTCCAGTAATATTGGCGGTTTTCTCGGTAATCATGAATCCTGTAATAAAAAAATTAATGCATGGAGTAAAATAATTAAGGGTAAATTATGTTAGATAAAAAAGCATTTAACATTTATTTATACATCTTTTTGTAATTTACTTATTTACTTTGCAACAAAGTTGTAGATAATAAAATTAAAATAACAATAATGAAGAAGGTTTTTTTAGTGATCGTAATTGTATTTATAGCAATTTCTATTGAGGCACAAGAAAAGGAAATTAATTGGGTGAGTATGGATGAAGCTTTATCCGCTCAAGCGAAAAAACCAAAAAAAATAATGATGGATGTTTACACCAAATGGTGTGGACCTTGCAAATTGTTAGATAAAAAAACATTTCACAATGAAGATGTTATAGCTTATGTTAACAAAAATTATTATGCAGTTAAGTTTAATGCCGAAGGGAATGAAAATATAAACTATAAAGGTCAGAATTTTGCAAATCCGAATTACGATTCATCAAAAGCAAATGTAAGAAATGCCCAACATGAATTGGCAGGTGCCCTACAGATAACAGCATATCCAACAATTGTTTTTTTCGATGAAGAAGGTAACACCATAGCTCCTTTACCGGGATATAAAACTGCACCACAATTAGAATTGTATTTAAAACTATTCTTAAATGATGGCCATGAGTCAATCGATAGCAAAGAAGCTTGGGTAAAATATCAGGAAGAATTTAATTTTGAATTTAAAGCTGAGTAATAAATTCTTTTTTTAATGGGTAACCTACTCCCAATCCGATTCTTCTAAAGAAAATAATTCACTTACTTCTACCTTAAAAATAGATGCTAATTTCAAGGCTAATACGGTTGATGGTGCATACTTTCCTAATTCCATTGCATTAATCGTTTGACGAGTAACACTAGCCAACTCAGCCAATTGTGCTTGAGTTATATTGTTTTTCGCCCTTTCAACTTTTATTGTATTTTTCATAGCTCTGCAGTTTTTCTAAATTTTCTAATTTGCCAATTGAATCTGACAATAAAAAATATTAAAATGGTAAACATATTGAATATCATCACCCACAAAAAAGATAAGTCGTAAACAAAGATAAAAGCCAAAAAAAGAACAGCGTAGTTTAAGTAGGTTGCCCATACTAATGATTCAAGCCGAATTTTAGATATAAATTCATCTTCATCAACTTCTTTTGAAAAAGCAACCAAGATAGAACCTATAATCATTAATATACCCAATATTTCGTTTAAGATATTATTATTAATAATTCCAAAGAATTTTTTTTCGCCAAAGATTTCATTTACAAAAAACCCATATACATTTACATCTAAAATTTCAGGTTCAAAATCGAAAATAACTGTTAACAAACCAAGAATAAGGGACGGAAAAAAAAGAATCCAACCCATCTTTTTGTACTTGCTCGGAAATAGATAATTTAGTTTCATAAGTTTTTTTTATTTAAAATTATAAATATTAATTTGGTATATTTTTCTTTTATCTTGTAATAGATATTTGACAAATGTATGGTTTTTTTTACATTTAGTACTATATTTTTTACTTTAAGTATTAATTATTTTACTTTTTGTTTTATATATTACTCATATTCAAATGTTTAACAATCTACTATATTTATAAATAATTGATTTATTTTTTTAATGATTTTATAAAAGAATCCTTTTAAAGAAAATTCCTTTAATTATTCTTTACTTTGCAAAAAAACGATTTGAACTATTTATCTGTAGAAAATATTAGTAAATCTTATGGTGAAAATGTTTTGTTTGAAGATATTTCTTTTGGAATTAATAAAGATCAAAAAATAGCTTTTGTAGCAAAAAATGGCACCGGGAAAACCACCTTGTTAAATATAATTTCTAGTGATGACACAGCTGATGAGGGAAATGTTACCCTCCGTAAAGGATTAAAAATAGCCTATTTATCACAAAGAGAAATTCTTGATGATAGTTTAACCATTGAGCAAACCATCTTTAATTCAGATAATGAAATATTAAAGGTCATTGAACAATATGAAAATGCTTTAAAGAATGATCACGATAGTGATACTTACCAAACAGCCTTTGATCTAATGGAGCAACACCATGCCTGGGATTTCGAAACTCAGTATAAACAAATTCTATTTAAGCTTAAATTAGATCGATTAGATGAAAAGGTTTCTTCTCTATCTGGTGGACAAAAAAAGAGACTTTCTTTAGCTGTAATTCTTTTGCAAAAACCCGATATCTATATTTTAGATGAACCCACAAACCATCTTGATCTCGAAATGATTGAATGGCTAGAGG
>VAPK010275578.1_pt1 | contig 19310 bp, 21 predicted proteins | sample 3395031 | NCBI WGS metagenome assembly VAPK01 (sample SAMN08290443, study PRJNA428436) | hydrothermal vent metagenome | isolation source: Deep-sea hydrothermal vent chimney 1 | place: Pacific Ocean: Juan De Fuca Ridge
TAACTACCCTTACCTCAAACTTATCTTTTGAGAAACAGTAGTTGATATTTAACACTAAAGCAAAAAACTCTAAATCTAACGATTTAGAGTTTTTTTTGTTTTGAAAATCATTAGGTCTGTTGCCTAACTGAGTTCGATTAATTTTATATCTTTGCATACATAATTAAGTATATGAAACGAGCATCTCAAATTCTAGTATACAACGGAACGATTAATTGCGAACAGTCCCGAAGCGTCGGGATGACCACTAAAAAACAACTATTAAACATATGAAACTCTTATTTTTAACCTTAGGTTTATTAGGCTTGGCAGTTGCAGGAATAGCAATTAAAATCTGGGCAAAAAAGGATGGTAAATTTGCAGGCACTTGTGCTAGTCAGAGTCCGTTTTTAAATAAAGAAGGGGAGTCTTGTGGTTTTTGTGGTAAAACACCCGACCAATTTGATTCATGTAAAGAACCTGAACATTAAAAAAGCTTACCTTTAGCTGATGCTAATTATTCTATACGCAGTTTTTACGCTAGTTATTGTTATTCAGATTTCTTTCTTCTTATTATTTAGCAGATTTGCTTTAGCAACACCTCAAAAAACAACACCTCAACCACAAAAAATTTCAGTAGTTATCTGTGCAAAAAATGAAGCTGAAAATTTAAAAGAAAACTTAGAGGGCATTCTTACTCAAAATCATCATGATTTTGAAGTCATTGTCGTTAATGATGCCTCTACGGACACTACCCCAACGATACTTAACCATTTTCAAAAAAAATACCCGCATTTAACCATTGTAGATATTAAAAACACCTCAACCCATTCTGGTAACAAAAAAAATGCCCTTACAAAAGGGATAGCTACTGCAAAAAACGACTATCTCATCTTTACGGATGCTGATTGCATACCAGCCTCTAAAGACTGGCTTAATGAAATTTCTTCAAATTTCTCTAATCAAAAAACCATCATTCTAGGTTATGGTGCTTATCAGAAAATTAAAAACTCTTTTCTCAATAAATTGATCAGATTTGAAACGCTACTCACTGCTACACAGTATTTTTCTTATGCAAAAATAGGAATCCCTTATATGGGAGTTGGTAGAAATTTAGCCTACAAAAAAGAGTTGTTTGTAAAAGCAAACGGATTAGAAAACCATAAACACATTCAATCTGGTGATGACGATTTATTTATCAATCAAATGGCAACAAAAGAAAATACCGAAATCTGTTTTAGCCATCATAGTTTTACAATTTCAAAACCTCATACTACTTTTAAAAATTGGTACAAGCAAAAGAGAAGGCATATCACCACCGCAAATCATTACCAACCCATCCATAAATTTTTATTAGGCATATACTACAGCTCTCAACTTCTATTTTGGCTATTGGCAATAATATTACTGACTTTGTCGTTTAATTGGAAACTAGTAATTATCCTAATTATAATACGCCTATTATTTCAGTATGTCATTTTAGGAAAGGTTGCTAGAAAATTGAATGAAAAAGAATTGTTTTTATGGCTACCAATACTAGACATACTACTGGTTTTTATTCAAATTACACTTTACATTAATAACCTAATTGCAAAACCCAAGTCTTGGTAAAAAAAACAAAAAATATAATTGACATTATAAACAAAGCAAAAAAAGGTGATGAGACTTCTTATACCTTTTTGTTGAATATGTTTTGGAAAGACATCTACAGGTTTATCCTTAAAAAAACCAGTAATGAAAATGAAACTGAAGATTTAACCATAAGAACTTTTGCAAAAGCCTTTGACAAACTCAATACCTTTAATGATGATTATGAGTTTAAAACATGGTTGATAACCATTGCGAATAATTTATTTATAGATCAATACCGAAAGAAAAGAACAGAAACTGTCTCATTACATAAAGAGGTTTATAAAATAGAAGATGTAGAACCCACACCAGATGATTTATTAATTATTGAACAAGATCTTGCTGGTTTACTTGCTTATATCAAACAGTTGAAACCCCATTATCAAGAAATGATAAATCTTAGATTTTTTCAAGAAATGAGTTATAAGGAAATGTCGAATGAACTTAATGAACCTATGAATAACATTAAAGTAAAATTATTAAGAGCAAAAAAGTTGTTGTCTGAAATTATCAATACTGCAAAAACATAATTTTTTTAGTACTTTCACAGCATATAATTATACGGTGTGAAAAAAAATTGGTTCAAACAACTCGGTCCAGGTTTACTTTTTGCAGGAGCAGCAATAGGAGTTTCTCATTTGGTACAATCTACGCGTGCTGGTGCAGATTTCGGATTTGGACTTCTGTGGGCAATAGTCCTCGTGAACATTTTTAAATATCCCTTCTTTCAATACGGCCCACGCTATGCAACTGCAACCGGAGAAAGTCTAATTGATGGTTATAAAAGGTTAGGTAAAGGAGTTTTAATTATTTATTACATCCTCACTTTTGCAACCATGTTTACCATACAAGCTGCAGTAACCATAGTCACCGCCGGCTTGGCAATAACGCTGTTCGGAATTACAGAAAGCATTACCAATTGGAGTATTATTATCACAATCATTTCTTTTAGTATTTTAATTATAGGTAAGTACAAGCTGCTTGATAATTTGATAAAAGTCATTATTGTAATATTGACAGTCAGTACAGTCATTGCTGTGGGTGCAGCACTATTCAACACAACAAAAACGTATAACTTTCAACAAGTCTTTCCTGAAGGCACGCTAGAAATAAGCTTTTTAATTGCCTTTTTAGGGTGGATGCCTGCTCCACTAGATATTTCTGCTTGGCATTCATTATGGGCTATTGAGAAAGGAAAAAATAGTGATGAAAAATTTGATACCAAGCAAGCTATTTTCGATTTCAATATTGGCTATGTAAGCACCATCTTTTTAGCCATTTGTTTTCTAGCCTTAGGAGCCTTGGTGATGTATCAATCAGGAAATGAATTCAGCAACAAACCAGGTGTTTTTGCACAGCAAATTATTAGTCTTTACACAGAAAATTTAGGTAGTCAATTTTCAATATTTGTTGCCATTGCAGCTTTTACAACCATGTTTAGCACAACATTAACGACGCTGGACGCTTCGCCTAGAGCAATGGCAAAAACAACAGAATTATTATTTAACAAAACTTCTAAAAAGTATTATTTTATTTGGATCATCTTATTGGCTTTAGGTACAATCATTATTCTTTCCTATTTCACCTCTAATATGATACAAATGGTAAAAATAGCGACTATATTATCCTTTTTAACAGCACCTTTTTATGCGATTGCTAATTTTATTCTAATCTCAAGTAAACATACTCCCAAAGAATGGCATCCATCCATGGGAATGAAAATATTAAGTTATTTAGGGATTATTTTCTTGGTCGGCTTTAGTATTTGGTATTTGTTCAATTTATAGTGAGGAAAAAGAGAAAAGAATATAGAGAAGAGAAAAAAAGAGTCCTAAGTTCTTTTCCTTCAATTTAAGATTTTTATATCGTCTAACTTCGTAACTTTGCATTTCATTATCACAATAGAATATGTCTGAAAAGTCAGTTATTTTACCGCTTAAAAAACCAAAATGGATTCGTGTTAAACTTCCTGTAGGCAAGAAGTATACCGAATTAAGAGGTATTGTTGATAAATACAATTTAAATACTATCTGTACCAGTGGTAGTTGTCCGAATATGGGAGAATGCTGGGGTGAAGGCACGGCTACATTTATGATTTTAGGTAATATTTGCACCCGCTCTTGCGGATTTTGCGGTGTTAAAACTGGCAGGCCAGAAACTGTGGATTGGGAAGAGCCTGAAAAAGTGGCTCGTTCAATAAAGTTAATGCAAATTAAACATGCAGTAATCACTTCAGTTGATAGAGATGACCTAAAAGATGGCGGTTCTATCATTTGGGAAGAAACGATTAATGCCATCCGTAGAGCAAATCCGAAAACTACCTTAGAAACTCTAATTCCAGATTTTCAATTGATACATAAAAATTTGGATAGGGTTATTAATGTAGCTCCAGAAGTGGTTTCACACAACTTAGAAACTGTTAGACGCTTGACTAGAGAAGTTCGTATTCAAGCCAAATATGACAGAAGTTTAGCTGTTCTTAAATATTTAAAAGATAGTGGTGTCAACCGTACAAAATCTAGTATTATGCTCGGTTTAGGAGAAATGGAAGAAGAAGTCATTCAATCAATGACCGATTTAAGAAATGTAAATGTTGATGTAATTACTATTGGTCAATATTTACAACCCAGTAAAAAACACTTACCTGTTAAAGAATTTATCACTCCTGAACAATTTGAAAAATATGAAAAAATAGGACTAGAATTAGGCTTTAGACATGTTGAAAGTAGTGCTTTGGTACGATCTTCTTACAAAGCTCAAAAGCATATTTTGTAATCGTTTTTCTTTTAAGTCAACCATTTCTCAACATCAAATTTACAATTTGGCATAACTATTGCTATTATAATAATGAAGACAAGGTAATTTTTGTTTTCATTGTATAAATTATTTGAATTAGTTTATAAAAAGCGTTCTAGAAATAGAATGCTTTTTTTATTATACCAATTTAATAGTACGTATATCTTCTTACTTTTGATATATATTTTGCTAGTCTGATTACTTGATGACTATATCCATATTCATTATCGTACCAAACATAAATAATTACATTTTTCCCGTCTGCAGTAACTATTGTTGAATTACTATCAAAAATAGCAGGAGCTGAAGTGCCAACAATATCAGAAGAAACCAATTCATTGTTTAATGAATATTGAATTTGCTCAACCAAATCACCTTCTAACGCATATTTTTTCATAGCAGAATTTACAGCCAATATACTTGTAGAATTTTCTAATTGTAAATTTAAAATCGCCAAAGAACCATTTGGTACTGGTACTCTAATTGCATTTGAAGTCAATTTACCCACTAAAGAAGGCAAGGCTTTTGAAACTGCCTTACCTGCTCCAGTCTCCGTAATTACCATATTTAAAGCCGCTGCTCTACCTCTACGGTGTTTATTATGCATATTATCTACCAAATTTTGATCATTGGTATAAGCATGAATTGTTTCTAGATGTCCGCTAACAACTCCAAAACTATCCTCCATAACTTTTAAAATTGGAGTAATTGCATTGGTGGTACATGATGCTGCTGAAAAAATATTCACATTATCAGGACTGTACTCTTTGTGATTTACACCATGAACAATATTCGGGATCCCTTTTCCTGGTGCAGTCAACAACACTTTATCGACACCTTTGCTTAATAAATGTCTACTCAAAGCTTCTTTATCTCTAAAAGCACCTGTATTGTCAATAACCAAGGCATTGTTAATACCGTATTGTGTATAGTTAATATCCTCTGGAGCATTTGCAGTAATTATATGTACCGTTGTTCCATTAATCAATAAAGCATTATTATCAATATCAACAACTACAGTACCGTTAAAATTTCCATGAACGGAATCATTTCTTAATAAAGATGCTCTTTTTTCAAGTACATCTTTGGTGATTTCACCACGTGTTACAATAGCTCGTAAACGCATCTGTTTCCCTTTACCTGTCCGCTCCATCAATTCTCTAGCTACCAATCTTCCAATTCTACCAAAGCCATATAATATGATATCTTTAGGTTCAATTCCGTTTGAATTTTCAGCACCTTTCAATTGGCCTGTAACAAACTTTAAGATATTTTCTTCATCTTTTTCTAAATGAAACTCATAAACTAACTTCCCGACATCTAGTTTTGCCGGAGGTAAACTTAACCCTTGTATCGCTCTTGAAATTTCAACGGCATCAAAAATAGAAATAGGTTTTTGCACAAATTTACTTGCATATTCTACCAAATTTAAAATTCCACTTACATTTTGATTAATGAGTTGATTTCTAAACAGCACCAATTCAATAGCTTTATCGTACCAAAGATCACTAATTATTTTTATAAACTCAACAGTAGCTCTTCGTTTATCCGCTTGAAAAGCGAGTTCTAATTCGTAGGTTTTATCTAAAGACATTTTATTAATAATTTTGTGTAAAAGTACCACTTCAAACGTTTGCGTAAAAGATTTATTACAAAAAAAAATCCTCCAATATATCGGAGGATTTTCTAGTTTATATTTTTCTAATTATTGACCATCAGTCTAAGGTGATCAACAAAACCATCATCATTTAAAATTTGTATAATGATTAATTCTCCTTTATTCTTTCTTAAAAGATATTCCACTTCTTGTACATTATAAACTTTAACACCTGCTACTTTTAAAATAACATTCCCCTTTTTCACACCACTTGTTATAAAATTTTTATTCCTCACTTTCACAAACTGAACTCCATAATTGATTCTATATTTGGTAGCTTTTTTGTCTGATATTTTTTCGAGACTCCCTAATAAGTAGTTGGAAAAATCTAATTTACCCATAGTTTCTTTCCCGAATTGATTGCTCAATTTAACTTTAAATTTCTTTTCTTTCCCGCTTCTCAACACAGTTACATCAACAAGATCTCCAGGTCTTTTTGCACTTAAAAAACCTTGCATATTAGAAAACTTAGAAATTTTAATATTATCCATTTTTACAATAACATCATTCACTTTAATTCCTGCTGTTAATGCAGCTCCATCTTCAGTAACCCCTGCTACCAAAACACCTTGAGTCACTCCCAAGTCTAATTCTTTCGCAATATTGCTACTCAAATCTTCAGGTTTGACACCTAAATAAGCTGTCTGCACATCTCCAAACTCCAATAAATCTTCAACAACTTTCTTTGCAATATTAGAAGGCACAGCAAATGAATACCCAACGTACGATCCTGTTTGAGAAGTAATTGCAGTATTGATACCTACCAGTTCTCCGTTTACATTTACCAGAGCCCCACCACTGTTTCCAGGATTGACAGCCGCATCTGTTTGGATGAATGATTCTATCATTCTTCCACCAGAAATATTGATATTTCTAGCCTTAGCACTTACAATACCCGCAGTAACTGTTGATGTTAAATTAAAAGGATTCCCTACAGCTAACACCCACTCGCCTACTCTTACATTATCAGAATTGGCGAAAGTGATATGAGGTAAATCTGTAGCATCAATTTTGATCAAAGCAATATCAGAACTTTCATGTGCTCCAACCACTTCAGCTTTATAGGTTTTTTGATTGTTTAGAGTGATTTCAATTTCTCTAGCTCCTTTAATTACATGGTTATTGGTAACTATATATCCGTCAGGAGAAATAATTACACCCGAACCTGTACCAACAGTTCTTTGTCTACCACCGAAAGCATCAGCACCATAAAAAAATTCAGCTAAAGGATTCGATTTAGAAATAGCTACATTTTTAACATGTACTACCGCATGTAAAGTTTCTTCTGCAGCTTTTGTAAAATCTGTAGTTTCTGCAGTGTAATTAGAAACTGGAGAATAACTTGTTCTTACTGCTACAGGCTGTGAGATTACATCTAAATTCTCAGTTTGTTGACTTTTACCTAAGATAAAAGCATAAGCTCCAAGAGCGATAACACCACCAAGAATTGAGGCAAAAACTAAACTTATTATTTTTTTCATTTTCAAAAAGGGTTTACTATTATTTTTAATTAACTCTCAAAATTACTGGTTTATTATTATCTATTCTTGACTTTAACTATACTTTAACAGCCCTTAAAGCTTAAAAAAATGTTTACATTTGCAATCATATGCAAATATCATTTTATAAATATCAAGGCACAGGAAACGATTTTATCATGATTGATAATCGTCAAAACTTATTTCCTAAAAACGATAACACGCTCATATCAAAGCTTTGTGATCGTAAATTCGGAATTGGTGCTGATGGCTTAATCCTTTTAGAATCTTCTAGTGATTATGATTTCACCATGAAGTATTACAATGCCGATGGTAATGAAGGAAGCATGTGTGGTAATGGTGGTCGATGTATTGTTGCTTTTGCCAACTTCTTAAAAATCATCAACTCTGACACCACTTTTGATGCTATTGACGGCGTACATCAAGCCAATATTATTGGTAACATTGTAAGTCTTAAAATGAATGACGTATCAACTATCAAAGAATTCTCAGATGAATTATTTTTAGATACAGGTTCGCCTCATCACATTACTTTTGTAGATAATATTACAACTGTAGATGTTAAAACTTCAGGCAAAAATATTAGATACGGTGCTCCTTATTTTGAAGAAGGCACCAATGTGAATTTTGTAGAACAAAAAAATGAAAACACTTTTAAAGTCCGTACTTATGAACGTGGCGTTGAAAACGAAACGTTAAGCTGTGGCACAGGTGTTACTGCTGTAGCAATTGCTTCACACAAGGCAAAAAAGACCAATCAAAATGCTATTATTTTAGAAACCTTGGGAGGTTCTTTAGAAGTTTCTTTCACTTGTGATAATAATTATTATAAAAATGTGTTTTTAAAAGGGAAAGCTACATTGGTTTTTAATGGTGAGATTGAAATAGAAATAAATTAATCATTCAAGTCAAAATTTAACATGCAAGCATTGACAGGAAATAAAATACACTTAAGAGCCTTAGAGTTAGAGGATCTTGATTTCTTATTCTCTGTAGAAAATGACGTGTCTTTCTGGGAAGTTAGCAGCACACAAACACCTTTTTCTAGACATATCTTACAACAATATTTAGAGAATGCTCATTTAGACATCTATGAAGCTAAGCAATTACGCTTGGTCATTACCGAAAACAAAACACATAAAAATGTAGGAATTATTGACCTATTTGACTTTAATCCGTTACACAAACGTTCTGGTATAGGCATATTAATTCTAGAAGATGAGCAGCAAAAAGGCTATGCTTCTGAGGCCTTAAACTTATTGATTGATTACAGCTTTAATCAATTAAACTTACATCAGATATATGCTAACATTACATCTGATAATAAAAACAGCATACAATTATTTAAAAAACACAACTTTGCCAATATCGGTATAAAAAAAGAATGGCTATTTTCTCAAGGTAAATTTAAAGATGAAATTCTTTTTCAATTATTAAACACATATGAGCATTAAAAAAATAATACTTTCTATTTTAGCTATCATCATTATTGCAGGCTCTGTAATAGGTTATAAATTTTACAATCAGATCTATACAGCTAATGTCATTGAAGATATAACCATTGATATTCCTGTAAATGCTACATTTAGTCAAGTGCAAAAAATAATAGCTCCTTTTATAAATGATTCAGATGGTTTTGAATGGGTAGCTGAACAAAAAAAATATATCAACCTTGTTAAAGCAGGTCGATATTTCCTTAAAAAAGGGATGAATAATAACGATTTGATAAATTTATTGAGAAGTGGCAAACAGACAACAATCAATTTAACATTTAACAATCAAGATACGCTAGAAAAACTTTCTGGAAGAATAGCTCAGCAAATCCAAGCTGATTCTACACAAATTTTAGCTGCCTTGACGGATAGTGAATTTCTTTCAAAAAACAAATTGACCAAAGCCAATGTCTTAGGAATTTTCATTCCCAATTCTTATCAATTTTATTGGAATACTTCAGCAGAAACATTTAGAGATAAAATGCTGAAAGAATACCTTCGGTTTTGGAATGATGATAGATTGGCAAAGGCAAAAAAATTAAACCTCAGTAAAAATGAGGTTATGATACTAGCATCAATCGTACAAAAAGAAACTTCTAAAATTAGTGAGCGTCCAATTGTTGCTGGACTTTATTTAAATAGACATAGAGACAAATGGCCATTACAAGCTGATCCTACAGTGATTTTTGCCTTGAAACAAAAGCATGGTCAAGATTATGAAGTGAAACGTGTTTTATTTGCCGATTTATTGATTGAATCTCCATACAATACTTATAAAAATGCAGGATTGCCACCAGCACCAATTTCAATGCCAGATATTTCTTCTATTGATGCAGTGTTAAATCCTAAAAGTCATGAATATTATTATATGTGTGCCAGTGTTACCAATATTGGAACACATGAATTTGCTAGAACATCGGCTCAGCATGAAAGAAATGCCGCTAAATACAGACGATGGATAAGTAAACAAGGAATTAATAGGTAAGAACATGGCTTTCTCAAATTATTTAAAAGCCATTCTTATTTGCAGCTTTCTATTTTTTAGTAGCCATACTATTACTGCACAAAACGATACTGCTTTCTGGCAAAAATCTGACACCTTAAACAAACCACGAAGAAATGCCGTTTACATCACCGAAGCTTCTACCGCTGCATTCACATTAATTGGTATCAATCAATTATGGTATGCCAATTTTGACAAATCTTCTTTTCATACTATTAATGACAGCAATGACTGGCTACAAATGGATAAAATAGGTCATGCCATGAGTGCCTATTATGTAGGTAAAATGGGCATGAATGCGTTGGATTGGGCAGGTGAAAGTAAAAAAAATCAATTATTGTACGGAGCTACACTTGGGTTTGGCTTTCTTAGTGCTGTAGAAATTTTTGATGGCTACTCAAAAGAATGGGGTTTCTCGACAGCTGATATTATTGCCAATGCAACAGGAACTGGCTTATTGATAGGACAAGAATTATTATGGGATGAACAACGTATTCTTTTAAAATATTCTTTTCACACGACCAAGTATGCCAATCAACGACCCGAATTATTGGGCGAAAATTTCTTAGAACAAACCTTAAAAGATTATAACGGACAAACCTATTGGCTTTCAGCTAATTTATGGTCGTTTCATAAAAAAAGTAAGATTCCTAAATGGTTAAATATCGCTTTTGGTTATGGTGCTGACGGGATGATTTCAAGTAACATCGACCATTTCATCAACAACAGCCATGAAAGAACTCGACAATACTACCTAAGTTTAGACATTGACTTGTCGAAAATAAAAACTCAATCAAAGCTATTAAAAACAGTCTTCTCAACTCTAAATTTCATCAAAATACCTGCTCCAACTTTCGAAATCAACTCAAAAGGGAAAGGGAAATTTCATTTTATCTATTTTTAACAGTCTGATAATCAGTGGTTTTTCTATTATTATTTTGCTTTGTTTTTTTTGTAGTATATTCGCCTGCTAATTGAAAATGCGTTTAACCCCTTTTATGCATCAACAATGAAAAAGAAAACTAAAAAACTATTATTGCTAGTAGTAGTTCTTTTTGTAGTTACTGGTTTTACTGGTATGTACAAAGTTAAAATGACTAAGGCAGAATTTAACGTGCCTGACGAGAACTATTATGCAACCGTACATCAGGTTATTCAACCTGAAATCAACTTCTATTCTCCTAACTTAGGAAAATCTTTTATTGGTTTTAAAGAAGCATTGGCTTTTAAAGAATCACAAGGAAAGTACTATAAAGTAAATACCTTAGGGTATTTAGGGAAATACCAATTCGGTAAATCTACTTTAAAGAGATTTAAAATTTACGACACTGCTCAATTTTTAAAAGACCCTGAATTACAAGAGGATGCTTTCTTAGCTTTATGCTCTTTAAACAAATGGATTTTAATTAGAGATATCAAGCGTTTTGTAGGCAGAAGAATAAATGGCGTTAAAATTACAGAATCTGGTATTTTAGCAGCTGCTCATTTGGCTGGTGCCGGAAATGTAAAACTCTATTTACGAAGCTGGGGAGCTACAAAATTTGAAGATGATTACGGTACAAGCATTGCTCAATACATAAAGAAATTTGCTGGTTATGACACTTCTTTTGTTCTTCCAATTAAAAGGCCGAAAATTTAAGTTCTATATCTAATTCTAATTGATTAGAATTTACATTTTATGAATTATAAATATCGCAGGTCTTTTGTGTAGATTTTCTTTTGTTTTTTTCCACTTAGCTACAGTCATTGTTTTGATATATTCTGTAGGTAATGTAATATCTGCCGCTATACACAATTGAGTATTATCAGACAATGTTTGCAATAAATCAATCAGTAGCTTTTCATTTCGATAAGGTGTTTCAATAAAGATTTGAGATTGATTTTTATCAAATGACCATTTTTCTAATTGTTTAATACTCTTTTTACGCTCTGATTTTTCAATAGGTAAATAGCCATTAAAAGCAAAATTTTGACCATTTAAACCTGAAGCCATCATTGCCATAATAATTGAAGAAGGGCCAACCAAAGGCACAACACTGACACCTTTTTCATGTGCCATTTGTACAATCAAAGCTCCTGGATCAGCAACAGCTGGCACACCAGCCTCTGACAATAAGCCTACATTTATTCCTTTTGCACATACATCTAAATAATATTGCGTTTCTAACACATCAGTATATTTATCTAAAGAATACAAATGTAATGAAGGTTGTGATTTTCTTGGAGATATTTTTTTAATAAATTTTCGTGCTGATTTTTCATTTTCAACAATATAATAATCAATATGCTCAATCACTTTTTTAACTGAAATTGGCAAAACCTCTAGCGGTTCATTATCGCCTAAAGTAGTCGGAATTAAATATAATTTACCTTGTTTAGTCATGGTTGAGTTTCTGAGCAATTATTGTACAAGCCTTATCTAACATAGAGTATACATTCTCAAAACCTTTTTCACCACCATGATAAGGATCTGGAACGTCAACATTTTCATTTGGAAAAATTTCATTTAAAATCAGGTAAACGTTGGCTTTATCATTTTCATTTCTAGTCAAGCTCAACACATTTCTTTCATTTGAATTATCCATAACATAGATCAAATCAAAATTATCAAAATCAGCTACTTGAAATTGCCTACAACGTTGACCTGTAATATCAATACCATGTTTTTTAGCCACCGAAATTGAACGTTTATCTGGCAAACCTCCAATATGGTAATCACCCGTTCCTGCAGAATCAATAAAAAAATTATTGGAATTTACTTTTGATTTCAAAATACCTTCAGCCAATGGTGAACGACAAATGTTCCCAAGGCAAACCATTAAAATACGAGTCATTTTAGAGTAAATTTAAAAGGACAACTTTTTAGTAAGGTCTTCAACGTATTTTCTAAATTGCTTATCAGTTTCTGTAAGATTGTCAACCGTTTTACAAGCATGTAATACAGTTGCATGATCTCTACTTCCTATTTGAGAACCAATACTAGCCAAAGAAGCTTTGGTCATACGCTTGGCAAAAAACATCGCCAATTGACGAGCCTGAACAATATGACGCTTTCTAGTTTTAGATTGAAGTGTAGTGACATCCATCTCAAAGTATTTAGAAACTACTTTTTGAATGTAGTCTATTGACACTTCTCGTTTGGTGTTTTTCACAAACTTATCTACTATTTGTTTGGTTAATGCTAGCGTGAATTCTTTTCGGTTAAAAGAAGCTTGTGCAATCATTGAAATTAAAACACCTTCTAACTCTCTAACATTAGATTTTATATTTTTAGCAATATATTCAACTATTTCTTCTGGCATTTCCACACCATCTCTAAACAGTTTGTTTTGTAAGATTAAGATTCTTGTTTCAAAATCAGGCGGCATTAATTCAGCTGACAATCCCCATTTAAAACGAGATAATAAACGTTGTTCAATATCTTGCATATCAACAGGTGCTTTATCAGAAGTTAAAATAACCTGTTTTCCGTTTTGATGTAAATGGTTGAAAATATGGAAAAACACATCTTGTGTACCAGACTTACCTGATAAGAACTGTACATCATCCACAATTAAAGCATCAATCATTTGATAAAAATGAATAAAATCATTTCTAGTGTTTCCCTTTACAGAATCTATATATTGTTGCGTAAATTTTTCTGCAGAAATATACAACACTGTTTTTTCAGGATGTTTATCTTTGATATTCACACCTATAGCGTGAGCCAAATGCGTTTTACCTAAACCAACACCTCCATAAATTAATAAAGGATTAAAAGAAGTCCCTCCTGGTTTATTAGCTACTGCCATACTTGCAGATCTTGCCAATCGGTTAGAATCGCCTTCTATAAAACTTTCAAAATTATAATTTGGATTAAGTTGAGATTCAATTTTTACTTTTTGGATACCTGGAATGATAAAAGGATTTCTTAACTCTCTTTTATCAATTTCTAAAGGAACCGTAATTCCTTGAGAATTAAAGGGCTTTCTATTTGAGCTTGGTATTCTTACCGTATGCGGATTTTTACTACTATATGCATTCTCCATCCTTACATCATAAACCAATTTAGCATCCTCACCCAATTCTCTCACCAAAGCAACTCTTAATAATTTGATATAATGTTCTTCAAGCCATTCGTAAAAAAACTTGCTCGGCACTTGAATCGTCAATGCTTCTCCAGAAATTTTAATGGGTTTAATGGGTTCAAACCATGTTTTGTAAGCTTGTGGCTTTATGTTGTCCTCTATAAAAGACAAGCAATTATTCCACACTGAAGTAGCAGTTTTACTCATTTTTAAATCTAGTTAAGTTGGTTATATCAACAAGAAAATTCTTTGGGTTGTTCTCTTATTAATTTGAGCTACAAAAATGTGAATATTTTTTGTCATAAAAAAACATATTTGCTATTGATTATTAATTATTTTTTACGTAAACTCTCACGCCCAAATATAGGAAATATATGTTGAAACATGAAATAAAATTCAGAGTACGTTACGGAGAGACAGATCAGATGAAATATGTTTACTACGGCAACTACGCACAATACTTTGAGCTAGGGCGTGTTGAGTGGCTTAGAAACCTCGGTGTTTCTTATAAAAACATGGAAGAAGAGGGTGTGATGTTGCCTGTCATGAATCTTAACGTAGATTATATACAACCTGCCAAATATGACGACTTATTGACACTGAAAACTACCCTAATAAAGATGCCTTCTGTTAAAATTGAATTTAAATTCGAAATTTTTAATGAAAAAGAAGAGTTACTAACCAAAGGCTATACAGCTCTAGTATTTATTGATATTAAAAGAAATAGGCCGACTAGAGCACCTGAATATATTACAGAAAAACTAAAAGACCTATTTTAACTGGTGTAAAAATTTACTGAATTTTAGTAATTTTAACATGCCTTAACTCAGAAAAAACCTGTTCCATTTTTTTTGCTTCATTTTTACGAATAGCAATTTCAAACTCACAGTTCATTTCCATTTTTTGTTGAATCAATCTAAGGTCATACTCTTTAACAATCCGCATGACATTATTCATGTATGGATAGTCAAAAACAAGCTTAAAGTGTATATCTATGGTCTTTTCAATAACTTCTGAAGCATCTAAAGTCAATTGTGCTGCCGTTTTATATGCATTTACCAAACCGCCTACCCCTAACTTTGTGCCGCCAAAATAACGCACTACCACCACCAAAACATTTGTCAATTCTTTAGAAAGTATTTGTCCGTAAATAGGCTGGCCTGCAGAATTATTAGGCTCACCATCATCATTTACCCTAAATGTAACTTTTTCAACACCTAATTGCCAAGCATAACACCAATGCCTAGCTTTATGATGCGATTTTTTCAATTCTTCAACAATTTCTTTGACTTTATCTTCATTAGTTAGAGGATAAGCATAGGCTAAAAATTTACTACCTCTATCCTTGAAAATAATTTCTTCAGAAGGTTTTACTATTGTTTTATATGTATCTGAGGCTAACAATGACTATTCTTTATGATTTTCAACGTGTCTGACAATATCGACTGCCTACTGATTTCTTTACCTATTAGTATAGGAGCTTTTAATCCTTTGGCAAAGGTTACATCTCCGACAAAAACCCTAGCTTCATCCCATAAATTGGCATCAATAAATGTCTGCAAAGTCTGAGTTCCTCCTTCAATAAAAACAGATTGAATTTCTAATCCATACAAAATAGCACAAATCTGCTGAGCAATTGGTGCTGAAAAATCTATCTTTTTATACATCAAATTTTCAGTATCCTCTTTTTTATTTTCTGTAAAGACAATGGTTTTTACGCTTCTATCCAAGACATTGAAATTATTAGGAATTCTCAGGCTTGCATCCAACACCAAACGAATAGGGTTTTCGCCACACCAATTCCGAACATCTAACTTCGGATTATCAGCCACCACAGTAGTTGTACCCACCAAAATAGCCTGCTCTTCCATTCTCATTTTATGCACCAATTGACGTGAATATGTATTGGTAATCCAAAAAGGCTCTATTCTCTTTCGCTTTAACAACGGACTTACAAATCCGTCTTTTGTTTCCGCCCATTTCAATACAATATAAGGCCTCTTTTCGGTATGAAAAGTGAAAAAACGTTGATTTAAAGCCACACATTCCTCTTCTAAAACACCAACGACAACTTCACATCCGTTTTTCTCTAATTTCTCTATTCCTTTTCCCGCAACAGCATCAAAGGGGTCTACACAACCAACAACCACTTTTGGGATACTACTTTTCACAATCAACTCTGAACATGGTGGCGTTTTACCATAATGATTGCAAGGCTCTAAACTCACGTACAAAGTTGACGTTGCCAACAAACTCTTATCAGCCACAGCATTGATTGCATTTACTTCGGCATGATTCTTACCATACGGACTCGTAAACCCTTCACCAATAATCAAATTATTACATACAATAACACAGCCCACCATAGGATTAGGGCGTGTAGTACCCAGTCCGTTTTTTGCCAATTCCAAACAACGTTTTATGTATTTTTCATGTATCTTCACCTCGTAAAAATACAATATATTTCCTATGCAAATAAGAAAAATTAAAGCTTCTGACAATCTAGAAATTGAGCAAATTATCAAAGCCTCAATTGTAGAATTTGGCTTACCTACAACCGGCACAGCTTATGAAGATCTGGAGACCACTAAAATGTACGAATCATATCATGGTAAAAATGAAGCTTACTTTGTTATTGAAGAAAATGGCTCTACTGTTGGCGGAGGCGGGATAAAAGCCTTAAAAAACAATACCAACAACATTTGTGAGCTTCAAAAAATGTATTTCTCACCTACCATTAGAGGAAAAGGTTATGGTCAAATTTTAATTGAAAAATGCTTGCAGGCTGCCAAAAATTTTGGCTATAAGAACTGTTATTTAGAATCTGACCCTTCTATGAAAGCTGCCATTCACGTATATAAAAAACATGGTTTTGTTCATTTAGACAAACCGATTGAAGGTACCGGGCATCATGCTTGTGACGTATGGATGCTTAAAGGTCTAGACTAAAGGTTAGCGATACCTCAAGTATTAAAAAGTCACTTGAAAACTAGAAATAAATAAATTCAACACCCCTAAAGTCCCCTCAAGGGGACAACCTTAAAATCATATTCATAAAATAATTAGTGTAAATTCGTGTCTTATAACAAAGCACTATGACACTACTCGAATTAAAAAATAAGTTTTTAATAGATTTAGAAAATCTATATCCTACAAAAGAAATTTTATCTTTCTACACCTTATTAATCAATTTTAAATTAGGCTTGAAAAATGTTGATATTGCTCTCAATCCTAATCAAATTCTAGAAGACAACAATCTTACTTATTTTCTAAATGCTTTAACCGATTTACAAAACGAAAAACCTATACAATATATAATAGGTGAAACTGAATTTTACGGATTGCCTTTTTATGTAAATCAACATGTGTTGATACCAAGACCAGAAACGGAAGAGCTGGTAGAGTGGGTAATTTCAGACTGGAAACAGGAGACGGAAGATAGGAGACAGGAGACAGGAGACAGGAGACAGAAAAAAACAATCAACATTCTTGATATTGGCACTGGTAGTGGGTGTATTGCTATTTCTTTGGCAAAAAATCTACCCAATGCTTCTGTTTATGCAATTGATATTTCAGCAAAAGCTCTAGAAATCGCCAAACAAAATGCACTATTAAATAAGGCAAACGTTCATTTTACTGAGAATGATATTTTAAATACGAATGTCATTCAGACCCCGAGTATTCGGGGGAAGAATCTCAAATTCGACATTATTGTTAGCAATCCGCCTTACATACGCCAGTTAGAAAAGCAAGAAATAAAAGACAATGTATTAAAACACGAACCTCATGTCGCTTTGTTTGTTGAAAATGAAGACCCATTGTTGTTTTATGACCGTATCGCCGATTTTGCGAAAGAAAACCTAACTAAAAACGGAAAACTCTATTTTGAAATCAACCAATATTTAGGAAAAGAAACCGTCGCATTACTTAAAGAAAAAGGGCTTACAAACATTGAATTGAAGAAAGATCTATTTGGAAATGATAGGATGGTTAGAGCAGATTTTATTTCCAAATAGAATGGTAACAAACCTTGCCTTTTTCAGTAAAAAAGACTAGACTCTCTCTGGACCAACTATGAATTACAACTTTTTTTAGCTTAACATTACAATTAAATCAATCTATGGAAATCATAATTACAATAATTTTAATATTGATATCAATTATTTTATATGAGAAGTATGTGTTAAAAAATAAAACCCACAAAGAAAACAAATTTCTATTTACTTTTCGAACAATTTTAAAAGGACTCCTTTTTTATTCCCTCATTGGTTGTTTTATGGCCTATCTTATTATAGTTTTTTTCATAGGAGAACAAGATCACCCTCATAGCATGACAGGCCTGCTATATGTATGGCTAGGTCTATTTGGTGCAATTACAGGTTCTGTTTTAGGTTTAATTTTAGCATTATCAAACAAAGCCAACATAAATAAAAAGCTAGTAATTTATTCTCCACTCTTTATAATCATTATTTTGCTTTGGCTTCTAATAATGGAGAAATTCTAGATTTAATTAAACATATTAGCCTGAGTTCGATCTAATATTTTCACAACCACATTGCTGATTTTACAAAAGGAAACATAACCAAAACGGTAAACTATAATTTTGATAATCCAACCAATATTTAGGACAAGAAACCGTCGCATTATTCAAAGAAAAAGAATGTACTAACATTGAATTGAAGAAAGATCTATTTGGGAATGATAGGATGGTTAGAGCAGATTTTATTTGCAAATAGAATAGCTAATAATACCCCTTAACTTTCTCAATAAAAAAACTAGCTTCGTTCCTGCCCGTCCAATAGGCGGGTATTACTAGATTTAAATCATTAAAAAGCATTTATATCATTACGTTATCTGCAAGCACAAAAAACTCAAATTCATCTTAAAGAAAACAATATAAAATAAAAAAAGATAAACATTTCTTTTTTTAGTTAGGAATACTAACTATATTTGCGTCAGCAATGTTGCAATATAATTTTAAAACAAATAAAAATGAGTAAATCAATTTTTTATCACGCAGGTTGTCCAGTATGTATAAATGCTGAACAAGAATTAGTAAACCTTATTTCGTCAGAAGTAGAAATTGTAAATCTTGGAGAAGAAAAGTCAAGAATTACAGAAGCAGAAAATGCAGGTGTAAAATCTGTACCTGCATTATTAACACCAAACGGAAATGTAATGCACATA
>VAPK010705860.1_pt1 | contig 19256 bp, 20 predicted proteins | sample 3395031 | NCBI WGS metagenome assembly VAPK01 (sample SAMN08290443, study PRJNA428436) | hydrothermal vent metagenome | isolation source: Deep-sea hydrothermal vent chimney 1 | place: Pacific Ocean: Juan De Fuca Ridge
GACAATGGGGAACCATTTCTCCTGTCCGGTTTGTGGCTATTATTGCCTTGGCGATGGCGGCCACGGATGTATTGATAAACCGAGTATGTGTGATTTAGACAACTAACGACAAAGTTAACAAGCCCGCCAACGGGCGAGCATATAAACCAATTTTTAACACTAAGGAGGCAGGGCAAACACCGATAGCCCGCACGTTCTCGCGGGTCTTCGTTGAACGCATTGTCACGTGATATTATGGCCACAGCATATACTAAGCTTAAAATTAATTTAGAAAAGGGCGTATTTGAAGGCTCATACAAACCGGAAAAGGTTAAACAATACAATGTAAACTCTTTAACCGGAAAGGTAGAACAGGTGGAATTAGGGCCACTTGTCAGTAAAGATGACTACGAAAAATTAGTAAAAAGGAAAGAAAATGACGAAAAACATATTCACAATAAATACAATAAAATAATTAAAGAGTTAACGGAAGCAGAAGACAATAATAAAGATACTATACAGTGTCTTGTTATGTCTGGCGGTAATATGTTGAATATTGATGGGAACTTGAGGCCGGGGAAATTAACAGATTTCTTTAAGGTTCTTGCTGCTGCTTGCCACGAGTTTAAACAAAGATCAGACACATAACGCCCAACGAAGAGGAGAAAACGACAAAATGATTACCAAATTTGGGAATGAATCGACAAAGCCAACACCTTTTGCTACCGAAATATTGAAAGCCCTAAACGAGGCAAAGCAAATTCACCCGGAGTATCCCAAAGACCCAGTGCACATGGTAGCTATTATGGTTGAGGAAGCTGGTGAAGCAATGCAGGAGGCCAACGATATACTGTGGGATCACGGCTCCGCAGATGATCTTAAAACAGAACTTTTGCATACTATTGCCACGGCGATACGGTGCCTTGAGGGGCTGAAGGAGGATAAGACATGATTTGCACAAAAGTAGTAAACGTAACAATCCCGGTTGAAATTTCATACGCCAAATCAGCGCCGGAGAGAGGTGCCAGAGAGAACGGTATTCCGATTGAGCCAGATTATCCAGGCGATGTCGATGTTGATAGCGTTACCATTATAACGGATGACGCTGATATAAATGATCTTCTCCTGGAAAACCTTGACTATGAGGCTTTGTGATGGCGAAGCAACCAAGAAGAGTGCTCTTTTATACCGGGCCAGACTGTGATAATGCAAAGACCGGGGAATATCATTCTGTGAAAGATTGGGGTGATATTTTGCACAGTTCATATTCTACTTTTTATTATCAATTGTTCCGTAGCAAACTCTTTAGAGCAGATGGTTATTTATCTCAAGGGAGATTCAATCAATATATAAATCCTAAAGCGCAAGACGACCCAACTCCAGTATGGGACGAGATTGACCCTGGCTATCTCCGTGATAAAGAGCTTTTGCGTGAGAAGGTGATTGCTGAGCTAAATAAAGGGAGAACTACTGCACAAATAGCGGCTAAATTGCACGCCAATACTGAGCTGGTGACAAGAATACGCAGCGTAATGGGGAAGGAAAAAGCTACTAAATTAACTCAAAAGCACAAGTGTAAATGCCCTACTTGTGGGCAGATATATTACCGAACAGGATTTTACACTGGTACTGGCCTGTGGCGGAAGATGCACGATAAAGGAGAGTGCAAAATTCAGGGCGATAGCAGCCGGCGACAGGTGTATAAAGATAGCATTCACATCACGGGGCTTGATCTAAACTCAAATACGTCTGTATTTTAAAGGGGAATATTTTGAAAGAATTAAACAGGCACGATTTTAGCGGGTCTTATGCTTCGCCCAATAGATGTGAATATTTCACCAACGAAACCTTCTCTGTCGGTTGTTTCCAGTGGGTCAAGAAAGCTAATGGGAAAGGCCTTAAAAAGTCGGCTGTCAAGTTCCGAGTGAAAGGGCCATCCTCGGCCCCTGAGCTGGTCTTTAATGCCGCCAAAGAAATATGCAGCGAACTTGATAACGGATGGGCGCCTACTACTAAGAGCATGACAGTTAAGTGACAACTCCCAAAGTTAAAGCATTTGGGCTTCTAAGCCCCTTCATATGAGGAGCGCCGAAGTTTAGCGATCAAACGAAATATAATCGCGAAGATCGGGATGCGTAATAGATCGCTCTCCTCGAAACACAATAGTTTATCAGCAACCCTTCTAATGTGGATGACGGGGCCACCCACATTAGAAGGGCTGCTGTCCAGGACCGCATGTGCTCACTAAAATTTCTTAACGTACACTTTCAAAACCCCGGTGGCCGACAACACTGCATTCCCGGTGAGGGTCATGGTCAGCACAGATCGCACAAATCTATCGCTGTAGCCGCCACCAACCGCTGGAATAACCTGCTCGGTGGCGGCCGTGGCCCTGTTGAGCAATTCGCCGCCGAATACATCCGCCACATCTTCCGCATCAGTAAGTGTGATATCATATAAATCCGTGGGTGCGGTGGCCCCCGGATTAGTTACGGCCAAATGCACAAAGCCCGATATCTTAGCGTCGGAGGCCATGGCCGGAACGGAGCCGTCGGCGGCATCCGCTGTCCAGTCCCATATGTGCTCTTCTACCCAGAAATCACTGATGTTTATCCTGTTCATGCTATACGCTACTGATCCGGCCATTATACTACCCCCTGTTATTTAAATGTCTTCCTGCCACATTATTTTCAACTTAAATGATTTATTGCCGCAATCTTTACGGAGTAACTCCATTGCCACAGCACTGCTCAACACTGCTAATTGCCCGGCAAGCCGACCAAGGCTGGTACCAACCCCAATGCAGCCCTCAGAATCAGTCTTATATCCGCGCGAGGAATCCCCGGCCCAATTCATAACGTGGATCTCTACATCAGTACGGCCAGCAACTCGTTTTAACTTAAACACACGACCGTGGAGTGGAGAGTTAAACGGCACACAAACATAATCATCGTCTGGGATGCATGACATATCAGTCTCATTCTGCTTCCAGGGCAGCTCTATTGTAGAGAGCTTAAACCCTTCACGCCACAGCAGCCCACTTGTTCCTTCGGGCGTGGAGACATTCCGGATTAATTGGTACTCTCTCATTTCTTGCATTTATCTAACTCCGCTTTCTGCCATCGCTCAAGCTGATATCGCTCTTGGAGCCATGCCGGGGTGACCTTGTAATTCCCGTCAGGGAGCTTTGTTATTACTCGGTCTGCTGGAATTACGGTCAAGCGCCGGGGAGCGCAACTGCTCAAAGAGAGCAGACAGCCCAGGAGCGTCACCATGAGCAAGATACTGGTTAAATTTCTGCTTGTCTTTCGCATAGGTCGGCCCCTTCTTCCTGCCCTGGAGGTAATCATCCAAGAGCGGCAGGAGGAACCCCAGGATTGTGGCTATTAAAGACAACATTATACCGAATTAGCACCGGTGGCACCCAGGCCGGGAGTATGGGCGACGGCTATATCAGCAAAGCGCCTGGCGGCCTCACGAGTAATGGTTGGGACAACGCTTAGAATATGCTTAACCGCAATGTCTGACGTGTCATCAGGGCTAAGTTTCTTGTTGTATTTCTTGAACATGGCGGCAGCGTATTCTTCGGCCATCGAAGCCGCATCTTGAGAAACCTTAGCAATGAAGTCATAATCGGCTTGTGTTGTCTCCAGGTGCAGGCGCTTAGACCATTTCCGGGCTATGGCTACAAAATAGCCTACGATAATCGCTGAGAGTACTGGGAATACGGCTTTGGTTAATAATCCTAAAATTACGGGGGCGAGAATGTGCATGGTGTTTCTCCTATTTTAATTTAACTTTCCATAGCCAATTGCTTGCTTATCACTTCGCTTTTACCATGAAGTTCTGCGAATAATTCAACCTTTGACCGGACATCTTTGTAAATTTCTTTATAATATTTTTTTCTATTCATGCCATCAAGCAGACCTCTATCAATGATCTGCTCAGCAGAACTGCAAGTCATGGCTTTTTTAATTCCGAAAGACAATACAAGTTTAGGATTAAAAACTTTTGTTATGGTTATTAGCTCATCAACTAATGGCGCAATCTCTTTGTCTAAAACATCAAGGCCTTGTCCTCCTTGGGTATTTACATACTTAACAAACTTGTGCATAGACTTAAAGAGCCGGTCGTTCACTGTGTATTTTTCAGCCTTCATTTATAACCTCCAATGCTTCTTTAGTAAACCACTCGTTATGTACTCTAAAATCAGAGCATTTGTTGTGTAGCATAGTCTCACTTTGATGTCTTGGAAGATCAGCACGTTTTGACATTACAAGCTCTAATTCCGTTCCGTTTGCCGCTCTTAATTCTGACATTCTTCTGCCGATATCGTTTGTTATCCCTATTTTAACAAAACCATTTTGGCTGATTATTGCATAAACATATTTGACATTAATATCTCCAGTATCAAAATGTTTTAAGGCTTCCAGGGCAGCTGTTACATTATGTAATTTTATAACCCGTAATTTAAGTGCTATTGTTACATCAGAGTTTTTTATTAAACTCAAAAGAAATATTACCTGGTCGTAAGTCAATAGAAAATCATTTGCTGGCCTGCCTCCTGTTGACCGTGATTTTCGTACCTTCAGAATGCTAAATTTTTCAAAGTCTGTTTTGTATTTTCGTATTAAATTAGTAACTATCTTATGCTCACGTTCCAATCCTTGTGCCAACATAAAACTTCCAGTTCTTGCTTCGTCCTCGAAAATCTCAACTTCTCTTTTCATGGCCTTACCCCTTTTATGATTAATGTTTAATTCTAAACTAATCGTAAAAGGTCAAAATGGCAAGCAAACTTTATTGATAAACCAAGTCACTTGAGTTTCACGGTAATTGTAACCTGTTTGCCATCCAAAGGCAACGGCGGATAGGTGGTAACGTCAAACCCTTTATAAGGCGGTATTAATTTAGTTAGAACAGAAGAAAACGGGCTTCGGTGGCCGGCCTTATCCCAAGCAACGGCCGCAAAGTAATATTTAGTACCCGGCTTGAGACCGGAAATATCCACATACCCCAAGTGCTTGGAGTCAATGGCCCCAGTTATGCTCTGGCCGTCTTTCAGAGCTACTGTGAACGCTGGGGTCTCAGAGACCAGTACGGCGACCGTGCCCTGGCCGGAATAAGTGTATGTGACATGAGCCGTCCGAGCGCTGGCCGGAATACTCCAGATAATTAAGCCCATGGCAAACATTAGGAATCCCATCAAAGTAATGAATATTCGTTTCACTTTTTTTGTCTCCTTCTCAATATATTTTTTAGTGCATTCAAGCGAGCAAAAATTAAGTTGACATCCGTGAATAACACAATGCCAACCCCAACGATTACTCGCGCCCATTCTGTGCCCCTTGTAGTTTAAGCGTTGTCTGGATAACGGCGATGTCTTTCTGAATATTTTTAACCCCGTTATACATTGCGCCCTGGAAACCAAGCCAGACTATCAGCAACGGGACAAACAAAACGAGCCACCAAGTACCGAGTTTGGTGGTTAGTGCTTTCCATATGGATTTCAGGCCCTGTTCGTGCTCTTGGAGTTTGATCTCGTGATCATCCAATCGAGTCTGGTATCCAGAGCACCCATAACATCTGCGTTCTTCTCGGCGTCTATCTTCCATTATCAATTAAAAATGGAGTAATAATAGTGCTCTGTTCCGGCAGCAGCCGCCCCATCAGCTGTCGTTACTACAAAACTAACGCCTGCAGTTTTGTCTGATAAATATACCCCGCCACTACTGCCCTGCCGCGTGGCAGCGGCGGCATTAGCGGCCTGCACTAAAACTACTGAACCAGCAGTTACCAGTATATTAGGTACAGTAGTATTTATCGTGGCCCCTAAAAAGAAATCACCTATGTTGGACACTAATGATAGCTTTGGAGAGAGTAACGGATAATCGGTTATGTATGATACAACCCCACCTATGTAACAAATTTGGTCAGAAGTACCGTACGCCGGATATATGTTTAATAAACTCGCAGTCGATGAGGTTGCAACCGCTTCAAATATGACAAATGACCATTCATCGTTTATGGTCATTGTACCAGATACAGCCACTCCACCGGTAATTTCACCATAGATCGCATTACCCTTTACCAGCGCTATGCAGGTAACATGATCACCCACGGCTGCCGTTGAGCCTATCGCATACTGTGCGTAACCATTTAACGCTGTCTGCGTTATTATCCGAACCCCTTTAGCAATTGGTGAAGGAACCGTTGTTTCGGCTGCATCAGTAACAGAAACCAATGTCGTTGGTGAATCATTCGTTCCCCATTTAGTGCACAAAACGCTGCCTACCGGGTCTACTAATACGGGTTGAACGTATTCACCTACGTTTTTACTTGTGGCAGTGTAAGCCCGTCTGCCGGTATAAGCTGTCGCAGTCTTATCCATCGTCTCAACACGTGTGGGCTCGTTGTTTGTGAATAAATCTAAATTAGCCTGGCCATCATACACGTTGCAACGGGTATCCGATATGTTAACCCGATCACAACTGCTTACCCCGATGTCGTTGTTCGTGGAAGAGTATAGGTTGTTAGACATATCTACATCATAAGATGTTCTTAAAATGGCGCATGCCCTAATGTTAGCCTCAAAATAATTGCTTTTAATAAGCACGCCCTGGCACGTTGACACCACGTACACGCCGATATTCTGCCCCTCTAAATCGTTACCGATCACCTCCGCGGACAAACAAGTTATTAGGTAAATCCCGCCCCCTGAAGAACTATCGTCGAGGATGTTGGTATCGATCGTGGCATCATAATCATTCTGGTAAATCATATTGTTCAGTATGCGCAAGACATTAACACTTACATAAACGCCCCAATAATTGTTCTGAATATTACTGTTCTGTATTGTTAACCACCCTAACGGAGCAGCCACATTGCTTTGAACGCCAACATTAAAACCTCGAATATCACATGCATCTATAAGAATGACGCCCCAAAAAGTAGACGTATCAAAATAAATACCAGAACTTGTGCCGGTTGTTGCATATCCGGTAATCTTTAACTTGGTAAAAGTTATGCCTGATGTGTGACTGCCTACAACCCCGTAATCCATTGTGAAAGCAGTTATATCAGATGCTGTTATTACCTCCGAAACCTTCCCCTCGCCCTCGGACTCATAAGAAGCAGAAGTGCCAGCTAAAGTAAGACCGGAAAAACCAGTTAAGTCAATACTGGTCGAGATCAGATTTAAATCTATAAAAGTAACCATCCCACTGCCACGATCAGGCAAGGCGGCTAAAGCTTGATTGATGGCCGATGTCATGTCGGTGGTACCAGGAGTTACGTTTTGTGTCCACCAATCAGGGTAGACCTCCGTAACCGAACCCCGAGCAAATACCACACCCCCCAAACCCCAATTAAATACCTGATGAATACCCGCTTCGAACGGGCCGTTAACGGTTAATGTCCCATCGCCAACAAATACTGCGCCATCCGCTAATACCAGGGTTATATTACTCGGTACCGTTTCCGAAGTTGTAAGAGTATAAGTCCCCGCCCGGAAATAAATCGTTTCATTTGCTGACCCAATAGAATCTACAAAGGCCTTTAACGTCTCCCCGCTACCAGCCGCCCCCTGATCGGTTTCCGATGGGTTTGCATGGTATTTTCCAAGCCCTAACAGAGCGAGACCTTCCGTTACCGTCCCGGAATTCTCCAAAAAAGATTGAGCAAACGTGGCTATAGAATACGCACTAAGAGTGCTGACATCCACATTCTCGAGAGCATCAGCCAGGGAATTCCACCGCAGCACTTTCAGTGCATCGGGATCTGGGATTTGTAAATCTGTTTGTGAAGAAGATACGGGCAATTGCACCCCCCTACCTATCTGTTCTTGCTGTTGCTGGATTAACCGGGTTACTTTATCCACAACTAATTCAAAACTCTCATATAGAGAGGCCATCCCCTCCGTGAATTTGGCGTCCTGGCTGACCGGAATGTCGAGTAAAATGGTAATTGAGTTACCGGTAGCGTATGCGATGGTAGTGGTAACGGTTCCCCCGCCAGTACAGTCGTTATTTGTACAGGCAACAGTATAGTCTACCCCTTCAGTAAGGGTGGTCTCGACCGTGGTTGTAGCCGTGGCATCAGTTCGTACAACTTTTAAATCCCCCGACGAACCCGCCCCAAAAGTAAACGGAAAATCTACCACTGATCCGTTACACTGTGCGGTTATGTTGGTAACTCCTTCTGGAACTGTCATTTATTATCCCCGTAGAGTATTTTTGTGAAGTCTTTACCCGTTTTTAACTCTATAAAAAATAATTGAGCTTTTATAAAGGTTTTTTTATCCTCGGTACTCAGCCCGGTCATAAACTCGTTTAGGTTTTGTTTCTTGATTCCATGCAACGGAGCCATGGCGTTTATCGAATTTACGATTCCGGGAAGCGTCCCCCCATACCGCAGGTATTCACCCATGGCACTAACAGCCGCTTTTTTATCACGGTATTTCATGGCGAGTTTAGCATTATATAAAGCATTCCCCCGAGGGGTTATCCAGAATCCCTCACCCCCACCGCCCTTACTGGCGATGAAGTTACGTTTAAGATTCAAAAAATCCGAATATGCTATCTGTAGGGGGTCGTAAGTGTATAAAAATGCGCCGCGTATTGATCCTAAATACCCGCGCGAAGGTTTATTGGCCAATGCTATATATTCGTTTTCAAGTCCAAAAGACTGCATGGTGTAAAGCATTCTGTCTCGCACAGTTCTGGGATTAAACACGTCTGGGAATAACGCCCTGCGGGATAATAGCTCGCTTCCCAGTTTTACAAACGGCTCTCCACCCTGCACTATAACATTAACCGGGCTTTTTGCCATCTCCAGGGCTATGTCCTTCACCGACATTTTCCCTTGCAACCAGGCGTCCACATACTGCGGGGCCGCATCCAGTCCCGCCCAATCTAACAGGTCACTGAAAGCCCCTATCCTGGTAAACGCCAATATCTTGCCATCCGCATCTCTTCCCAAGAGCACGTGTGGCCGATTCCGTATTTCGGGCGGCAAGGATTTTTCTTCTTCTGGGTATTTTAGGTTGTTCCATACCTGCAACGCCGCCCAGAACGCAGACGCTTTTATTAAAAACTTTCCGACTCTTAATGCAGTATATGGACTTTTTATCAAAGATCCTAATGCTTTTCTTCCGATAACCTCGGTAAGCCTGTCGTCTGTAGCCGCATTTACAAACAATCTATGGTACCGTCTAAAATTGGCTTCTTTCCAAGACCAAAAAGGTATCAAGTGTTCTCTAATCGCCCGGCCGGCTATACCCACACGATCGTAGGCCCCCATCAAATCATTAGACATTAAATACGCACGGTCTTTTATATCAAATAACCCTCTAACCTCACCCGGTATTGAAGCCGCATAATCCTTTGGCAGTCCTTCCGGTGCGCCCTGCAACTCCTTAAGAAATGCTTTATAGGAAGCAAACCGCAATATAGATTCTCTAAAATCTGTAGATAATCGGGATGTTTTCCAATAGGCTTTCCATACTTTGGCCGGGATTTCGGCCGCGCCGGTACGTTGTTTTTCTAAATGGGTAAAAATACTTAGTTTGTTGAGTTCCCCCATTTCCTGTACCTGAAGATTTGATTCCATCCCCCCACGTTCAAACCAATCTTTTATATCTCCTGATAGGGGGGCATCATTTTTAAATAGTGGAATTAACTCTTTAATTGATGCGGGCACTTCCTTAAAGGTTTTAGGATTACCTACAAATAGTGGATCTGCGTCCCCGGTTATGTTGCGGATATTGTACTTGAAAAACCTCCTTGGAGATTCTAATTGCCACATTTTCCACTGACGTAGTAGTTCCTTGTGAGCTACAGAAAACAGATTGGTGCTGCTGCTGTTTGTGAGGGCGTCAAGAGTATCGGCCACCTCATTTTTCAGTACAAACTCCCTTCTTTTGCCGCCCACCGCCAATACCTGGCGCACTTGATCCTTGGTAATCCCGATATTTTTTAGTGCCCCACCGGCTAATTTCTCAGCCAGTGACGCCGGGATAGTGTCCGCCAAATAAAAAGCATTACCGTCTCTCGGCTGCCACGTTCTCGATCCCTCGGGGATTAATTTCCGCCAGTCATCTAACCCTTCTTTTTTTAATACCTCATCCGGGATTTCACGAACTTTTTTTAATCTTAATTCACGAGCTAATCTTTCTTTAGCTCTTTTATACTCCGCCCGCACCTGATCTATAGTGTTATACCCTTTATCTACTGCTATGATAGTTTTAGCCACCTCGGTATCATAGATCATCTGCGACATCACTTCGTGTTCGGCTTGAAGGTAATCCGTATTTATATCTAACTCACTCCCCACCCGTTGCCTCATAAATCCACGGCCTGTGGGGGTTTTTAATTTACGGCCACTTCCCACAAAACTTTTTGTTTCCGCGTAATCTAAAACTTGATGCCTAAAATAATTTTTCCCAGATACTAAATCTGATACATCATTACCTATTTCGGTGTTAGCTTTTACATACTTATCTTTTAACTCCCCCCACATACGTTTACGGGCTATCAAAGATTCCCCAACTTTTGGAACTCGGTTTATCGCCGCATTCAATCGGTTTAACTCGGAAGAAACTACCTCCGGGGTTAAACCGAACGGAATTTTTTTGCCCTCTTTTGCGGTTTCGGCCAGGTCATCGAATAATACTTTCCGCCAGAATATATTATATTCTCCGGAATTTAACCCCCCTACTATCTGCGAAATTTTAATTATACTTTTTTGCGCGGAAATTCCATGCTGTTTAGCTAATTTTCTGAGATCAAAGGTTAACTGCGCGAACTCGCCTTCCCCCCTCGGTATATGCTCAAATTCTCTGGAAACCAGCATCCCCGCCCGTTTAACTTTCGCCGTCATACGATCCCAGAATTTCGGACTGCGGATACCCCGCGCCGCCGTTACCTTTTTCTCTAATTCTGGGTCCTTAAAAGTAAATTTTGGTTTTGGTTCTTTATCTACCGGGGCCGGTTCAGGTATCATCGAGCCGGTATCCGGGGCATTAACCAACGCCGAACTATTTAATATTACTGTTTCATCATGCTGGGGTGACGCCGGATTTTTCACGGTTACCACATCTATCCCCCTGTCACGTGCCTCAATACCCCCGATGGCTTCCATGACCTCTTGGGAATCGTAATACCTTGAAAAATTATAATCAGGATAGTTTTCAGCGGCCCACGCCGTCAAATCTTGTTTATTTAAACTTTTAAGCTTTTCAAATTCTGTTTTCCCCAAAAACTTTCTGGCCATGTGCACCCCGGCCCCTGCGTTCGTTGCCCCCCTACGCATGGCTACCTCCTCCCCAGGAAAGGGGGGAATATTGAGTATCTCAGCATCGGGGTTAATTTCTAACTGAATCCTTTCTCCCCCTAAGTCTTCATGCGGGGAAGTTACATCGGCCGGAGTGGTATATAACCCCTGCGGCTTGTTGAAATCAACCTTAACGCCGGGTTCTTCAATGCGTTGTACTACCAAGGAGGACTTTATTTTATCAGGCTTATACTCTTTAGGAATTCCCTTATCCCTCGAAAGCATGGATCGCCGTATCTCTGGGTTTTCATCGATATCCGATAATACCTGAACCGGAGTTTTCCCGGTTTTTGTGTATATATCCCTGAATTTTGCCGACACATGTGGAACAGCGCTCAATGCCCCCACTAAAACCGCCGCATCCAAAAAATCTTTTGGCTCTGGAACTTTTCCATGCAGGGCATTTCCAACAACAGTCATCGCTCCGATCTCTGCCGGAATTCCCCCTACCGCCCCCGCAAAACTCGTAGCCGCTCCTGTGGCATATCCTTTTACTGTCTCATCCGCCGCGTCATACACACGCTTCCAGAATTCTCCGAACGAGTCTATATGCCCCTTGGCGTATTCGTCCATCAATACCTTACGCATACCGGCCGGTAAAGCGAACGCCCCCCCGAGGGCCGTTACCGGGGATTCAAGCCCCAGAAAAGCCCCTGCGGCCATAAATGGGGCATCCCCAGCTATGTTGGCCCCCTGCATCACGATGCGTTGCGTTAATGGGAGGTTTTTTAACTGGTATTCAGATAATTTTGTCTGGCCAATACGGTCGTGAACCGGCGGTAGTAAACCGGTAACAGAACTCTGGAACCCGGTCATGGCCGCCTCTGATACTGACGGGGGGATTACTTCATGGGGTTTTAGACCCAGCTCCTGGGCTTTCTGTACTGTAATCTGCGCACTGGCTCTACGAGCTTCAAGACTCGGGCGGAATATGTCAAAGAATTTATCCCACATCGTGGCGGGGGGCGCCTGCTCTATTATCGGCGATAACGCCATGTGATCCTGGACCGCCTTTTTTATGGCCGTATTATCCGGCGGGGCCACCGGTTCAAATCCTGGCGGGGCCACCGGTTCAAATCCTGGCGGAGCGGGCGGCATTACTTGCTTGGTACTGTTACCCATTTTCCGGTCTCCGAATCTAAACCGATAGTCTCACCGGTGGTGGAATTATGCCTGAAATTTGTTAACTTATGCTTTGTTGGCTCTACGCCGCTTAGGGTATTTAATATCCCAACCAAATTAGCAGCATTAGTTAAATCGTTCGTGTTTTTCTTAAATGGGGCTATTATTTTACCGACCACATACGACTTGCTTCCCGGAGTAAGCATATCTATGCGCTTTTGAAGATCTGGCTCCCGGTCGAGTTCTTGTGTTAGGGCCACCAATGCCCGGTAACTGTTCTCGCTCGTATCCGGAGAAAATCCAAATATTGATGACCCTTTTTTTATCTGTTCTTTTATCGTTTGACGGGCATCCTTCGTTAGCGTGGTTACTACTTTTTCCTTCGGATCTAAAGATCTCTTAGCTATCTTCCGGACAATCTCGGCATCGCTCCGACTTAACTTTCCGGGGATAGGAATAATCGCATCTGGATTTATAAAACCCCCGTCCACTGCTTTGGTTATTTGTTTCCCAAAAAAATCATAGTTACTGGTTTTAAACGGATCTTTCATAGATACCGCCTTGTTTGCCAGGACAGTCCAATTTTTAAGTTCAGTACCGGACAATTCTTTGGAATGCATTAATAATGGGAGTATTTGATCGAAGTTCCCTTTAATATACTCCTCCCCCAGAGCGCGTTCTTCCGAGTCATGAATCTCTTTTTTCTGCTTTTTTATTTGTTGATCATGATATTTTGCCGCCACCAGAGTAGAAGTCTCTAACTGCTTTTGCCGTAATTTGGCAGCTTCAATTTTTTTTTGCCGCGTCCCCGGATCGAAACTTTTAAATTCATCCGATTTTAATATTTTTTCAGCAGTATAGGGATTCGCATCTATGAGTTGATCCGCCCGTAAATTATCTGCTGAATTGGTAAACTTATCGATCAAAACATTTTCTTGAACCGGAGTCATATATCCCGCCGCCACCATCGAAGCCGCTCCTATCTCCACATTCTTTTTAATCAATTCTCGGTGCGCAGGGTTAACTTCTCCTGCCGACTCTTTAAGCGATTCATCATACTGCTCAGAAAACGCCCCGAGAGCCTGCTTAGACATCACGTCGAATTTTTTAACGCGGGCAGTGTGGGTGAGCTGAACCGATACTTGATTGAATTTACGAGCGAAAGCGGCTTGTAGTACCTTATCCCCGCCTGCCTCTTCAAGATACTTATTTTTTAGCGACTGAAGCTGAGCGGCGGTATCAGTGTCAAAGTTCTTATAATCCTGCCTATGCGCCATAGAATCAGCATAGGTCTGGGCGTCGGCAGCCAGGCCCCTGTCTATTTTAAGTGATTTAAGCACACGGTCAGCCCGCAATTCAACCGCTGCTTGAGCTTTGGCCTGTTGAGAGATTGACCGTGCTCCGCTGACAATGCCGGACCCCGCCTGTTGCGCCGCGGTTCCCTGCGCTTCGCTGACCGCCGCGAATGCCCCCGGCGATACAGACGGAGCCGCGGGAACCGGCAGAACACTTGTGTGTGTGAATTGTGGTATTACTGGCATGTTATTTTTTAGGACTGTTTGACCAACCCTTATAAGCGCTGTATCCCTGCCCAGCAGCGCTTCCGAGTCCCGATAGAAGCGTTCCAGTCGCACGGACTTTTCCAGCCGCTTTGGCCTGTGCGCCACCAAATGTTAGCAACCCCGCCCCCTCGCGTAAACTATCAGCCTGCTCCTTTGTTGCCTTCCGTATCGTTAACGCTTCTATTTCCCCCTCTGACGCGGTAGAAGCCAACATGGTTAGCGGACTCCCTGAGGATAAATCCACCCCGGCTTTAGCATACAGTGCTCTCTGTGACGCCAGCAACCTACGAAGCCTCGTGCGTGCTATATCCTCCCTGGATGCACCCTGCCGTTCTGTCTGTTTTGCCTGTTTCTCAGATATGGCCGCCTGCATATCCAGTGCAGCTTGCCGTTCTTCGCCCGCTTTTTTCTGAGCTTTAGCACTGGAAACCGCGGTAGCCACCGTGGCTACCGCCGCCGCGGCTTCAAACACATAACCTACTACCGCCAAGCTCATTAGAAAACCCTCGCATACAGGCCCATGGCTTCCCCGTTAACCCCGTAATTCATCAGAATACCTTCACGCTTAAAGCCCAACTTCACGGCCATCCGTTCTCCCGCTTTAAATCCATCTATCACGTATGCTTGTAACCGGCGAAATTCATATTCTTTCATAATCTCTGCGAATTTAGTTACTATGGCTCTGTAAACCGTTATACCATGCTCGTTATGGGGTATCAATACCCAACAATCACCCATAGTACTATCGAGCATCGCCACCCCCCCACAGGATTCCGTTACCCCATCAATTTTCAACGTGAAAGCAGGCCCGCGTTCCCCCCATAATTTTACCGCGGATTCCCAGTCACCGATGGATGATAATAAAAAGTCAGCTTCACGAATTCCACGATCCAACAACTCGTATCCGTGTACCATATCATATTTAATTATCTCAACCTGCATTTACACTTAGCTCATAGGATATGGACCGTACCGTCATGGGTAACGGAACGGTCTGCGATATAACGAGTGGCGCATCCCGGCCCCAACTCCCGTCAAATGGTAGTATTTTTTCACCTGAAAATGGTACAGGATCTGCCCCGGTACCAAATTTAATAGATTTCAAATTATCCAAGTCCGTCCCAACCTGCCCGGCATACGTCTCGAAAAATGAAATGGTTATCTTATTTACCCGCTCAATTTTACCTTTATTTATCCCCCCGCCAATATCCACATAGGGCGTGGTAGGCTCTACGATGGCCGGCGCCGGCAGTCCTACGTGTATCCGATTTCCATATCTTTCAAGAGAAATAGCCCCCGCAGTAACCGTTAACTGCGGGTGGGTGGCCCCATCAACCAACACATCCACGACTTTACCCTCCAGATGCGACAACCCACTGGTAAAATCTTTCTGTACTTCCTGGAGATTACCCCCCGATGTATAGACGCCCCATCCAGTAGAATCTATTCCAGATAGCTCAATTGTTGTCCCCGTGGGATTAGCTACGGTGTATGCGGTAGTAAGTCCCTGGTTAACCTCGGTCATCCCAACCACATCTGTTACCCGAATGATTTCACCGCCGGCATAAGTATTTACCACGGAAACTACTGCCGGACTGGCGTTTGTAATGCCTGTAATGCTTAAAGAATCCCCGCCGTCGTATGTAACCCCTGAATGCACGTAAAAGCAATCCCGTATATCAAAAAACTCAATCGGTTTAAAATACTCCACGTAGCGTTTAGTCTGCCCATCTATAACCCGCCGGACGATCACCCATACTTCATCTTCCTGCTCACCGTTACTTATCGTCGCCACGGACTCAAAGAATCCGTCGGTTACCACCCTAAACCATGCATATGTTTTTTCCTGGGTTTCGTAAGTCATTCCGAGCAATTGACCATCCGCCCGTACTACCCATACGATTGGAACAGGGGCCGTTTGAAAAGCCATGTCTGCCGCCCCGGATAATAAGGCCGTACTTCCTTTTGTTATGTGGCCGGCCACACGTGTCATGTTGGTTGAATTATATTTATCATTTTCAAATGAGTAATCCAGTCGACTAATCGTCCTCCCCGATAGACTTGTCCACATTATAGAATCTGTTACGTGGAGTGGGGCCATGTTCTTGGTTCCTATCCCGGTCTGTTTTTTAGCTGATATATTAGACTGGGAGAGTGGGTCATTCGAATTGGTCGCCCCGAACTTCCACACCCCGCCAAGTGTTCCTATCATAAGAAAATCTACTCCGGCCAACCAGTGAATGCCCTCCACCTGATTGGACACCAGGGTAAACTCCATGGCTGCGTCTGTAAGCGCTGGATTTCTGGAAAAATTCTCGTAATCCCCGGAAACACTATAATTTAAAGTCTGTGGGAATCCAGGAGAACCACCGGTAGCCAATCGTTGCTCAAAAAATACCCCATAACTGGGATAACCATTCGTGGAATCCCAAATAACATCCTCTAATGACCAGGTAGTTGTTCCCGTAGTGGACGATAACTCTTGCAGAATTTCACCGTTAGCCGCAAGAGTTGATGTATAAACCGTTATTCTTAAAAATCCGCCATTAATATACACATACTTTCCGACATCCCCAGATCTGAACGCATCAACAGAGCTTGACAACGTGCATATCTGCCCTGTTTTAGTGGCTGAGGGGGTGAGGGTGCTATTGGGGGAGTATTGCATTAACCAATCGCCAGATGGTATTGGATCGGTAGTGAGAAAGTCATCCAGTATATCCCCGACTACGACTGTCGTACTGGTGAAAGCCGTTATCGAAGCTCTTGAGGCCCCGTACTTTATTACCCGGCCAACATCCCCAGCTAAAAACACGGCTGCAGACGCGGTAAAATTTATTCCGGTTCCGGTTACCGCCGACGGAGTTAATGTGGCCGCTGGGTAATACCCGATTTCTCTAGTGGGGGGCGGATTAAATTTCATAGCACCAAACGTCCAGGATATATCCGATAAACGAGAAAGCTTGGAAGGGGGGTAACTCGTGTGAAACGTATAAAGTACGTCAGCGCTTTGGGTTATATTTATTTTATTTAGATCCGCTTCTAAATAGGAGGTTGACACTTCAACCGGCAATCCTGCATCCGTTATCTGGGCCTGATCCTTATAAAACCGAAAATATAGGTCACCCATTTCGAGTATATAAGTCTGCTCAGTTGAGAATTTAAATGGTTTTACGAGTGTGGTTTTAGTGGAATCTTTAACTTCAGTAACAAAATATGTCCCCGGCATGCGGACGACACCCCCTTCCACCAGAGGGATAAAATTTTGTATAGTTTTGCAGCCCGATTGATACTTGTCTATGTCCCCCCGCCAATCAATTTTAGGGGACAATTCACCCCCGTTAAAATTATTTCTGACCGGAGTTATTTTCATAATACAGTGTTGTCAATCTCAAGTATTTCAAATTCTATTGACACCATGTCCGTAGCAGCTGATTCAATACCTAGAAATCCAACATCACAGGGGCCTGCAAAGGGGCCTTTGGCCGATTTTAAACTAACACCAAACCCACCGGCTACCCCGATTTCGCGTTCAACTAATTCTAAAATTCCGGTATAAGGAGTGGCTGCATCATCCGCGTGGGGTCTCTGCACCAGATATATGTCTGCTACTTTGCCGCCCTCCGCGTATATGTTTTTCGAAATTATATACGCTGTTTTTCCAGCCGGCACACAATAACATGCAATCTGTGATCTACCCATTGCCGCCGGAGTTATCCCAAGTGAACTCCATAACGCGCCACCGCCGGCTTCTTGCAGCGTTAATGTGCCCACATGGGAGCCACCAGTAGCAGAAAACTGCGAATACACCCCCGACCTGGTTACGCGCCAAGTATTTATCCTTAATAAATCTGTCGGTAACGGTACCGCGGTAAGGCCAGCGGTTTCAATCGTCTGGGTTACGGCAGTCCATCCAGTCCCGATACCTTCGAAAGTTATTTCCTGTGCACCTACATCGGCGGCAGAATCCGATGCGCTATCTGATACCAACTCCAAACTGGTAACCACCGAGGGTGTGGGCCATACTCCATCGACGGTAATAGGCGTTAATACCGTACCAACGAGCATAGCCCCGAATTTGCTTATAATATCGTGACCGGGAACCAGTCCCTGCTTTATGGCCATATACCATCCACGATCAAGAACCGTACTCGCTGTATTTATGCTACCTACCGGCATTTACCCAGTCCTCATTTCCGGTTTCATCCGCTAATCTATCGCTGCTCAAATTAACCCCCTTAGCAGTTGACAACGCTCTGGAATATAAAGTCATCATGTCCTTAAGCTTTGTGCCGGATTCAGGCAGTATTAAGGATAACTCCCCGCCCATGCGATACGCGACCGCTGATATGAAAATCGGAGTATATCTAGCCGGATTAGTTTCCCTACGAATATACTGAATTACGATATCCGTATCGGTATTATCGTAATCCGTAAATAAGCATAAAGTGCCGTCTGCTAAAGTCTCAACAACATACTTCCCATCGGCCGCACCTGGTGGATAAATCGGGGGATCATCCGCCCGGTTACGACATATGCGAAGAAAATCAGATGGGAGAATATAGGCATATAAAAACCCTTGGACTGGGGCTACGGAGTTACGGGCTAAAGCCACACGTGTTTTAGCGAAAACCCAATCCGCCGCTGACAGCACCTCATCCCGTACGTACGGCCACACTAAATTAGCCTGATCAGCCGCTGTAGAATTCTCCGTTAATAGGTCTATTTTAACTTGTCCGATCCGGCCTAGGGCGAGATTGACAATGTCTATTACAGAGTAAGCCATTAACCGGCCTGAAGCTTGGCATTAACCCTTTTCTCGCAATGGTACCGGTGGGAAGCTAAAGCGGTCGGAGTCTTCCAACCGTCCTTACCACATAGATCGCACCTCAACGCTGGTACCACTGGCTCGGTTGGCGGGTTGACTGCTGGCTCGGTTGGCGGGTTGACTGCTGGTACCGCTCCAGGGATAACCCGGAACGTTTCCTTTATTGCAGTTTTTTTAGAACCCCGTATTTTTCGATACACTTTAGTGCCCGGAGGCCAACCCTCAAAATTCCCAGCAATCGGGCTCTCGGACTCAATACTGTCCGTATCTCCCGGCCAGTACCGCCGTGGACGGTTAGAATCATAACATCGAGTTCTACATTTTACTGAATGGACTGACATAGTCTCTCTCCTAAAAATTAGGCCCGCCGGAAGTAACCGGCGGGCCTATTAATCATTAATCGTTAGCCCCATCTGGCCCCGGCCCAAAATAAC
>VAPK010177669.1_pt1 | contig 19248 bp, 11 predicted proteins | sample 3395031 | NCBI WGS metagenome assembly VAPK01 (sample SAMN08290443, study PRJNA428436) | hydrothermal vent metagenome | isolation source: Deep-sea hydrothermal vent chimney 1 | place: Pacific Ocean: Juan De Fuca Ridge
ATTTCAGGATGCCCAATAGTATGGTGCGAGTGATCCAACAGTATACTTACGGTTTTGTTGGGCGGAATTGTCAAAGACCCCGTTCCCTTAATAAAATCATCTGATGCTTTGATGCCCTTGACCCTTGCGACACTTTTAAATCGCTGTTTGCTTTCTTCCATAAACGGAATGGTTCTCGGAACCAAATACCATGTACTACCGTATAAAAAGCCTCTGCCGACTGCAAATTCAACAGTGCCCAATTTTGGTTCTAACCAATCGAAATCATCAAAATCAACGTTTTTCCAACCCCAAGGATGCTTTTTTGCAATCAGTTTTTCACCCGGTCCGGCGGCATAGTAGCCTCTCAATGAATCACTGACGAACGGTATACTTTTAAAACCCTTATTGTTGATTACCTTCCATTTTGAGGCCTTTTCGGTATTTAGGTTTACGGGGTTGTTTTTATCACCTTGCAAGATAAAGGCAGTTTGAAAGGTCATGGTAGCTGCTTTTCGATATTCGCCAAAATTGACCACCTCAACGGCAATTACATTTTTTCCGACAACCAATTGATTTGCAATATCAAGGGTTTCATAGCGGTAGTTATCAATGTCACTCGATGAGGGGCCTGAAATACGATAGGTGCCATTAATATGAAGGCGATACCTATTGTCTGCTGAAATATGTATGATGAATTTCTCGGGGACTTTCTCAAGTTTGAAACTACGTCTGAACAAAAACAGGCGTGCATCGAGTGTTGACTCGGTCGGGTGGGTGATCCACTGCGAGGTCCAAGCGTGCTTTAATTGAGTGAACTCTTTTCCTTCATGGTTGATTTCCACATCGGATTCTTGTGACTGCACTTTAGTTGCAAACAATAAAAAAGCCATGAATACACCAAAGACCAAAGGCCTGAAATTCAAAGTATCATTGATTATTCGTTGTATTGTGCTTTTCATATTTTTCATGTGTGTTTGTAAATTATCCCCTCAAGAATATTAATCTAGACCGTCGGGTTTTAATCGGGTAACCCTAAAGTCGTCATAATATATATATGAATCGTTTGCAGGAGCCCAATCGGGTGTATTACCTCCGTGAAAAGTAGAGAAATAAAAGGAATCTACTTCGCCCAATGGAGCCAAACGATAACGAACCTCTTCATTTTCAATCACTTTCTTGCCATCGACCCATACTTCCATTAGGCCATTGAACTTATCAGTGTCATTTACTTTGATGTGCTGGGTGATACGGTGCCAATCATTTGGTTTGAAAAAAACGTTCATTTTGACCGTATCTCCCCATTTGTGTTCCATATCCATAAAGTAGAAATAAATGATGATCTCGCCACCTTTCGTCCACATATATCTTGCGCTCCAACCTTCACCGTTATCGGGGTGTATTCCGCCGGTGTATTTTTCGCCCCCACTGGTGAGTCCTGGTAATTTCCCCCCTAAAGCAAAATCAAAACCTTCGTCGAATTTAAGGTGGTAGTCAAGATAATACTCTTTGGCCTTGGGCAAGGGTTTGTCAAATTGTATACCGCCTTGTTTTGGACCTATGGATCCTTTTGGGTACAAGACCTTCAATACTTTTCCGAATTTAGGGTCTTCTTCGATTAAAGCCCTATTGTCAAGAAGCATCCATGTTACTTCACCAACATCTTTACTAAGGTTCTCAGAGGAATATTTTCCGATAGTGTTGCCCTCAAAATCGAGCTGAAAAACGATGTCGTCATCTATTGATCGGGCGATTTCGGGTTTTATTGTTTTTACAACTTCTTTTGTTTGATTGACTTTACAGCTAAGACAGCTCACTAAGTGAAGTGCTAAAATGTATTTTACGGTTTTCATTTATTTATAATTTCGGGTCTTATAAGCCTAAATGCTCAAACATGAATTTTTTGGTGTTCTCTACGGCTTTTTTTGATTCAGGCAAAAGATAATGACCTTGCCAAACATGCCACATGCCTTCATAAACATCTAATTTAACCATCTTGTTATTATCATCCAACACTCGATAGAATCTAATGGCATTGCTCAAGAATATTTCTTTGCTACCCACTTGAATCAATGTGGGCGGAAAATCTTTTGAAAAATCACCGTAAACAGGTGATACATAGGGATTTTTGAATTCACTTTTTGGCGCATAGGCCAAGGCCGCATTTTCTAAAAAATCATTGTGGATCAAAAGAGGATCATTATCGGCCAAGGTAAAATAGGTATCGCCGATTCTATCAATATCAGACCACGGAGACCATAAGACCAAAACTGCTGGTAAGGCTAGCCCTTGATCACGCATTTTCAAAATACTGCCCGCTGAAAGGCCACCACCTGCCGAATCACCATAAATAGCTATGTTCTTGGCGTCATATTTTTGCAATAAACCTTTGTAAAACGATAGTACTTCATTAGTGACTTGTTCAAATTTTGCCTGTGGCGCCAGAGTATAATCAATGGCCACAATACGCAGGCCGGTTGTTTCTGCCAAGGGCAGCATAGAGGCCAATGTTACATCGGCACTTAAGACGACGTACGCACCCCCGTGAATATAGAAAATGACCTTATTGCTTTTTTTATGATTTTTTGGTTTGATATCGATGGCCCTGATTCCGCCTATTTCAACCGTATCAATGGTTGGTTTATAAAATTGTTTGATGGGTTCTAGGCCCGTCAAAACCAGACTATCTATAAAACGTTGGGTTTTAGCCCAGTCTTCTACTGACCCGTCTCCCTTTGGTAAATGTGCTTCCCTTTTACTGCGCGAATAATTTCGTATCATTTCTTGCGCCTCGGCAGAAATGGTTTTGGGTACATAAAATTCATTTTTGACGGTTGCAGGTTCTAAATATGTCAACGGATTGTTTTTGGGAAGGCCTTCATCAACTATTCCTTTGAGAACAACCCGTCCCTTATCAGGAATTGCTTTTACCAAGGCATAGTTACTATTGTTATAGGAAATAAGGGTGCTTATAATTTCAATATTGTTTTGGCTAGCCGAAAAACTAGTCCAATTATTGGGAATCCTTATTTTCACGGTCAACGGAAAGTCATAAAGGGAATTTTGCATCCCATCTGTAAGTAAAAAAGTTATTTCATCGTCTGAGATCGGATCTACTTTTAGTTCGTGCGTGGCATATTCTTGCGAATATTTGGCAACATTGGTAAAAGTGCCCATCCATATTTTATCTTCTTTTTCTTTTAAATAGTTAAGAAACCCATCGGTCTTGGTGTGTGCTTCATCAGAGTTGATATGGTGAAAATGCGTACTCAGCCATCCCCTGAAATAGTTCACCCCTTCAAGGGTATCGGTTTTGGTGAGAATGGGCAAAAGATATTTGTCTCTTGAAGCGTTGTCTTTATAAATATGGGGGTTTGAAATACTGTTGATATGGTTGTAATCTATCGTATTAGCCTTATTGGGCAGGCCGATAACATCTCTTGTAGCGATAAAGAGTTTGCTTATTTCTTGGTCATTGCCCTCGCCCCATGGGTAGGCATAGATCAAACATTTCTGATTATTAATTTCGGTATTGATTTTGTCTTGTGTGGCCTTTAGACGTTTTCGATATTTTTTTAGTGATGGGTTTCGCTCTCCTTTTTTAGGGTTTTCATACCAATTTCTATCATCGTGGCCTTGAATATCATTGCCTGACCGGGCCAATTTTCGATAGCAGTCCCAACATTTTACATTGTATTTTTCATTGGCTTCGGTCATTAAAAACCAAGTAAAATGAAAATCGTACTTGCTTTGCATTTGGGCCCAAAAGGGGATGTCTTGCTCGTTGTTATCATCAATTGTAAGGGTAAAGGCCGCCAATTTATCGTCGTTCCAAAGGCAAACCGAGGCATCACCTATGGTTTGAGGCCAAACTTTATCGGTAATTTCAAATCGTTGGGTCGTTGTGGCTCCCAAATTAAATTCTTCTTGGGCAAGAACAGTGGACGGGCAAAAAAAAGCCGAGCAAAGTACGGTGTATATGATTTTTGTCATCATTCTCTATTGAACTGATAAAACTATCAATGGGTTTTAAATACTATTTCCGATACCGATTAATACCGTTGAGAAAACAATCACTGCCAAACCTAGCCAAAGGGTTCGCATGGTTTTTTTTGAAACTCCTTTCCACTCTTTAAAATAGAGCCCCCAGAGTGTACTGAACAAGATGATGAACGCCATGTGAAGTGTCCAACTAGCGAATTCATATTCTTTACCTAAAAAAGTGGTGCCCATACCGTAAAAGAAAAATTGAAAATACCAAGTTATTCCACCTGCGATGGCCAATAAATAATTTTTTGGTTTACTGGGGATGGTCTTATCGGTAAAATCACCGAAAGTCTTGTTTTTAAAACTCAAGGCAAGGGTCCAAATAAAATTGGTCAGAAACCCTCCCCAAAGTATCCATACCAAAACCGCATTGTTTTGAAAAATATCTTTTACACCGTAATTCAATGCTTCTTCGGCGATGGGTTTTCCGGCGGTCAGGCCAAAGGCAAAACAGGCACTTAAAATACCTGATACTATGGCGATTATCATACCTTTTGAAAGATTGAACTCGGCTACGGTTTCTTTTTGTTGCTCTGCATCAAGGTCTTTTTCTTTCAATACACCGGCTTTTCCGGCAATGGCTATTCCGACAAGACTGACCAATACACCTATGAGTACCACAATACCTCCCTTAGTTTGTAGAAGGTCCGAAAAGGTGCCGTAATAGATGGGTGGGATCAGCGTACCGAAAGCTGCTGTAAAACCCAATGCCACAGCCATGCCCAACCCGATGCCGAGATAACGAAGTGCCAGACCAAAGGTCAGGCCACCAATACCCCAGAACATTCCGAACAGAAAGGTATAAAATTTGACTTCTGCACTTGCGGCCCCTAATACATCAAACAGACTCGGAACGGTAAACCAAGCCATTATTATTGGGGCGAAGATCCAAGCGGCAAAACCCAAGACCAACCAAGAGGTTTCCCAGCTCCATTTTTTGATTAGTTTAAAAGGTATATAAAAACTACCAGCAGCCAAACCGCCAATGGCGTGTAATATCAATCCAATAATGGCTCCCATATTTTATATTTTAGATGTGTGAATAATGTGTACAACCTTAGAAATAGAATTTTCTAGGCTGCCTCAAAATTTTTGATCAATAATTTTTTCGCCAATGCGAGTTCTTCTGTGGTAAACGGTTTTGCATTTGAGGAGGAAACCGCTCCCTTTAATTCAAAAATATTCTTGGCTCCTGACAAGACCGTTGAGATTCCTTTCTGATCCAACACCCACCGTAGGGCAGCTTGAGGCATATTCGTAATATCATCACGCATCAAAAAATCAAATGCGTTCACTTGATCGACCCGTTCCGCCAACTCTTCTTTTGAATAACGGGCATTCAGGGTGCCTTCGGCAAAAACGGTGTCTTTTTTGATTGCTCCTGATAAAAAACCGTTAGCCAAGCATTCTCTGGCAAAGACACCTATTGGGTATTTTTGAAGTTCTTCGATCAGTTGTTGTGATTCTCTGTTCATCAAGCTTAACACCACCTGAACAATATCTATTTTATCTTCTTTTGCCCATTGACGGGCCATATCTTCGGTTTGGTGAAACATTGAAATGGAGTGCCCGATAAAACGAACCTTACCTTGTTTTTTTACTTGTTCGATTCCTTCCCATACATCGTCTCTGATTTCATCAGGTGAAAACGGCGAATGAAAGAAAAGCACATCGATATAATCGGTCTGCAATCGTTTTAAACTCTTTTCAACAGAATCGATGATTCTTGATTTGTAAAATTGTGATGCTCCTTTTGCAATGGTAGGATTTCTACCGAATTTTGATGAGATATGCACCTTGTCACGCTTTCCCTTTAATGCTTTTCCTAATACTATTTCGGCAACGCCATCTTGTTCTGAAGTGCCGTATTGTGGTGCTGTATCAAAAAGATTGATACCCATGTCAATACCTGCGTGAATGGTATTTATACCATCTTTTTCTTCAACCCCACCGTATACATTGTTGCCGAAAGCCCAAGTGCCCAAGCTTATTTCACTTACCTCTAAAGCCGTTCTACCCAGGGTTCTGTACTTCATTATCACACATATTTTTCTATTAATAGTTCTAATTTTTCAGAAGCGTTCTTTATGAACATTTTGGCTATTTTTTCCCCATGGGCCGCTGTTGAGGGTCTAGGGTCTTCGCCTGAAACCGCATCGATCTCAAGGCTGATCGCCCTGTTTTTCGGTAATGTATCTAAATCAACGGTCTCAGGCATATAATATAGCTGCAAAGAGGTTTCACCCAAAGCAGAATGATTGGCTACCAACAGATCGTCTGGTAAAATGTCGAATTCTGCCAAGGCCCAAAAATGTTTTTCAGGATATTTTATATTGAATTCTTCTGCAACATCGCGCAGTATTTGCAAATGGGGCTCTCCTGCATGGCCTGATAGAAGAACGACTACTTTAAAACCCTGCTCAACCAATTGTACAAAATATTCTTCACAAAGCATTCGAATTAATTTTTCGGAAAACTCTATGGAGTGTTTTGGAAAATCAACCCCGGGATACGACTTTATCAGATTTGCCGCTAAATTGATGGGGGGCATTACCAGACCGCCCATTTCTTTGGCCAAGTCAATACACATATTGTAGGCTTTGTGGCTATCGAGCCCTGTCGGATTGTGGTTGCCATGGTATTCTAAAGCACCCCAAGGGAGATAGGCGATGGGTCTTTCTGTAAAAATCGCCTCTATGCCTTTTGGGCGTAGTCTATCATAAAGTCCCCAAGTATTATTTTCGGACATTAATTCCAATCTTTGCTGTAAATCAATGGGTTTTGGTCTTCGTTGTTTAGAACATCCCCGATTTTCAAAGATTTGAAATAATCATCAGGAAGCACGTTTTGTTTGCCGTTGAAAGTACAGCCATCGGGCATATAAGCACAGGTCATGGCATTTCGGGTGTTGGGGGTCATATTTACACCAGCAGCGTGAATATTTAAACCATTATGAAAAGAACAGCTTCCTGCTTTAATGACCGAAGGCACTGGTTCAACATTTTTATACTTGGGATAGTCTTTAAAAACAGCGCTCATGTTGGCACCTATACCGGGTTCGATAAATCCGGTATCATTTTGAGAGCCCGGCATAAAGTAGAGACAACCGTTTTGTAAAGTTACATCTTCTAACGCCACCCAAATACTTAACGCTTCTCTATGTTCGAAAGACCAAAAAGGCGTGTCTAAATGCCATGCCGTGGCGTTTGCCCAAGGTTGTTTTATCAATGATTGATCGTGCCAAATTCTAATACCATCTACTTCGGCAAGGTCAGCGGCCATTTTACCAATTCGTTTATCAAACATCAATTCTTTGACATTTTCATCAGTCATCCAAAGGTTGATAATTTGTGTAAATACCTTTCCGAAAAAATCGGCGTTGGCGTTAATGCCATCATCTTCACCAGATTTTACTTCTGAATGAGGAAATTTTGTTCCTTCTCTGTCAGCAACCGCTTTGTCTATAGTGGTTTTCCAATGTTCTGTTTCTTCGTTAGATAAAAAGTCATCAACGATTAAAAAACCATTTTGACGATAACTTGAAATTTCTTGGAGAGTTAACAGGTGTCTCATTGTAAGGGTGCTTTTATTAGTCTATTGAATTCTGTAATATAAACAATAATAACTATTTATAAAAGAGAGATTGTCCTGTGCTGTCCTGTTATAATAGTGCTATACTAACCATAGCGGGTTATGGGCGCGTTTGGTTTGAAGGAGTCTTTTTATACATATTTTTTTTGATTCTTATGAATTGAATTCTGTCATTGTTCTTGCCAACGATAATAAATTCGGTTCCTTGAATGACAATAGTTACCATATCTTTTACATCACCTGGGGCAAATAGACCACTTTGATTACCTGTTACAGGTTCAAAACCTCCATGGCCGTCACCTTTTAAGAAAAGTCCGTTACTGGCATCGTTTCTTGGGGTTTCGACCTCTGAACCCAGTAAGTTACCAGCAATGACAATATCTAAATTTTGATCATTGTCGTAATCATCGACCAAAATTTGATTGATACTCGAAATTTGAGCTAAATTGGGAAGTTGGTGTATCACAAATTTGCCGTTTTTATTTTCTAAATAAATGCTGGCAAATGATTTTACTGAATAGTGCAGCGATTTTTCTAAATACTCGTTTGTATAAACATCTTCTAATGTAGCTGTTGAAAAGGCAGCATAATCTTTAAATTTCTTCTTGATCCCCGGTATTTGTTGAGAGGAACATTCCCTTCCCCGTAAGGGGTATTTTTTGCCTCCATTAAAATAACTAAGAATAATATCATTTGAACCGTTCTCATCGAAATCATTATAATATATATCGAAAGTCTCATTTTTGTTGGCTTTGTACTTATAGTTTAGGCCTAAGTTGCCTACAATAAAATCGATATCACCATCATTATCAAAATCACCTTCATTTATGCTATACCACCAGCCCGTACTTTCTTTCAGGTCAAGTTTTTCGGTAGTATTTTCAAACAAGCCTTTGTTGTTCTTAAAAATAGTGATGGGCATCCATTCTCCTGTTACTACTAAATCGACCCAACCATCATTGTTGTAATCTGTCCAAATCGCATCGGTGACCATACCCAGTTTTTTCATGGATGGGGCTATTTTTTCAGTAACATCAACAAATTTTGGATGGTCTTTTGACCCCGTATTTTTCAAAATATAGCTATCAACAGGAGAAGGGTATGCGTTGGGCATTTGTCTTCCGCCCACGAAAAGATCTAAGTCACCATCTTCATCAAAATCGAAAGGCTTGACGCACATTCCACTTATGTTCATTTTGGGTAGGGCACTAGTTGATTTCGTAAAATTTCCGAGACCGGTATTTATATAAAGTCTGTCTTGTAGCAAGGATGAACCTGATTCTACTTCATTTCCGCCACTCACGATGTAAATGTCTTTGTCACCATCATTGTCGGCATCAAAGATGCACACTCCCATGTCTTCATGTTTCCTGTCTTGAGAAATTGAATTAAGTTCTTGTTTTTTGAAACCGCTATCGGTTTGATAATAGACCCCGGTTTCCTGATTCTTGGCACCACCGATTATGTAATCTTCAAGGCCATCGGAATTCAAATCTCCTACAGCAAGAAAAGGCCCCAAAGTACTCATCTTATGTGGCAAGAGTACTTCACGATCAAAATCATTAAAAAAGTTCTCTAAATGTACGTGGTTTGTAGTGAGTATACTATTAGTTGTTGTTTCAAAGAGGATATTTTCTTTTGGTGTTTTTTTCGATTCAGGTAGTTGTGCGTGGTCATAAGTTACGGTGATCATTTGGTTTGTCTCTGTGTTTAAAATATATTGCGTTTTACCATCTGGCCAGTGAATGGTCATCGAATCTATCATGGTTTCTTTACCTACACCAAAATGCAATCGAGGTGCAACAGAAGATTGAAAGCCCCTAGTCAGGGTCAATTCCTGATATTGTTTTTTTTCGTTGGAATTTATCGCAACTTTGACCCCCAAACCAAATAAATTTTTATCGGGTCCTTTGAATTTTAAATCAAGATAATTGTTTTGATCTATATTATTGTTTTTAAAAATGCTCGCTACATCATCGATATTGTTCGTTACTATTTCTAAATCACCGTCATTATCTAAATCTACATATACCCCGCCATTGGAAAACCCTTTGTATATCAAGCCCCAGTCTTCATTTACATGACTAAACGTTAAATCAGTATTGTTTTTAAAGACAAAATTATCAATCTTTTCAGATGGTATGGCCAAGCTTTTTGCTAACAAGCTATCACCTTTTTGTTTCTCTTTACCTACTTTAGTGAAATAATCATTATTGTTTACTTCCCTTCGCGTTCCGTTGGTGATATATAGATCTTTCCAACCATCGTTGTCTAAATCGGCAAATAAAGGTGCCCAGCTCCAGTCTGTTGACGATACACCTGCCAACCTTGAGATATTGCTAAAATCAGAAAGAGAGTCGTTGACCATACCGTTATTCATTTGTAGGCTATTCTGCATAAATTGATAGTGAAAACCAGAGTTCACTGTACCCCAGAACAATTCGGGATTCATACTGGCCATATTCGCCTTAGCGCGTCTATTATTATTCGAAGACATGTCGGCCTGAAAAATATCAAGAAGACCGTCATTGTTGAAATCGGCAATATCTGCCCCCATCCCGTAAAACGAAGTGTTCTTAGTTGCCGCCCTCACCTGTTCAGAAAACGTACCGTTTTTATTGTTGATATAAAGATAATCAGGTGTGCTAAAATCATTGGACACATAAATATCGGGCCAGCTGTCATTATTTATATCACCGATGGTTGCACTTAATGAAAGGCCAAAAGTCTTTACACCAGCCGCTTCGGTAACATCAACAAAAACCCCATTATTGTTTTGATACAGTTTGTCTGTTTCGAAATCCTTGACAAAACGTTGCATAGACACATAATAATGATTGGGGGCATTAAATGGTGTAGGAGGGTAGTTGGCAATATAAAGATCTAAATCACCATCTAGGTCATAATCAAAAAAAGTGCTTTGCACGCTATTGCCAATATCTGCCAAGCCATAAGTATTGGCCGCTTCTTTAAAAGTATTGTTTCCTTGGTTGATAAAAAGTTGGTTCTCTTTCGGCTCAAATTTACCGCCTACGGAACAATAGATATCCAAATACCCATCATTGTTTACATCTGCCATAGTGACTCCTGTGTACCATCTTGCATCACCACCAACGCCAGAAGTTTCAGTAATATCCTCAAACGTAAGGTCGCCTTTGTTTAGGTAAAGTTTGTTGGAGACCATATTGCCAGTAAAGTACAGGTCGATCAAACCATCATTATTGATGTCGCCTGCCGCTACCCCTCCACCCATATATATATACCCATAGGTAAAATAATTTAGTGAATCGTTTTCGGTTAAATTATTTTTAAAGCCGATCCCTGTTACTGTTTCATTTAATAGTTCAAATTGATTTGGGGAATCTATGGTGCTTGATTTACCACAAGAGGAAAGTATTGAAAATAAAATCATTAAATAAAGGGGTATTTTCATTAGAAAAAACGTTGAAATGTAAAGATAAGCCTTAAGTTTTTGACGCAATGGTCAAGGTATGATAGTAATATTTGCATCTACAAAAAAAGAGGCGGATATTAATCGCCTCTTTTTCAGAATTAAATAGTTAGTGCTTTTTTGATATTAGTACCCTGGGTTTTGATTTTCAGGACCTATATTTTCATTGCTGTCTATTTCACTATCAGGAATCGGGAAAATTTCGTGTTTTCCAGCTTGAAAATTTGTGCCCACCAATTCGGTGCTGGCATTTCCCCAACGAACAATATCATTGAATCTCACCTGTTCACCTGCAAGTTCTACTTTTCGCTCATGAACTATGGCATCGAATACCATAGCTTGTGACATGCCCATATTGAGGGGGGGCATATTAGTACTTGGTCTTGCCCTTACTTGGTTGATATAGCCGATAGCAACATCTTGATTGCCCCCAGCTCTCATACTTTCAGCTTCGGCCATCATCAATAGTACATCAGCATATCTAATGATTTTAAAATTAATGCCTGAAGCATTGCTTTGCTCGCTTTCAAGTTTGTAATAGTTCTGATACTTTTTCCAGCCTGCATTTCCACCTCCGTTACTTGGGAAGTGGTCTACCATAGCCGACCCTTCTGGGCCAAAAGTATCACCGTTAACATAAAAATTGTCTTTTAATCTAGGATCTCCCATTTCATATTCTTCCAATAGATCGTCTGACGGAAATACATTGAACCAATTATTGAATCCGTATTCCTGCGATCTAAAAGTAGCCTCGTTGGGGCCAGACCCATCAATACCCCATACAGAGGTAAAACCCAAACTGAGGTCATATTCAATCTCAAATATCGATTCGACACCATGTTCGGTCTCTTCCATAAAATTATCGAAATAATTATCTTCCAAGGCATATCCGCTAAGGGCATTGAACGCGGCCAATGCCTCGTCAAAATTGCCAAGATATAAATGTACTTTGCCCAACATTGCCAATGCCGCTCCTTTTGTCGCCCTACCTGAATCTTCAACTCCTTTGTCAAACAAAACTGCCGATGCATCGGTCAGATCTGAAATAATCTGATTGTAGACCTCAGTTTTGGGGCTTCTAGGAAAACCGGTTCCATCTTCTGGAATTACCGTAATCAAAGGTAGATCACCAAATCTTGTCACTAAAAGAAAGTAATAATATGCCCTGAGAAATTTGGCCTCGCCAATAAATTTAGCTTTCTTTTGAGGGTTTAAAAAAGCAGTGGGAATCTCATTTATGGCCTCTGTATTGCCAATTACAAAATTCGCCTTGTTTATACCCCTGAAGCAACTGTCCCAATAGAGCCCAATTGCCCCATGGCTCGAGTCGAAGGAGAAGTCTATATATTGCCGTTTATCGGCTTCCAATTGCTCATTGCCCCCGTTCTCTTGAGACATATTATCCATCATAAAAAATAGATGACGGGAATACAACCCTCTTGTTTGCAAGTTTGCATAGGCCGCATTTACGGCAGACTGTACTTGCGCCTCGGTTTTAAAAAATGTATCAGGCGACAATTCGTTGGGGTTGGTCAGTTCCAGTTGCTCTTCGCTACATGAGATTGTAAACCCAAGCGCGAGTATGATGGTTGAAATAAATTTGAACTTTTTCATATCTTATTTTTAAAATGTTACTTGAATTCCTAATAAAACCGATTTGGGCTGAGGATAGTTTCCCCTATCGATTCCTAACTCAAATTGATTAAAGGCGGTATTACTACCCCCTATCTCGGGATCTAATCCAGAATAATCCGATAAGGTAATTAGGTTTTGTCCACTAATATATATTTTAAGCTTTGAAATATATTCGCTTATCAATTTACTGTTGATTGTATGGCCAAGTGTAATATTTTTTAATCTTGCATAAGAGCCATCCTCAACAAAACGATCGGAAATCGCAAGATTTTGCGGTGCCCCACCAGCTCTAGGAACCGTATTGGATGTTCCTGGCCCGGTCCATCGATTCAATACACCAGTACCGGCATTGAACAATCTTGGCATGCCTTCAAGGTCATATATATTGGTGTTATACACATCTAGACCTGAGACCCCAGTAATAAACATATTCAAATCCCAACCCTTATAGCCAGCATTTAAATTTACCCCGTATGTTATATCAGGATACGGATTTCCGATTTTGACCCTGTCGTCAGAAGTTATGGCTCCGTCACCATTGTGGTCGATGAATCTGATATCTCCTGGTTGTACTGTGGTTTGAGAGGGGTCGGCAGTAAACACGGCATCGACTTCTGCCTGTGTCTGATATATTCCATTAGATTCCAAACCATAGAAGTAAAATAAAGGCTCGCCCACAGTAATTCGCGAAATATTTCCATTTTCAAAAGAACCTCCGTTAAGGGCCTCAACTGTGCCCAGTGATTTTACCTCGTTACTACTGGTTCCTAAATTTACATTTGCCGACCAAGTGAAATCACCTTCGGTATCATTATAGCCTAAGCTTAGTTCAAAACCAGTTGTTTCGACCGAGCCTACGTTTTCTGTGATCGAGGCCGAGTGAATTCCCAAAGAAGGTGCTAACGGCCTTCTCATTAACAGATCATCGCTGGTATTGGTATAGTATTCAAGCGAGGCCGTGAACTTGTTGTTCATCCACCCTAGATCCAACCCTACATTGGTCATGGTTGTTTCCTCCCACTTTAAATCAGGGTTTCCGAGTCCGCTTGCCGTTGTTCCAACTGCTGCTATGCCATTGATCGGATAGAAGAAATTGGCCAACAAGGTTGAACTGAATTCATAATCACCTATTCGGTCATTACCTGTAATGCCCCAACTACCCCTTAATTTAAAGGTATTGAAATTGGTGCTGGCCATGAAACCTTCTTTAGCAATGTTCCACCCCACAGCTATTGACGGGAATGTACCCCATCTATTGTTCTTACCAAATCTTGAAGATGCATCACGCCTAAGGGAGGCGGCCAAAAGATATTTTTGGTCATAATTATAATTGATTCTTCCCAAATAACCAATCCTGTTATATTCAATAGAAGAGGACTGTAAAAAAGAATCGGTATTGGATACCTGTTCTATATCATCACTAATGAAGTTTCTACTGCTTGAATTTAAGTTATCAACATCTGTATTCTGTTTTTCCGCCAAGACCAATATTTCTAAATTATGAACCTCATTAAAAGAAGTGGTATAATTTAAGCTGTTGGTAAGAATAATGGTTTGCGAGTCGCTCGAATTTTTTGTAACCTCAGCAAAACCTTGATTGTGCGTAGATCCTTCGCTATCGTCATTATAGGATGGTACGAACCCGTTGAAATTGAAAGAGATTCGTTCTAAACCTGCTTGTGACTTGAATTTCAGCCCTTTGAGAATTTCAAATTCACCAAAAATATTACCTAATATCGTTGTTGATTTGTTTAAGGCATGGCCCAAAGTCTGCGCTCGGATAGGATTTTCGGCATCTTGTCCGTCAGCAGCGGTATTGGGCCCCTGAAAACCTCCCAAATTGTCTGTATTGTATATAGGTAAGTATGACGGTATTTTAATGGCGTGCTCCAATAGCGAACGCCCTCCTGAACTTCTTTCGGGATTTTGTTCGTTGAATGAAACCGAGAATGTCTCCCCAAACTTGAATTTGCCTACATTGAAATTGCTATTCGCCCTAAATGTAAACCGTTCAAAGCCAGTTTCTATAACCGCGCCTTCTTGATCTACATACCCGGCCGAGAATCTAAAACTACTATTTTCGCCCCCACCTGAGATACCCAAGTCTACATTCTGCAAAATGCCAGATCTAAACAGGGCATCTTGCCAATCGGTATCGTTTCCTGATGAGGATAAGGCCGAAGTTGGCACAAAACCAAAAGCATCATTGGCATATTGAAGATACTGTTGTGTATTCAAGACGTCATATCTTTCAGGATTGTATTGAACTCCTGTATAGGCATCCAAGGTGATTTTTACCTTGCCACTTATGCCTTTCTTGGTCGTGACCATTACAACGCCATTGGAACCTAACGACCCATATATGGCCGTTGTTGAAGCATCTTTCAATATGTTTATCGATTCGATATCATTAGGACTTAGACTGCCCAACCCACTTGATATCACCCCATCAATCACATATAGGGGCTCGTTATTGTTCATAGTTCCCAAACCTCTTATTCTAACCACAGGAGCTGAACCCGGAGAGCCTGTATTGATAACCGTGACACCTGCAGCACGACCCTGTAGAGCCTGATCTGCAGTAGCAACGGGGACAGCTGTCAATTCTTCAGAGCCGACCGTTGCTATGGCACCGGTCACCTCTGTTCTAGATTGTGTGCCATAACCTACGACCACAACCTCATCCAGTAGATTGGTGTCAATATCTAATTGTACATTAATTGTGGTTTGATTGCCTACTGCAATTTCTTTGGATAAAAAGCCAATATAACTAACTATTAAGATGGCGTCGCTATTTGCAGAAATAGTAAAGTTGCCATCAAAATCGGTTTGCGTACCATTAGTGGTGCCCATAATGACAATACTGGCGCCAGGCAAGGGAGCACCGGCATCATCTGTCACTGTTCCGCTTACCTCTTGCTGTACGTTGTACGTTATGTCAATTGGCTTGTCAGTTGACACATAGTTACTTACGTTTGCCGCCGTTGCCATTGAATACGAAAATAGTAATGAGAGTAAGAGCGGACCAAAAATCTTCACAGTTTTAAATTTCCGTTGAACGTTCTTTTGCCTTTTCGCAAAAATAGCTCTAGAAGCTTTAATTTTTTTCATACGATAAAATGAGTTAGATGAGTATTGTTGTTTTAGGTTAAGTGTTTTTTGACTTGGGGTCGTCTATGCATACGCAAATTAGGACTTGTTGAATTATTAAGAATCCTGTAGTATCCTGCAAACGATTGCGTAAGTGTACTCACTTGATTTACAGCAACATGAAATTGCTATTTTGAGAAAGGCATTTTTGGGCAAATAAAAAAGAGGCGGTTATAGTACGCCCCTTTTTTCAAAAATAAATGGTTAGTGTAAGTATTAAATGCTTGTGTCTTCTTGCTAAATTGATATGCCAATAGTTAGTTTCTATTGAATTCACATTGATTTTCAATGAATTTTGAAAATCTAGAGTATTGATTTATTTACTCGAGTTGCAAAGTTATTGTGAATTGATCTAAAAAGAATCCTGTACTGTCCTGCAAAAAAACAGTTGGGTAGTACGTTGATTAAGAACATTAAAATCGCCCTTGGCGAGCATACCATCAAAAGGGCGTATGTAGATGGTGGTTTTGGCAATAACGATATTTACATAAAACTGTTGTCTCATTCTTTATGCGATATGAAACTCAGAACAACTGATTCTTCTTTAGGTCCTGCCCTGGGTGCTGCAAGCGCATATCTGATTCAAAGTTAAATTCTTAAAAAGAAAATTACGCTCTGAAAACACACGTTCCTTTTATAGTTAAATAAGTGCTTTTATGTGCAAAGGCGAAACCCAAATACCCTTCTATTGAAGCATCTAAATCTTAGATATTTACTTGCCATGATTTTGTAGAGCACTAGCAGGTAAAACAAAAAGGAAATTACTACCTTTAAAGCTATGCACGTCTTTGAGAAGGGCAGTAATATTTTTAATCTCCTTTCGGAAGCGGTTTCCGAAGGTATCTTGGTGGTAAACAATGAGCAGCTTATTGTGGCCACTAATACCCGAACCAATATGATGTTCGGCTATAAAAAAGACGAGCTAAAAGGGAAGCCTTTACGTGTTCTCATCCCCACCCTCTACCGTAAATTTGACAAAAAGTATATTGTCTTGTCCGACAAGGAGCAAGACGAACAAAGAACGATTCAGGGAAAAGATTTTATTGGAGTGCGAAAAGACCAAGAACAGTTTCCGTTGGAAATCGGTCTCAACTCTTTTTCGGTCTATGGCAATACCTATGTCATGGCCTTGATTATTGACGTGACCAATATCAGGGATAAGAAAAGGGAAATACAAGAATTAAATACCAGCCTAGAAAAAAAAATAAAGGTTAGAACATCAGAACTTCGTGATTCGGTGGCCATGCTCAAGAAAGAGATTGAGTTGCGGGTAGCGGCGGAAACCAAAATCAAGAGCGCTCTTCAAAAGGAAAAGGAACTAAACGAACTGAAGACCAAATTCCTTTCTCTTGTTTCACATGAGTTCAAAACACCTCTGAGCGGTATTCTTACTTCCGCTATCTTGATAGGTAAATATAAAGGTGCGGAGCAAAAAGAGAAAAGGGACAAGCATCTAAAAACTATTATAGGCGAGGTTCGTTACCTAAACAATATTTTGACCGATTTTCTTTCTGTGGAGAGATTGGAAAAAGGGAAGGAAATCTATAAATTTTCAGAATTTTCATTGAGTAAGGTAATCAATGAGGTCATTTACAATGCCAACATGCTTTTGAAGAGCGGGCAGCATATCAATTATCCGAAGAACATTGATGATGTGTACGTCAACCAAGATGAAAAAATAGTGACTTTGGTATTGACAAACCTTTTGTACAATGCCGTGAAATATTCTCCTGAAGATGCGGTCATCGACCTTCAGGTAGAACTATCTGACAATACGATTGTTTTTCATGTTATCGATGAGGGTACAGGTATTCCTGAAAAGGATCAAAAACACATTTTTGAACGTTATTTCAGAGCGGGGAACGTACTTTTAAATCATGGTACCGGTATAGGCCTTAATATTGTAAAGGGACATCTTGAAAATCTGGGAGGCGCCATTTGCTTTAAAAGCAAAGAAAATGTGGGAAGTACTTTTACCGCAATGTTCCCTCTTAAAGATTAAACGGAAACCTTTATCTAAGCTTACTGAAAAATAACCATATAGAAATACATCACCCCCCCAATCAACCTAAGAGAACAGTAAAATGAAACAAATACTATTGATCGAGGACGATACCGTGCTATGTGAGAATACTGCTGAACTATTGGAATTATCGGGCTATGAGGTAAAAATTACGCCTAATGGCAAAAAAGGCGTTCAGGCAGCAAAAGAATATCTCCCTGACATTATTATATGCGACATCATGATGCCCGAGCTGGATGGGTATGGGGTATTGAAGGCACTTTCTCAAGACAACAGTACCAAGGGTATTCCCTTTATCTTTCTTTCTGCGAAAACAGAGCGCAAAGATGTGCGTAAAGGAATGGAACTGGGGGCAGATGACTATTTGGCCAAACCTTTTGAAGAAATGGAATTAGTGGGGGCCATAGAAAGTAGACTGGCAAAAATGGCAATTCTTAAAGAAACCGATATTGAAAATGCCATAACGACCACAACCAGTGATAGAGGTATAAAGACCATTCATGAACTTAAGATTTTTATAGGCGATAATGGTCAAGAGCGAATTTATGATATAGGCGAGGCCGTATACCGTGAAGGCATGTATTCAAATTCAGTATACCTTATACACGAAGGTGTTGTAAAGACCTATAAATTAGACGAAATGGGCAAAGAACTCATTACCAGAATATATAAACCAGATGATTTTTTTGGCTTTACCGGTTTCACAAAAAACATTCCACATCAAGAATTTGCTATGGCTATGGAATATACCAAATTGGTAGAATTTTCAATAGATAAACTGAAAAACCTGTTAGAAGAAAACCATGACCTTACTATGGAGTTGATGCAAATACTTTCTGAAAATCTGTCAGAGGCAAAAGAGCAATTATTAGAAATGGCCTATGGATCCGTTCGCAAGAAAACAGCGAGTACTATTCTAAAGTTCGCTGATAAACTTAAAGGAGATTCAGAAGGCAACCTTCATATTTTAAGGAGCGATTTAGCGAGCGTAGCGGGCATAGCTACCGAAACGTTGATACGTACTCTTTCTATGTTTAAAAAAGAAGGGCTCATCCTCATAAAGAACAGAAACATTAAAATAGTGGACATTGAGAAGTTAAGACGTGTTTGCTGATACAACTTGTATGGTCGGCACCGTATTCCTAACATGAGAATTATCATTTTATGGTTGGTCAGGACGATATAATTTTGTGCCGTTAACCAAAAATACCGGCATGAAGCAAATTCTAATACCCACAGATTTTTCCGATAATGCATGGAACGCCCTGAAATATGGCCTAGAGCTCTTCAAAAAATCTAAATGCACGTTCTATTTGCTACATGTTGACCCTCTTCCTCCATATTCAGGTACAGGAACCGCTTTTCACGCAGC
>VAPK010250189.1_pt1 | contig 19238 bp, 12 predicted proteins | sample 3395031 | NCBI WGS metagenome assembly VAPK01 (sample SAMN08290443, study PRJNA428436) | hydrothermal vent metagenome | isolation source: Deep-sea hydrothermal vent chimney 1 | place: Pacific Ocean: Juan De Fuca Ridge
TCAACGGTGCCAGTGGGAACGGCTGAGTTAGTAAAAAAAACTATTTTTGCAGAGCAGAAGAAACGGGGAGTTAATTTCCCTTTTACGGTAGTTAGTAATCCTGAATTTTTGGCTCAAGGAACGGCGGTTAAGGATTTTATGGAGCCTAGCCGAGTAGTAGTAGGGGCGGATAATCCTGAAGATATTGAAATAATGAGGGAACTTTATGCTCCGTTTATGCGGAGAGAAGGGCGTTTTTATTCTATGAATCCTCAAACGGCGGAAATGGTGAAGTATGCAGCTAATAGTTTCTTAGCGGCTAAAATTTCTATTAATAATGAATTGGCCAACATCTGTGCTTTAATGGGAGCTGATTTTGATCAAGTGCGAAGAGCAATGGGAGCTGATCCGAGAATTGGCGAGGCATTTATGTATGCTGGACCAGGTTTTGGGGGCAGTTGTTTTCCTAAAGATGTCAGAGCTTTGATTAAGATGGCTCAAGAGAGAAATTATGAAGCGGAGATGTTTTTGCAGACTTTGAAAACTAATGAAGAGCAGAAGCATCTTTTAGCTAAAATAGTTCAAAGGTACTTTCAGTATTTTAATCAAAGCTTAAAAGAGAAGGTTTTGGCTGTCTGGGGCTTAGCTTTTAAAGCAGGGACAGATGATATGCGGGAATCCTCTGCTTTAACAGTTGTCCAAGATTTAATTGAAGCTGGGGCTAAAATTCAAGTCTATGATCCTGAGGCTATGAAAACAGCTCAACTCCCAGAGTATTTTGGTGATAATCCAGCTATTAAATACTGCAATAATAAGTATGAGGCTTTGGAAAAAGCGGAGACCTTATTAATTGTTACGGAATGGAAAGAATTCCGGACGCCGGATTTTGAGGAAATGAAGAAAAGATTAAGGCATCCGATAGTAGTAGATGGTCGGTTATTGTATAATCCCGATAAAATGAAGAATAGAGGATTTGTCTATTACTCTGTTGGACGTCCTTAATTAAAAACAGCAGAGCTTAAACTTAGCAAGCCACAAGAAAATTCTCTTGTGGCTTTTTTTATTGTTTTTAATTTTTATTTTTGCTACTATAAAATAGATGAGAATTTTATTTTTTAATTACGAATATCCACCCTTAGGGGGCGGAGCAGCTAACGCTACCGCTTATCTTTTGCGTGAATATGCTAAAATTAAAGATCTTAAAATTGATTTAGTAACTTCTTCAACAAATAGCCAGTACCAACAAGAAAAAATAGGTGAAAATATTATTATCCATAAATTACCTATTGGAAAAAATAAAGAAAATCTTCATTTTCAATCGCAAAAAGAATTATTAGTTTATTCTTACAAGGCTTATTTTTTTTCTAAAAAATTGATTAAAAAAAACCAATATTATTTAACTCATTCTTTTTTCTCAATTCCTTGTGGACTGCTATCTTTATTGTTTAAGTGGCAATTTGATATTCCTTTTATTATCTCTCTTCGTGGGGCAGACGTACCAGGTTACGCGGAAAGATTTACTTGGATTTATAAAATTTTAACTCCGCTAATAAAATTTATTTGGAAAAAAGCTGATAAAGTAGTAGCTAACTCTCAAGGATTAAAAGATTTAGCTTTAAAAACTAATCCACAGCAAAAAATAGAAATTATTTATAACGGTATTGATACGGAGAAGTTTCAACCTTTAGAGCTTTCTAAAATTTCTAACGATATTCAAGAAAAATTTATTATTACCTCTGGAGCTTCTAGAATAACTTCCAGAAAAGGTCTTAAATACTTACTCCAATCGGTTCAAATATTGTCTCAAAAATATCCGCGAGTTTATTTAGAAATTATGGGAGATGGAGATCAAAAAAGCGAATTGGAAAAATTAGCGCAAGATTTAAAAATTAATGAGCGCGTAAAGTTCTTCGGTCGGATTCCGCGGGAAAAAACTGTTCAATATTATCAGAGAGCCAGTGTATTTGTTTTGCCTTCGTTTAATGAAGGAATGTCTAACGCTATGTTAGAGGCTTTAGCCACTGGTTTGCCGATTATAGCCACTAAAACTGGAGGAGCAGAGGAGCTCATTATGGAGGGAAAAAATGGATTTATAATTAAAATGAAAAATGCTAAAGATATTGCTCAAAAATTAGAAAAAATAATCAGGGATAATCATTTACAAAAAACAATGAGGGAAAATAGTCGATCCCAAGCTTTAAGTTTGAGCTGGAAAGAAGTAGCTCGAAAATATACAATTATTTATAAAAATATTATTTAATTATTTATGAAAAAAAAGATTTTCAAATTTGCCTTAAAATTTCTCGTTAGTCTCCTGTTTCTTTTCTATGTAATTTTTAAAGTGCAATGGAAAAGTGTTTTAAGCGATGTTCGGGAGATAGAAGTCGGAATGGTTTTTTTATATGTAATAGTTGTAATCTTTGGAATGCTGATTTCTTCTTACAAATGGAAGGTTTTAGCTAATTTTAAGAATATTCATCAAAAACTGTATGTTTTTTTTAAATTTTATTTAACTGGAACTTTTATCAATAATTTTATGCCTTCTTTTATTGGAGGTGATACTTATAAAGCCTATCAGATTGGAAAACCAGAAAAGCGTTATATTGAAGCTGGTTCAACAGTAATGATGGATAGAATTACTGGACTTTTTGGAGCAACTATTCTAGCTCTCTTTTTTACTTTGCTAAATATTAAAACAGTTGTTCATAGTAGAGTATTAATCATTATTAATATCATTGTTTTAATTTCTTTTATTTTAGATATTTTATTAGCTAAAGTGCGTAATTATTCTTTTTGGAGTAGGTTTGCTAAATATTTTCCTAAAAAATTGGTAGAATTTTTAAGTGATTTAAAAACTTATAATAATAATTCACAAATTATTTTTAAAGCTATTGGTATTGCTTTTCTTTTTAATGTTATTGGAGTAGCCTTAGCTAACTATATCCTTTTTTTATCTTTAGGCATTCATATCGGATTATTAAATTATCTTTCAGTTATTTTTTTAATCAGTGTTATTTCTTCCGTACCGATTAGTATCAATAACGTAGGAATTAAAGAATGGGCTTATATTACGCTTTTTGGAGTCTTTGGATTAGCCCCAGCTCAAGTAGTAACGGTGGCTATTATTAGTCGATTTATTCAAATGTTTATTAGTTTCTTTGCCTTACCAGCTTATTTGAAAAGAAACAAAAAATAATTTTTTTATTGAATTTTTATTTCACTCTTCTGAACTTCATCACTAATATTTATTTTTTTATTTTGATAATCAAAGGTATTGTTAACTAATTTAATAGCTTGGTTGTTGGTACCTGTTATAGAAAGACAAGATTTTTTAGTTGAGGGACAAGTAGAATTAGAGATGGTAATATTATGGGAGTTAGTAATATTAAAAGTAGCTTGATGCTTAGAAGTAATTTTTATTTTGTCTAACAAAATATTATCAGCCTCGTTCATTTTTAAACCATTTCTAGCATAAAGAATTTTAATATTTTTCAAGGTTATATTATTAATGGTTTTTTCATTTTTTAACCCAAGCAAATCAATAGAATCATTGCTTCCTCGGCAAGTAAAATTACTTAGATGAATATTTTGAAAAAGCGGTGGTTTTAGACGGTATTGAATATTTCCTCTTTCATAATTAGTATTAAATTTAATAACTGCCTGAGAGAGAGAATTTATCTGAAAATTTTTAACCCAAATATTTTCGGCTATTCCTCCTCGTTGAATATTAGATTTAACTCTGAACCCATATTGAGCTTTTTTAACGGTAAAATTTTTGGCCAAGATATTACGAACATTTCCAGACATTTCACTCCCAATAGCCAAGGCTCCATGAGCATCATTGACAATAATGTTTTGTAATACAATATTTTCGGATGGGCGATGGACTCTCCGTCCATCGTTATCTCGTCCAGATTTAATAACAATAGCATCGTCTCCAGTAGCAAAAGTAGAATCTTCCACTAAAACATTGTGAGAAGAATCAATTACTATTCCGTCAGTACTTTGCCCAGCCACAGTTTCTACATTAACATTTCTAACAATTATATCTTGACTATAAATTGGATGAATGGTCCACATTGGACCATTATCAATAGTTATATCAGCTAAAAGTATTTTTTGGCAATGAACAAAGTCTAAAAAGGCAGGGCGTAATCTCCTTTTTTTCATTACCCCAAAGATTCGCTGATCAACTGGAATATTTTTATCACCCATTTGATAAAGATTTTTTACGGAAGAGTAAGATAAAAATTTCCACCAAAACACTGCTCCTTGTCCGTCAATTTTACCTGGTCCGGTAATAGCAATATTGTGAGCGTGATTAGCATGAATAGGAGGGGCAAAATTAAAATATTCAATCCCTTCAAAACGAGCAAAGGTCAAAGGATAATAATCTTTAATATGAACACTAAATTTTAAGAGAGCATTTTTTTCTAGATGTAAATTAATGTTACTCTCTAGTTTAATGGGTCCAGTAAGCCAAGTGCCAGCTGGAACTAAAACTTCTCCGCCTCCAGTTTTAGCACAATCGTTAATAGCTTTTCTGAACGCTTCAGTGTTTATCGTTTGGTTATCACTGGTTGCTCCGTAATTGGTAATATTACAAACCTTTTTTGGAAAAGAAGTTTGAGCTATTCTAAGTTTTGAGTTAAAGGGAGTATTAAGCACTAAATCAGGTTGAAAATTGAAAAGAACAGATTTCTTAGTCAAAGTAGTTTCTTTCTTTAATTGAAAAAGTAATTCTGAGATAAGTAAGATTAAGATTAAACCTAAAAAAAATTTAGTTTTTAAGTTTTCTTGAGGAGAGTTAGATGGAATAGTCATTTTTTTCATAAATAAAAAATTTATTTAGCAATTTCTTTATTAACGGAAACTATTTTAACAAAATTATTTGGTCTTCCGCCGAGAATAATCATTTTGTAACCAGGAAAGCTAGAAGAATAAATTTTTGCAAAATTAAATTGTTGATGCAGGAGCGAATGAGATTTCAACGATTTAGATTTACGACCAGTAGAAACAATTAAATAATTAAAATGAACTCCAGCTAAATCATTTTTATGAAAACCAGTAATGCAACGACCTATAAATGATTCACAAACAGCACCTTTGTCTGACCAAATGATTAATTTTTGAGCCTGAGGTAATTTATTTAACTCTTGAGCTATTTGAAAACTTCCATCGCCCATATCTTTAAAATTAAGAATATATCGAGATGGAAGAATGCTAGAAGCATAAGTTAAGTAGAAAGGTTTAACTGAATAAAGACTGAAAAATGAAAGAGCTATAATGATTAGATAAGCACTATAAAAACGCAAATATTTTTTAATGAAAGGCGTTTCGATAAATTGGTAAAAACCAATAGCGGCAATAATGGAAGCTAGTGGATAGAGAACTATCTGGTAGCGAACAGTATCAGTTACATGATTAATTGTAGAGGCAATATAGTAAAGAAGAATAAAAAGAAGAAAATATAAAACTGAAGGAAATTTTTCTTTTTTGGAATTTTTTAAAAAAGAATTTTTAAAAATAGAATAAATGAAAAAAATAAAAACTAATGGAGTTAAGCCAAAGATGAGAGCATAAAGATCGGCAATAACTTTAGAAATAAAATCCATCAAAGCAAAACCACTACCTCCTTTGGGCGAAGCCATTATTGCCTCAAAATTCCAAATCGTCATACCAGTAAAAATATTATAAAAAATAAAACCAGTTATTATTAAAATAAGTCCTCCAATTATTTTCTGAAAAAGATCTCTATATTTAGTTAAAAAATTCATTACTAGAGAGCTAAGACGACTTTTATTAATTCCTAAATCAGCTAAAAGTAAAGCAAAAAAACCGATAAAAATTGGCCAAGTAGATTTGAAGGCTTTGCTGAATAGCGTTCCTTTTAATAATATCTCAGAATGTTTCCAAGTAGCTGGGAACAGGAGAAAGAAAACAGCCATAGAGATAGCAATGATAAAACTAAAATCTAAAAGAGCTTTCTTTAGATAATTAAAGAAAGGCTTTTTTTTCTGAAAATAATAGATGTATTCTAAAAAAATAAGACCCAGAAAATAAACATAAAGAATATTGGCAACATATTTTGTTAAAAGCGCTAACCCTAAAAATATTCCGGTTAAATAAAGATATTTTTTAGATTGTTTTTCTTTTTGGTGGATTAGATAGCTTAAAATAGAAAGTGGAAGGAATCCCCAAAGGAGAGAATCAGGATTAATGATTAAGCTCATTCCTAAAATGATTGGGGAGAGCCCAATAAAAGTAAGTGCAGTTAAAGCGACAGAAGTGTTGAAAAGTTTTTGAAGTAATAAAAAGAAAATTAGTAGAAAAATAATAGTAGCCAAATAAATTGGTAGGCGAAGAGAAAAATTTATCTTAGAGAAATAATTTGCTTGAGTAGGAGTTTTTACTTCTTGACGCAACGATTTATAGGGAAGTGGATTAACAGAGAACAGACCAATTCCGGAGATTAGAGCTACGGTAATACCAGGTTTGTCATTGATATTAGTGTGCCTCCATTTCTGTTCTTTAATAGCTTTCCAGTATTTAGGAATTCTTTTATAAATCCAATAAGGCTCATCAACGGCCGAATAATGAGAAAGCCTAGTTAATCCTAGGCTTAAATTAAGAATTAAAACTAATAAAATAAAAAACGCAATAACTATTTTTTTTTGTTTCATGAAATAGATAATTAATTTAATCAGGCCTTTAAATTATATAATAAATAAATAAAAAAGTCTAAAATTAGAAATAAATTATTATTGTTTCCTATTTTCAATAGTTCTGATAGAATAAGAGTAAAATATATTTGTTATAATAAATAAATAAAATTTATGGAAAAATTCTTTCAAAAAAAATATATTACCGTGATAACGATTATTATCATTATGTTTGGTGCTTTTGCAATACGTTTTTATCATTTTCATGATTGGTTATATTTTAAAATGGATCAATCACGAGATGCTTTTATGATTGCTAATGCTGTTCAGAACGGCCCGCAGGATTTACCACTCTTAGGTGCTCGTGCTGGAGCCACTAAAGTTAAGTATGGTTTTCTACATCTAGGTCCAGTTTTTTATTATTTCCAGTATTTATCAGGAGTTATTTTTCATTCAACTGTGCCTGATGTGTTTGCTTATCCTGATTTATTTTTTGGGATAATGATACTGCCATTATTATATATTTTTTCAAGGATTTATTTTAAACGCTACATCTCTTTGCTGATTATTTTAATGTACGCTTTTTCTTTTTTAATTATTGAATATTCTCGCTTTGCTTGGAATCCTAATTCTCTTCCATTTTTTACTATTTTAAGTTTTTTAGCTCTTTTGAAATTTCTTAATACAGACAGTGAAAAAAAGCGTGCTTTATGGGTGGCAGTTTGGGCGATTGGAATGGCAGTCGGGTCGCAACTTCACTTTGTGGGCTTTTTTTGTTTGATTGGAGTTTCTGGTTTATTAATAGTTTATCATTATAAATTGTGGAGAAAACAAATTTTTAAACAAATTTTTCAAAAACAAATCTTTAAAAAAATTATTATTTCAATTGGAATTGCTTTCGCAGTTTTCTTAGTTTTTTATACGCCAGTTATTATTAGTGATACAATAAAACACGGAGAAAATACTAAAGATTTTATTGAAGCACTTAGCTCCAAACCAGCTAAAAAGCCTCTTTTAGATAAATTAAAAAAGAATATTAATAAGCAAGTTAGAAATTATACTTTAATTACAACTTCTTATATTTATCCTAAAAAGGCTAATGTCTCTAAGATTATAGCTATTCTTTTCACCTTGAGTATTTTGTTAGGAGGAATTTATCTTAGCTTCAAAAAAATAATAGAAGGAACATTAAAACAGGAGAAAAAAGATTTTTTAACTCTTATTTTACTTTGGATAGGAGTTTTCTTTATTTTATGTATTCCTTTAGCTTATCAAATTCGTCCTAGATTTTTTATTTTTACTTTTGGAGCTCCATTTATTCTTTTGGGTATAATTTTTGAATTTTTGAAAGAAAAGAAAGTGAAATTGTATCAATATTTAATTATTCTTTTAACGGCGATAGTTTTATTTTCTAATGCTTACGGAACAATGTCCTGGTTCCAAGAACAAGCTCAGTCACAAAAAACTCATTTTAAGGTTAAACGAACATTGATTCTAAAAGTTAAAGATGGAGTAACTTTAGGTCAATTAGAAAAAGTAGCCAATTATATTTACAATCATCACAAGCCTGGCTATACAGTTTATTTTTATAGCAAGCCTGAGCATATTCGTCCGCTAGAATATTTGTTTTGGGAAAAGAATGATCCTAATTTTACTTATACTACTTTAAAATTAGATCAAAACCCTAAAGCTCAATATTTTGCCGTAGTTCCAGCTAAAAAAGATGCTGTTAATAAAATAACTAAAAAATACGGACATAACTTTATTGTTTTGCATTCACAAAAATTTGGACAGCTAGAAATTTTTGAAATTAATTTTACTAATCGTAAAATTTTTAATAGCTTCCGCTTTAATAAGAAAAACGGAAAAACAGATCGAGTTTTTTGGAAAGATGTTTTTGGAATGAAAGAAACTTTTAAATCGGATATTAAAATTGATAGTGCCGAATAAACAAAAAAGTTAACGGCGAGGAAAAGCCTTTCTGTTAATTAATAAAAAATAATTTGTTATTTTTAATTAAATGCGATTTGTTTATCAACTACAAAATTGGTTACAAAAAAAACTAAGAGAAAAAACTACCGTAGCCCTATTTTTAGGACTTATTATTATAGCGGGTGTCTTTTTGCGAACTTATCAACATAAAAATTGGCTTTATTTTGATGATGATCAAGCTAATGACGCTATTGTGGTAAGTAATGTTATAGAAGGACATAATACTTGGCCACTTTTGGGTCCAAATATGGGTAACACTAAATTTCACTTAGGGCCAATATTTTATTATTTTCAAATAACTTCTGCCAAAGTTTTTGGTAATAATCCTAACGCCTTGGCTTATCCTGATTTATTTTTTTCTCTTTTAGCTATCCCTTTGTTTTATTATTTTTTGAGAAAATATTTTTCGGTGGCTTTAGCTTTGCCTCTGACTGGGCTGTATACTATTTCTTATTTTGCAATAAAGTTTTCTCGTTTTGCTTGGAATACCAATTCTATGCCCTTTTTTATTTTGCTTTTTTTGCTAGCTTTGACAGATTTTTTAGCTAAGAGAGAAAAAATTAAATGGTTTTGGGCAATAATGCTGGGTATCGCTATTGGAATAGGCACCCAATTACACGCTATGCTATTAGTGGCGATGCCGATAATGACAGTAGTCATTTTTTTGATAGTAGTCATTAAAAATCCTAAAACTTTTTTAAAATGGTTGGTGGTAATTTTAATCGCTTTATTTTTAAATACTGGGCAAATTATTCATGAACTGAATACAGGTTTTAAAAATACACACTATTTTTTTAAAAATGCTACTGAGCGTTCCAATAGTGGAAGTAACCATTTTTTAAAAACTTTAGCTTTAGACACAGCTTGCCATATTCAGGCTAATACTTATATTTTAACGACTTTGGGGAACAAAGATAATTGTGATTTTTTAAAAACAAGAAAGAAAAGCTCAGTTAGCTTTTGGCAACAGCCTAAACAAATCATCTTAAATCGCTTAGTCTATTTTGGTATTATTTTACTAAGTGTAGCTTTTTCTTTGTTAGGATATTTTTTGTTAATAAAAAAAGTTAGAAAGGAAAAAGATAATGAAAAAGAATATTTTTTGAGAGTAATTATTTTTTATTTAATTTTATTTTTTGTAATAATGTTTCCTTCTATTAAAGAGGCTCCTTTGCGTTATTTTCTGCCGATATTTTTTCTGCCGTATTTATTTCTAGGATTTATAGCTCAAATATTTCAAAAAAGATATTCGTCAAAATATTTTATTCTAATCGGAATGATCTTTGTTTTAATTGCTGGTTTAAATATTAGTTATTTAGCCTCTATTACTCGTCAATTAAGTCAACGAGATAGAAGTGGCACTAAAGATGTTATTTTGGGGGAAATTGAAACAATGCGTGATTATATTATAAATAGCTCTTATCCTTCTCAATCAGCTTATCTTTTTGGCGGTAGTCATTATATCTTTCGTTTTTATCGTCCTCTCCAATATTTAGCTCAAAAAAAGAATTTTTTAATTCAGAGAACTGGCAGAATAGAAAAAATGGTTAAAGGAAATCCAGTGTTTTATATTTATCGTAGTTATCCAAACAGAAAAATAACTCAAATTAAAAATATGCCAGTTTTAGATTATAAAAATTTTGGAAAAGTGGCAGTTTATAAAGTCATTAAAAAGAAATAGTTAGTATGTATAAAATTCTTAATAAATTAAAAAATATTCCTTGGTATATTTGGATTTTAAGTCTGATTATTTTATTAGGAATTTTCTTACGGACTTATCATTTTCAAAGTTGGTTGGATTTTGAAAAAGATCAAATTAGAGACGTCACCTTAGTTAGTAAGATTGTTAAAGGTCAAGCTACTTGGCCATTATTTGGTCCAACTATGCGAGGGTCAGCTAATCTAGAAGGCAATTTGTTTCATATTGGTCCAATCTATTATTATTTTCAAATTATTTCAGCTCAGATTTTTGGTAGTCAACCAGATAAGTTAGCTTATCCTGACTTACTCTTTTCTATTTTAATTATTCCTCTACTTTTTTACTTTTTAAAAAAATATTTTAGTGTTAAATTATCGCTTGCTTTAACGGGGCTATATACTATTTCTTATTTTGCAATAAAGTTTTCTCGTTTTGCTTGGAATCCAAATTTGATACCTTTCTTTACAATTTTATTATTGTTCTCTCTGTATGAATTTTTAGTCAAAAAAGAAAAAATATCGTGGCGATGGGTTATGGGAGCTGGGATAGCGATTGGGGTAGGAGTTCAATTGCATATCATAACGCTTGTTTTATTTAGTGCTATATCTTTTTTAATCTTTCTTTATCTGCTAATAAAAAACAAGAAAACTTGGAAAAAAATTGTAACAGTTATTCTAATCGCTTTGATTTTAAATTTTGGACAGATATTTAGTGAGTTGAGAACTGGTTTTAAGAATACTAAAGTTTTATTACATTCTTCTGAATTAAATAAATCTACTCAAGAAAAAAATTTAGCAACTAAACTAAAAATAGATGCTGATTGTCAGATAGAAGCAAACGCCTATATGATATCTTCAGCGGGATTAAATAAATGTAATTATTCTTATCTCAAGATATTTAAAAAGAAAAAAGCTAGAAATTTTAAGAAAGCTTTTAAACACTGGGATTATAGACTAGAAATATTTTTAATTTTTTTATTTTCACTTTTTGGATATGGGTTGTTAATTTATAAAGCTATTCAAGAAAAAAACGAAAAGAAAAAATATTTTTTAAACTTACTTATTTTATATAGCGGGCTATCCTTTTTAATTATGTTACCATCTTCGGATAAAAAGTTTGGTTCTTTTCGGTATTATATTCATTTATTTTTTTTGCCATATCTTTTCTTAGGTCTACTAATTCAATTTAGTAAAAAATATTTAAAAAAGAAATATTTTAATCTCGGGATAATAGTCCTTTCATTTTTCTTATTGACAAATATTATTACGACTAGTTCAATAGCCAAAGAACTTTACTTACAAAGAAGAAGTAATGTTCACTTTGCTATTTTAGGAGAAATGAATTCAATGGTAAATTATTTAATAGAAAAAGCTAGTCCTCAAAAAACTATTTATTTAGTAGGTGATAAATTAGAAGTTAATCATTTTTTTCATGCTTTTTATTATTTAGCTAAACAAAGAGGGAAAAAAATAATTAATATTAGAAACGATAAGAAAAAAATAACAGCTGGACACTCAATATTTTATTTAACGGATAAAATTAGAAAAGGAGAAACACAGATAGCTGGTTATAAAATTATGAACTATAAAGCTTTTGGACAAGTAGTAATTTACCAACTGCAGGGATTTTAAAAAATAAATAATTAAGAGAACTTCTTTTCAAATGAAAGAGTTAGTTAATAATATAAATAATATAAAAAATAATTTTCTTTCTAGGGTAAAAAAAACTACCAAACAAGGATGGATATTGATTATTTTAATTTTATTAGGAATTTTTTTACGTACTTATAATTTTCACGATTGGCTTAGATTTAGTATGGATCAATCTCGGGATGCTATGCTCATTAGTAACGTCGTGGAAGGAAAGAGCTCTTTACCTCTTCTGGGACCTTTAGCAGGGGGGACATTTTTTCATTTGGGTCCAGCTTATTATTACTTTTCTATTTTTTCTGCTAAAATTTTTGGTAATTATCCAGATAAAATGGCTTATCCTAGTTTATTTTTTTCCATTTTAACTGTTCCTTTACTTTATTTTTTCTCTAGAGAATATTTTAATAGTAAAATTTCTTTGATAATAACTGCATTAATGAGTGTCTCTTATTTTGCTGTTGCTAATTCTCGTTTTTCTTCTAATCCTAATTTAGCTCCATTTTTTGTGCTGGTTTTTTTATATTCGACATTTAAACTAGCTAGCAATAAAAAATCTTTTTTTTGGTGGTCAGTGGCTGTAGGAATATCTTTGGGAGTTGGAATTCAAATTCATACCACTTTGCTAGTTATTATACCAGCTTTCTTAATCTTCTTTTTTCTGTATTTAATTAAGAAAAAACAGCTAATAGCGGTAAAAAGTTTATTATTAGTCTTAATTATCTTTTTAATTTTCAATACTCCGCAAATAATAAATGCTTTTCAGTCTAAAGGAGCTAATACGAGAAATTTTTTATCAGGATTGCAAAACAAAAAAAGTGAGAAAAGTAAATTATTAAAAAGTTCTTTTTGGATTACTGTTTGTCAAATGAAGGCTAATTCGTATTTTTTAACCTCAACAAAAGTTAACAAGAAATGTGTTGGTAAATTTAATCTTAATCAAGGAGCAAAAAAATTATACAAAAATACCAAAAATAAAAAAGTTAGAAAAATAATGTTTCTATCAAATATTATTTTCATAGTTGTATTTTCTTTAGGTGGTTATTATCTGCTCGGTTATTATTTTTTTAAGGAGAAAGGGAAGAGAAAAAAATATTTAGGTAATATTATTGGATTTAATGTTTTAGCTCTATTCTTTTTAACGCCGGTGGTTAGTGATATTAATGTCAATTATTTTATTATTTTGTTATTTATCCCATTTATTTTATTTGGCTTATGGTTGAAATTTTTAAATGAAAAACTTGGAAAAGTTGGAAAAATAATTATTTTAATTGCTAGTTTGCTATTTTTTGCTAATTCTTTAAGAGTTATCAATCAAACTTATAATTTCTATCGTCAAGGTTTGGATAATAATCAAGATAATAGTGATTTAAGAGAGATTGAAGAGATTACAGATTTTATAATAAAAAAAGCTCCTCCTCAAAAAATAATTTATTTAAGCGGAAAAAAAGCTTATTTAAAAAGATTTTTTCGTCCGCTAGCTTATTTAGTTGGTCAGCAAGAACGAAAACTTTTTTTATTGGACAACCATAAGATAAAAGGTGTAAAATTAAAAGGCATTTTTTTCTATATTCAAGACGGTAAGAAGGGCAACGTTAATAGAAATCGTTTTATCAATGGTTATCCAGTGCTAAGTGTTAAAAGAATTAATAAAATAGAAATCTACGAAGTATGGAAGAATTAATTAATAAATTAAAAAATATTTCTCGATATAGTTGGATTTTAATTCTGATTGTTTTGTTGGGAATATTTTTACGTACCTATAATTTTAGGAACTGGCTAACTTTTAATCCTGATCAAGCTAGAGATGCTATTTTAGTTAATAGAGTTATTGAAGGAGAAACTAGTTGGCCATTACTGGGTCCAGAGGCAGGAAATACTCATTTTGATTTAGGCCCTTGGTTTTATCATTTAGAAATCATCTCAGCTAAAATTTTTGGTAATACTCCAGATAAGTTAGCGTATCCAGATTTATTCTTTTCCATTTTGACTATTATCCTTTTTTATTGGCTGGTTAAAAAATATTTTAGTCAAAAAATTTCTTTATTGATAACTTTTTTTGTCAGTATTTCTTATTTTATGATTCGCTATTCGCGTTTTGCTTTTAATCCTAATTCTATCCCATTTTTTGTGCTACTTTTTTTCTTAGGGGGTCTATATCTGATGGATTTAGAAAAAAAAGAAAAAATTTGGGGAAGTGTTTTAATTGGTACTTCTATTGGAGTTGGGATGCAATTGCATATCTTACTTTTTTTTATTTTGCCAGTTTTGACGGGAGGTATTTTGCTTTACTTAGCGATGAAAAAAGTTTCCCTAGTTACTTTGATAAAACAAGTAGCCATTATTTTATTATTAGTATTAATTTTTAATACCGGACAAATTATTAGTGAATTTCAACATCATGGTTCTAATAATCGCCGATTTTTTAAAGCTTTTGAAGGAAGTACTCAACAAAGCAATTTAGCTAAAAGTTTAGGAATGACTTTACTTGGACAAGCTGAAGGAAATTTGCATATAATTACTTCCTTGGGAACTGGTGAAAAAAGTAGCTATTATAAGACGAGTAGGAAATTTTGGAAAAAGAAAAAACTATTTGTTAAAAACTCTAAGAATTATGTTTTATTCTTAGCTTTTTTAGGTTCTTTGTATTCAATCTTGGGTTATTATTTGTTATTTTATTACTGGAGAAAAGAAAAGGATTGTAATAAGAAAAACTTCTTAACTTTAATTGGTGCTTATGCCATTGTCGCTTTACTGGTGATGTTTCCTATTATTAGTCAGGCTTCTTTACGCTATTATATTGTAATATTTTTTCTTCCATTTATTTTTTTAGGATTAACAATTAAATATTTAATAGAGAGGAAGAGGCTTAAAAAAGGGTTTATTTTGACAGGTATTTTAATACTTTCTTTAGCTAGTTTACAGTTCGTAACTATTATTAAAAAGTATAATGCTTATCAGCAAAAATATTCTAGTAATTCTCGAATTGTGACTTTAGATGAAGTGAAAGAAATGATGAAATATATTCAGAAAAATACTGATAAAGAAAATAAAGTTTATATTTCTGGACAACCAAGGTATTTTTCTCGTTATTACAAACCTCTCTTATATCTTTCTCAGTCAACTAGGGTTAAAATATTAAGAGGAGAGAAAGAGAAAAAAATAAAACCAGGAATACCTATATTTTATATTAGGAGCTTTGCGACTAGAGAAGAATTAAAAACTACTTCTCCTCTGGGAAGGAAAGTAGTTAATAGTCAATCCTCTGGTAATATTACTATTATTCAATTAAAAAATTAAGAACATTTATAATGAAAAATATTTTTCAAAAATTTTCTCGAAATATTTTGATTTTAATAGTGATTTTTTTAGTAGGGCTTTTTTTGAGAACTTATGCTTATCACGATTTATTACGTTTCAATCCTGATCAAGCTAGAGACACTAATATCGTTCGGAATGTTTTAGCGGGAAAAGAAAGGATTCCTTTACTGGGACCGAAAGCTGGAGGTACTCAATTTAGACTCGGACCAGCTTTCTACTATTTTGAAATTGCTAGTGCCAAAATTTTTGGCGCTTTACCAACTAAAATGGCCTATCCTGATTTGCTGACTTCTTTATTGTCTATTCCTTTGTTGTATTTTTTTCTCCGAAAATATATTAATCGTCAAGGCTCTTTATGGTCAATAGCTTTATTCGCTGTTTCTTTTTATGCTATTAAATATGCTCGTTTTGCTTGGAATCCTAACTCTACCCCTTTCTATGTTTTACTTTTTCTTTACTCTTTAACTGAACTTTCTAAGATTCATCAAAAAAGAAAATTTATTTGGGCAATAGTTTTAGGAATAGCTATCGGAGTTGGTGTCCAACTACATTCTTTGCTTCTGTTTTCTTTTCCTCTAGTTTTTATTATTTATTTCAGCTATCTTTTTTTCAAAAAAAATTATGCTTGGCGCTGGGCACCGCTTATAATCTTAGTGGCTTTGTCTTTAAATGCTCCGACTATCATAAGTGAAATTCAAACTAAGGGTGCTAACACGCAAGCTTTTTTTCAGGGGATGAAAAAGAAATCTTCTCGACAAGGTTCTTTAATGAAAAAAATATCTCTTAATTTTATCTGTCATATTCAAGGAGAAGCTTTTATGGTTTTGCCAGTTGGCAGTGATCACAGTTGCAGTTTTATGAGTGCTGTAAAAACCTTTAAAAAGAATACTCATAAATTAAATGGGGGAGCAAGAAATATAATTTTAATTAGTGATATAATTGGAGCGATGGTTTTTTCTTTGGGAGGCTATTGGTTGCTTTTCTATTTTTGGCGAAAAGAAAAAGATAGAGATAAAAAAATATTTTTAGGTAGCATTATTTTATACACTTCAGTTCTCTTTCTTATTTTAATTCCTTTAGCCGAAGAAATATCTTTCCGTTTCTTTTTAGTTTTAGAATTTTTACCATTTTTATTTATAGGGTTATGGATTAAATTTTTAACAACTCAATCATCTAAAAAATATTTCTGGATTGTGCCTGTTTTAATTTTAATTAGCTTAAATATAGGTGTAACATTAAGAAACTTTGCTTATCTAAAGGGAAGGATAGAAATAAAAAGTAATAGTTTTGAAATAATTACCTTGGGAGAAGTTAAATATATGGCTGATTTTATAAAAAGTCAAAATCAGAAAGCTAATAATATATATATTGATGGGAAAGCTCAAAAACTTTTTAAGATTATTAAACCTATTAAATACTTCACTAATCAAAAGGGATTTAAGATTAGTAGATTAAGAAAAAAAACTATTTTAAAACATCAAGATGAATTATTTTTAATTAATGTTGTCAAAAATCCAGATAAAACTCCTACCATTTCTCAAAGTATTCTTTCGGCTGGGAAATTTGCTAGAGTCAGAATTTATAAAATTAGATAAAAAATAAGTTTTTAAGTTAATTTTTTTTCAAAATAGAATTTTTTAAGAAGATAAAATCTTCTTTTTTTATTTCTCTTAAGAGGTAGAGAAGAAGAATATAAAAGGCGAAAAGAAGCATTAACCAAAGGATAAAAATAAATTGCCCTTGAGAAAAAAACAAGGCTAACCAATAAGTAATCCCGCCAGCTATAAATATCTTACTAATACTTTTTATTTGAATAGAGACGCCAAATTCTAACCAAACATAATAAAGCATAATTAAAGTAATAATTACAGAAGTAATAGAAGTCGCGATAGCCGAACCGATAATTCCATATTGATGAATAAATAAATAATTTAAAACTATATTAATGCTCAATCCAAAAAGAGAAATTACCATTGGTTTTTTAACTTTGCCAGCCCCACTCATCACAAAACAGAAAATATAGTAAATAGTTAAGAAACCAACGCCCCAGACTAAAATAGACATCGCTGCAGAGGCACTAGCATAAGCAGTAGAATAGAAAAGAGTGATAATTGGTTTAGCAAAAACACTCATTAAAATAACAGCAGGAACTAACAAAGTAATCATTAGTCTTAGAGAATGATTAATGATATTAGTAGTGGCTTGCTTTTTATTTTGAGAGGTAGTATTGGAAATAACTGGGAGTAAGATGACAGTTAAAGCGTAGAAAATATAGTAGGGGATGCGTCCAATGGTAAGAGCTGCATTATAAATTCCAGTTAAAAAATCACTACCTAAAATTCCTTTGACCATATAAAGATCAATGCTAATTAAAAATTCGTAAGCTAAAAAGAAAATTATAATTTGCCAAGCGTAATTAACTAATTTTTGCCATTTAAAAGTAGCTGTCTGAATTTCTGATTTAGATTGTTGGTTTAATTCTGGAGAAACTTTAAATTTATCTATTAAGAAACCTAGAAGAAAAATTATAGCTGGGGCTAAAATATAGCCTATAATAGCTCCTTTAATCTTAAAAAAGTAGGCTAGAATAATAATAAAAAAGAGACGAAAAATAGAACGTGCAGTTTTGATAGTAGCCTGAATATTGAATTTATGTAATCCCGTATAATAAGAAAAATAGAAGGAAGCAGCTGCAAAAGCGGGGATAATCAAAGTAGATAGTCTAAAAAGATTAGTTAAGCTATTATCGCCTAAAATTTTAGCTAGTAGAGGAGCAGAAAAAAAGAAAGCTATTGTGATAAAACTGACTAAAATACTTTGAATTAAAATGGCCTGTTTTTTGATGGTTTTTACTAAAGTAGCATTGTCTTGAAAGATTTCGCTGATATATTTAGCCATAGCCGTAGGAATTCCATTGCCAATCAGAATAATAACCATTGTAGTTAGTGTAATGACTAGAGCGTAACGTCCATATTCGGCGGGTCCTAAAATTCTTCCTACTACAGAATGAATAATAAAACCAGAAATATTAAAAATAATTTCGGAAATAGTTATCCAAAAAGCTGATTTAACTAAGTTTTTTGACATGATTTTTTATTTGTTCAAAAATAATTTTTGGTTCTTGATTACCGTTTATGAGTTTCATATTCCAGTGAGAAAAATAATTATCATAAAGCTTTTTTTTAGCTATTAAATACTCAATCCCTTGATCAGGTTTTTTTTCTCTTTGTATTATATTTTCTGGATTGGTTTGTAAATAGATGGCCATATTAGGAATAATTAATATTAAGCTAAATAATTTATCCCAATAATTTTTTTGTGTTAAAAAAGATAAAAATTTAATATTGATTAAATTATCGTAAAAGTAGCGATCACTTAAAAGATAATCATATCGCTTATTGATTAAGCGATGACAAAGCAATTTAAATCTCCAAAGATCAATAATTAAAAATATTTTCCGTAAAAAAATTTGAAATGGAGTAGCCTTAGTAATACTTTTCAAATTAGTTTTAAGGAGTTGTTTTTTCAGTTTACAATGCAACAAAGGACATTGTTTTTTCCATTTAATTATTTTTTGAGCCAAAGAAAATTGAATAGAATGAAAAGAGAAAACTTTTTTATTTTGCGCTAGCAAATATTTTTTTAAGTTGACTACTTGAGTTGATTTTCCTGAGCCGTCAAGACCAGAGATTGTAATAATTTTCATAAGCTAAGCCACTTTTATTTAGTAGATTATTTCTTAAGTAGTATAAATTTACTTAATTAGTACCTTAATGTTAGCATAAAAAGGCAATTTTTGTATAGGTAGGATCGTTCTAGCTATTATTGAAATAAAAAGCCTTATTTGTTATAAAAGATTAGCGTGGTATAATGATATTATCAAATAGGGTTGATTTTGGCTATTTAATACGCTCTGTATAATTTTTTTTGCCTACTTGA
>VAPK010964317.1_pt1 | contig 19218 bp, 15 predicted proteins | sample 3395031 | NCBI WGS metagenome assembly VAPK01 (sample SAMN08290443, study PRJNA428436) | hydrothermal vent metagenome | isolation source: Deep-sea hydrothermal vent chimney 1 | place: Pacific Ocean: Juan De Fuca Ridge
CCACAACAATTTAAAATAAAGAGTTGTAGCAGTGTTAGATACCATACAGAATCAATACAAGCCAACAAAAAATAAAATACTTAATTTAACCCAACCAACCCTCTCTATCTAAACTTCTATATTGAATGGCTTCTGCAATATGTTCGGGTACAATGTCCTTTACACCTTCCAGATCCCCTATAGTTCTAGAAACCTTTAAAATACGGTCGTATGCTCTTGCGGAAAGGTTTAGACGATCCATTGCTGTTTTTAATAATGTCTTAGATGCCTCATTTAATTCGCAATACTTTTGAATTTGCTTGACGTGCATTTGTGCGTTATAGTGTATACTCTCGTTTTCTTTAAACCTTTCTGTTTGAATAAGTCTGGCCTTGGTAACTCTTTCTCGAATTACATTACTCGATTCTCCTCTCCTATCTTCCGATAATTTATCAAAGGGTACGGGCTGTACTTCTATATGTAGGTCGATTCTGTCTAACAAGGGCCCTGATATTTTACCCAAATAACGTTGCATTTCATAAGGTGACGAAGTAGTGGGCATATTTTCATCTGCAAAATAACCACTCGGGCTGGGGTTCATACTGGCAACCAACATAAAACTACTGGGGTAAGTAACTGTAAATCTTGCTCTTGAAATGGTAACTTCCCTATCTTCAAGTGGTTGTCGTAATACTTCTAAGGCGCTACGTTTAAATTCAGGTAATTCATCAAGAAATAATACACCATTATGAGAAAGGGAAATCTCTCCGGGTTGGGGATAAGAACCACCGCCGATCAAGGCAATATCTGAAATTGTATGGTGGGGTGATCGAAAGGGTCTTTGATTCATTAAACCCTGATCTTTTACTTTACCAACAACCGAATGAATTTTTGTTGTTTCTAAAGCTTCCATTAGTGACATAGGCGGTAATATGGTTGGTAACCTTTTTGCCAACATGGTTTTACCCGATCCCGGCGGACCTATTAAAATAATATTATGCCCGCCGGCAGCAGCAATTTCCATACAGCGCTTGATGGTTTCTTGCCCTTTTACATCTGAAAAATCAAAATCCAGATATTCATTATTTGTGTCAAATTCTTCGTGTGTATCAATTTTAAGTACTTTTAGTTCTGAAGTTCCCTGAAAAAAATCTATTACTTCTTTTATATTTTCAACAGGGTAGACCTCTAGATCATCTACAACAGCAGCTTCTTTTGCATTTTGTTTTGGTAATAAAAAACCCTTAAATCCTTCTTCTTTGGCTTTGATGGCAATTGGTAAAGCACCCTTGATGGGTTGCAAACCTCCATCTAAAGATAGTTCTCCCATGATGATATAATCTTTTAAGTTTTTTGCCTGAATTTGATTGGATGCAACCAAGATACCAAGAGCCAAAGTTAGATCATATGCCGACCCCTCCTTTCTTAGATCGGCCGGTGCCATATTTATCGTGATCTTTTTCCCCGGAAGTGAATAGCCATTATTCTTTAAAGCAGCAGAAATGCGATAACTGCTCTCTTTAATTGCATTGTCTGGTAATCCTACCAGATGATAAGCAATACCTGTATCAACATTAACTTCTACTGTTATCGTCGTTGCCTCAACACCAAAGACAGCACTTCCGTAAACTTTTACCAACATGTTCCAGTTTATTTTAAGTGCACTAAATTACCAGAAGTAAACATTTTAAGTTCTCACAGACCTGCCTACCGAAGCTATGGTTGCTCGGATTGTTCTCCTGCCAGTTTTTCAAAACCTGGCAGGCATCTATTATTTAGATTTTTATAGATTCTGCATACAAACAGGTTTATACTAAAATAAAAAACTCAAAACCACTGCTAAACCACTAGTTGATTGGATAAAGGAATTAGTTGGTATTGTTTGGAATACTCAAGTAATAGCAGAACAGTTACCAAGAGGAAAAAAGAATCCATTTTTGACATCAGGGAAAGAAAAAAAAGATGATTAGTTGTTTTGACTGAATATAATATACAAATACCCTGTATTTCCTTTGACTTTGGTTTGACTAGTATTTGCATTTAATCTACTTAGGCCCACATAGACACTGGTATTCTTATCTTTATCTAAATAGGTGGTGATTAAATTATTTTTAATGTTGATACCTGTTTTTGAATTTTCAATATCTAATATATATCCATCATCCAAGAACATTTTATTCAATTCTTGATATATGGTCAAAGCTTGTGTATAATCCAACCCATACATACCCCCTTTTTTAGGGTTAAACAATATTTGTGCTAATTTTCCTTGGTTATCGTATTTAAAGGCCTCTTTATAAATTTTGAATTTATGTCCGGCGAATATTATATTCTGATAATCTTTTTTATTGGATTTAAATTCTTTTTTCACTTGGTTTTTATCCATTCCAAAATCCAATCCCTTGTATGCTGTTTGGGCAAATGTTGATGTGATCATCAGCACCAGAAGTATATTTAATATTTTTTTCATAATTAATTTAAGTTTCCATTTTCATTATCTGTAAATCGTGATAAATTTACATTTTTATTATATTCATATTTAATATTTAGCCACTAATTCACAAAATATTGCTGTAGTTGTGTTTTGGAAGTAAACATTTTAAGTTCTCACAGACCTGCCTACCGAAGATATGGTTGCTCGGATTGTTCTCCTGCCAGGTTTTCAAAACCTGGCAGGTATCTATTATTTAGATTTTTATAGATTCTGCATACAAACAGGTTTATACTAAAATAAAAAACTCAAAGCAGAAACCTTGAGTTTAATATTTTAATTCTATTGATTCAATCAATTTAATTCACCATCGGCATACATTTGTCTCAATCGTTTTTTATCAAATTTACCAACACTGGTTTTGGGTACTTCATCAATAAATATAAATTGATCAGGGATTTGGTACTTTGCAAAGGCATGGCTCATGGCTTCTTTTAATTCTTCAATATCTGGTCTTTCTTCTCCTCGTGTAACGATAGTCGCTAATGGGCGTTCTGACCATTTTTTATCGGGTATTGCTATAACCGCCGATTCTTTTACCAAAGGATGTGCCATGATCGCATTTTCTATTTCCAAACTGGAAATCCATTCGCCACCACTTTTAATAAGGTCTTTTGATCTGTCTGTTATGGTCATATAACCTTCTTTATTGATATGACCAACATCACCGGTTTTAAACCAACCATCTTTTGTGAAATTTTCTGATTTTGTTTTGTAGTATTCGCTAATAACCCAGTTACCTCTTACTTCAATTTCTCCAACAGTTTTACCATCTCTTGGTGCAATGCTTCCATCTTCTTGTGCAATTCTTATTTCTATTCCTGCAATTTCAACACCTTGCTTGGCCAATATGTTGTATTGATCTTCTTCGGGTAAATCAAAATGTTGTGATTGCAAACGTGAAGCTGTTCCTAAAGGAGATGTCTCTGTCATACCCCAGGCATGTACAACCTCAATTCCAAGTTCTTTCATATAGCCAATAATCAATGATTTAGGCATGGCAGATCCGCCAACGGCTAACTTTTTAAAAGAGGGGAGCTCTTTTGGATTCGATTTTAGCTCTTCATATACTCCCATCCAAATTGTGGGTACCCCGTTTGCAATTGTTACACCTGTTTCTTCTACTAATTCGACCAAGGCTTTCGGATTTAAATGAGGTCCGGGTAAAACCATATTTGCTCCTGCAAGCATACAGCAAAATGGGGCACCCCATGCCATTACATGAAATTGAGGTACAATAAGCAATAAGGTATCATTGGAACCTGTACAAAGTGCATTAGGCGAATTTAAGGCCTGAGCATGTAGATATGTTGAACGATGACTATATAATGCTCCTTTTGGATCACCTGTTGTTCCACTGGTATAACACATTCCCATCGCGGTATTTTCATCAAACTCCGGATATTCAAAAGAGGTGCTTTCACCTTCAAGAAGATCTTCATAAAAAATATAATTCTTTAGAGTGGTTTTCACATCACGAGGTGCATTTATTAATACATATTGTTCAACATTTTCTGTATTATGAGCAACTTTTTCAAACAAAGGTAACAGGGTTGCATCTACAAAAACCACTTTATCTTCGGCATGATTGACAATAAAAGTAATCTGATCTACCGATAATCTTAAATTCAACGGATGGCAAATTCCGCCCATAGCGGGAATCCCATAATACAACTCTACATGCTGATAATTGTTCCAAGCAAAAGTAGCTACTCTATCTCCCGGCTTTATTTTTAGCTTATTCACAAGCGCATTAGCCAATTTCATTGTTCTATTATACATCTTATGATAAGAATATTCATGCATAGACCCATCCGGATTTTTAGTTATAATTTTCTTATAAGGGAAAACCCTATTACCATATTCTAATATAGCATTGGTAGTTAGGGGGGTATTCATCATTAGTCCATCCATAATATTGATTTTATTTTTTATTTTTAATTTCTATTTTGCTCATAGCTCTTTCAGTCATAGATGTTATTGTTAATGAGGGATTTACACCCGGATTTGCCGACATAGCAGAGCCATCACACACATACATGTTTTTATAATCAAATACTTTTTGATCGCTATTAATTACTCCTGATTTTTTATCTTTACCCATAACAGCACCACCTAAAATATGTGCTGTTGAAGGAGCTCCAGTTAATATATCTGTGCTCATCATAAATGCATTTCCATCAATTTCTTTAGCTACTTCATCTGCAATGATCTTGGCCATTGGAATAAAAGGTGTCGGTTTAGATCCTGTTGAAACATCTGATCTCAGTTTTAACCAACCTCGTTTAAAATTTATCGTACTATCTAAATGTTGCATAAATAATAAAATTACAGTTTTTTGGGAATAATTCTTAGTAAAATACATGCCAATCCAATTCCCTGGGTGAAAAATTAATTCTTTTAATAGTTTTAAGATTCTTATAAATACGTTTTTACCATATATCATAGGGATAATAGGTATTTTCCAAAAGCTCGAACCGGCTCCATAACGAACTGCTTCTACATGACCATCTGCATTTGGCGGGAAGATAGAACCTATAGCAATTCCTTTTGAAAGGTCTATATCTTTCCTTTTTGAGGTAATTAAAGATAAATTCTCATTATTTGTTCGAATATTTTTACCTACCTGATCAGATAATTTTGGTAAATAATTTTTAACTTTCATATCTAATAAAAGTCGAACTGTTCCCAAAACTCCTCCTGAAAAAATAACTCCTTTTGATTTTACTGTTTTTATCTCTTTTCGGAATAGCTTGGTGCTGTTATGAAATTGTATCTCATACCCATCACTTCCATCTTCATTATTTAAAGGTTTTACTACAGTTACTTTTTTCTCGGCTAAAATTTCAGCACCTATTTTTTGCGCCAGATATAAATAATTTTTATCTAAGGTGTTCTTTGCATTATAAGGGCATCCGGTCATACATTGTCCGCAATATCGACAGCCCATTCTAGCCGGCCCTTCCCCATTAAAAAAGGGATCTTTCACCTCTTTTTTTGGATCTCCAAAAAACACAGAAACTTTTGGCGCCTCAAATTCCGTCTCTTTACCGAGAGATTTTGCAACTTTTTGCAAAGTGATATCAGAATCAAAAAACTTTGGATTTTTTGTTGCACCCAACATTCTTTCTGCAGTTGCATAATGATTTTTTAATTCATTTTTCCAATCTGCCAACCCGGCCCAATTGCCACTTTTATAAAATTGATCTTTGGGTCTGGGTAAGGTATTTGCGTAAACAAGAGACCCTCCACCTACCCCAACTCCACTTAAAATACCAACATGTTTGAAAAAAGTTAGTTTTAAGATTCCAAATAGCTTAAAAGTTGGTAACCAGAGCCATTTTTTCAAATGCCAGTTGTTTTTTGGAAAATCTTTGGCTTGATACCATTTTCCTTTTTCAATTACCAAAACTTTGTATCCTTTTTCTGATAAGCGTAAGGCAGATACCGAACCACCAAAACCGGATCCGATAATTATGTAGTCATAGTCAAGTTGATTACTCTTAATATCCATATAGATCAACCTTTTAATGCAGAATAAAATATTCCCGGTAATTTAAATATACTTGGTTTTAAGGCAAAATTGCTTATGAGTTCCATTGTTTTGCCAGCAGTTTTATTAGTAACAAACCATGGTGGTTTGGGTGGAGCTAAATTCAAGGCCCTTGGTAAAGTTCTAAACGGGCCGTACAAAACAGTTTTCTCCGGTTTGTCAAACATCAAACTATTGTGTACCACTCCAATACCGCTTTGTATATCGTCATAAGTATGGCCCGGGAAAGCACCCCATGTGCACTGAGGTAATAAAAACGCCACACCATTCCAAATATTTACACCAACCGCACCATAATGTAAATCGGCAATACAATTTTCTAATTCATCACCTAATTCTTTCATTGTCTTTGGGTGAACTAAGATCGTTGCACCTAAAGTACCATGCAAGGAACTGTTGCAAAATTTAACGGCATTTTGTAAAAATTGTAAGGGCGTATCACCTTCTATAGTTGTTTCGGCATAAATAGCGCCAAAGAATTCATTTTGAAAAGCGTATTCTTTTTTGTTATCAGAATCCAGATTTGTTATTAAAGTTCGCGGTATTTTTCCGATTAACTCTTCCGAATCAGGATATGCTTCCACCGCTAATTTTTGACGGTTTTCAGCACCGGGATAGTATGCTGCTCTGTATGGTATTTCGTTTAAAAATTTTCGAACACTTGTCAATAATTTTTCTGAATGTTTCCATTTTTTTGGCAAAACCAAAATTTGTGATGCTACACAATTATGCCCTCCATTATGTAATTTGGCTGTTGCTATATTTTGTGATTGGAAATCGATATCGCTATTACTCCAGGGTCCCGGAACAACGATCAACGGGCCTATCCCACCTAGCTCGCTTCTTATTGGTTTTGAAGCATCTAATTTTGGGTTATTTTCCTTTTTCCTTTTTATTCCTTCTTCGCCTGTTCCGAACACTATGGCATCATGCGTTTTTTCACTTCCCGTAATATGAATGGTTTCAATATCAGTATGTGATGTAAGGTACTTCCCTTCATCAGCACCTCCATTTACTATTTTTACGTAGTCATCTTTAATAAAAGGTTCGAATATCTTTTTAAAAACAGGACTTAGATAATCGTTAACCGGATTCATTTTTAACAAAACAACTTCTCCTTTTACCAACAAATTATAAAGAACATCCAAGGGTGGAATCGAATTAATATTTCCTGCTCCTAAAACCAAACTAACTTTTCCCTGAGGCTTTTTTTGCTGATAAAAAACGGCCATATTCTGCAAAAGATTATCCTTGGTAATTCCTTTTTGCATCCATACCTCTCCCTTTATTTGATTAAACAAAAGTGTTTCATAAAAATTAGAAGGGAACACTTGTACCTTTAATTGATTATCATGTCTTTTTTGAATACCTTTAATTAAATTACCTAAATTTCCATTTTCGATTTCGTTTAATGTTTGAATATATGCATTAACAGAAGATATTACTGCCCACGGACCGGTGCTCCATTCTTCACCAACAAGTGCAGAATTTGTATCAATTTGTTTATTCTTTACAGATAAGTCAACCCATTGTTGCGCATTTTTCCCAATTTTTTTATTCAGATCTTTAAGTTTCTTAATTTTTTTTGAAATAGGTAAAAGCACCCATTTATTTTTTGCTGTCTGTAATTTTTTTATGGAAAAATCTATTTTCTCAAAGGATTTACCTTTGTATGTTTTTTTTATTTCCTGTATTAGCATATCTATATAACTGATTGAATTATTAATCTCAATTAATAACAATTATTTAAAGATAATCAAAAAAATAAAACCAATATGAATAATTACTTAAACAAAAAAAGCTGTCTAAAATTATTAGACAGCCTTTGATATTATTTAATCTATCCATTATTACAATGTTCCTCTTCTTTCCTGCTCTGCTTCTATAGATTCAAACAAAGCTTTAAAATTTCCTTTGCCAAAAGATTGTGCTCCCTTACGTTGTATAATTTCGAAAAACAAGGTAGGTCGGTCTGTTAGTGGCTTGGTAAATATTTGCAATAAATAACCTTCATCATCCCTGTCTACCATGATTCCATGTTTTTTAAGCAAATTCATATCCTCTGCAATTTCACCTACTCTTTCACCAACTGTATCGTAATACGTTCCAGGGACATATAAAAATTCAACACCGCGTTTTTTCATTTCACTTACGGTAAATACTATATCATTAGTTGCTACTGCAATATGCTGACAACCAGCTCCTTTGTAGAAATCTACATACTCTTCAATTTGTGATTTCTTTTTTCCTTTGGCAGGTTCATTGATAGGGAATTTAATTCTCCCGTTTCCATTTGTCATCACCTTACTCATTAAAGCCGTATAATCTGTAGAAATATCTTTGTCGTCGAAAGTTATCAAATTGGCAAATCCCATCACTTCATTATAAAATTTTGCCCAGGTATTCATTTGTCCCCAGTCTACATTTCCTACCATATGATCTATGTATTTCAAGCCAACAGAAGGAGGATTATAATGTGAATCCCATTTTTCAAACTTAGGCATAAAAATTCCTTGGTAGTTCTTTCTTTCTACAAAAACATGAATCGTATCACCATAAGTATGAATTGCAGATCGTACAACTTCACCATCTTTATCTTTTTCTACAAGGGGTTCAAAATAAGAACGCGCACCTCTTTTTGTTGTTTCTTCCCACGATTTGGTTGCATCATCTACCCACAATGCAATTACTTTTACACCATCGCCATGTTTTGTGATATGATCGAATATTTCTGTGTTACTCGTTCCGGGCATTGGTGTGGTAAAAATAAGTTTGATCTTATCTTGAATAACAACATAGGAAGTTCTATCTTTTAATCCGGTTTCTAATCCGGCATAAGCCAATGATTGAAAACCCAAGGCAGTTTTGTAAAAATGTGCTGCTTGTTTTGCATTACCTACATAATATTCAACATAATCTGTTCCTAATAAAGGTAAAAAATCATCGGCATCAGGGAAAATTTTTTCTAAGCCGTAATTGAAATTTTCGAAGTTTTTTAAATTGCTCATCTCGTTATGTATTATTTGATAAAAGATTGAAGACCTAAAACATAAGACTTAAGGCTTCTATTTTTTTAATTTCGTTTTAAAACTAAAAATTATATTTTGAATTTCTTTCACTCTTTTTTCTAATTCAGTAAATTTTTCTCGATTAATATAGTTCAATTTTAAAGTGATGAGTATCTGTGTTTCCCATTCGAAAGCAGACCCCAAACTATGTTCAAGAAAATTTATAAAATACTTATTAGAATCTTTACTTGAACCTTCTGCAATATTCGACGGAATTGAAACACTGCATCTGTTCAGTTGGCTCGTTAATCCATATTTTTCTTTATTCGGAAAGTTTTTAGTTATCTCATAGGTCTCATAAACCAATTCCATACTTTTTTGCCAAATCATTAATTTTTTATAATTATGCATTTCCTTTTTAATTTACTTTGAACGAGATTTCTAACTTAATTAATTATCTTTTATCTTAAGTCTTTTATCTTAAGTCTTTTGAAATAAAAATTTAATTTTTACTACAATATCCATGATTTATAATAATCATCCACCTCCAACTTCAATGCCTCTTCAGTTATCATTACCGGGTTGAATGGGTCTATCATTACGGCTAGTTCACCGGTTTCTTTTTTACCAATACTTCTTTCAATTGCCCCGGGATGCGGTCCGTGAGGAATACCTCCCGGATGCAGGGTAATTTGACCTTTTTCAATATTGTTTCTACTCATAAAATCTCCATCTACATAGTACAAGATCTCTTCAGAATCAATATTGCTATGGTGATAAGGGGCGGGTATTGAATTTGGATGGTAATCGTATAATCTTGGTACAAATGAACAAACTACAAAACCTGCAGCCTCCCACTGTTGGTGAATTGGTGGCGGCATATGAATTCTTCCTGTTATGGGTTCAAAGTCGTGAATGGAAAATGCATAAGGATAATTAAAACCGTCCCATCCAACAACATCAAAAGGATGGTAAGTATGGGTATATTCCCAAAGTAAGCCTTGTTTTTTAGATAAAATTTTAAATTCCCCTTTTTCGTCTATTGTATTTAATTCTTTTGGCAATCTAAAATCTCTTTCACAAAATGGAGAATGTTCTAAAAATTGTCCGAAATTATTCCGGTAACGGTTTGGAGACAATATCGGACTAAATGATTCTATATATAAAATCCTGTTCTCTTCACTGTTAAAATCAATTTGGTAGGTAGTACCTCTTGGAATGATCAAATAGTCACCATATTTAAACTCTAAGTTTCCATACATGGTTTTTAAGGTGCCCGAACCAATATGTATAAACAACATTTCATCCGCATCACTATTTCGATAAAAATAATCTGATGAGAAATTTTTGGGTGCTGCAAGACCAATATGCAGGTCATTATTGGCGAAAATAGTTTTTCTGCTCTCTAAATAATCATCGACAGGATGTAATGAAAAACCTTTAAAGCTCAAAGCCTTCATATTTTTTTCTATGGCTATTTTAGGTGTCAGATCTTTAATTTGTTTGATTTCGGAAACCACTGTTGGTGGATGCAAATGATAGATCAAAGATGACATCCCGGCAAATCCGGCTGTTCCAAAAAGCTCTTCTTGATATAAACCTCCTGTCGAATTTTCAAATACGGTATGTCTCTTAGGTGGAATGTTACCTAAAGTATGATATCTCGGCATAATAAAATGTTTAAATTAATAATAAAATAAGAATAAAATGCAGGTGATCAAATAATCGTTTATTCCGGATTTCTTTTTATCAGGAATTTAAGAAGCAGTAATAGTTCAGCAAAAAAAAGAGTCATTTTACACTTATATTTACAGGTTTTACCAAAAGTACAATAAAGAATACTATTTGGAAAAAGATTTATACTAACAAATATAAAAAAATATTTTTTAAGCTATAAATTTCTGTAGAATGAAAGAAACAGGTTATTTGACTTCGATCACATTATTAATTTGTGGGGCATATTTTTTTATGGTAGCCTCTACTCCATTTTTTAAAGTCATTTGATTTACTTTACAACCAATGCAGGCTCCTTCTAATTTTACTTTGACCGTTTCATTCTTTACTTCAACCAAAGATATATTACCACCATCTGTAATTAAATATGGTCTTATCTCCTCAAGAGCTTTTTCAACGTTTTCTAATAATTCTGTTTTGGTCATTGCTAATTAAATATTAAACCTTTAATCAAGAAATACTTTGTTAGAGGTTGCAAATTAATTTGTACTACAGCCAGACATTGTTGTTATTCTAACAATTTCTGTTGGTGGTAAATTTTCATTTCTTTTCACCAACTGCGTTAACATATTTTTTGTTGTATTGGCAAAGGCTTCTTCCACACTCGTGTTCTCCTGCAAAGCAGCAGGTTGACCTATATCACCAGATTCCCGAATACTTTGCACCAAAGGAATTTCTCCCAACAAAGCTGTATCTAAATCTTTAGCTAAATTTTTGGCTCCATCTTTACCAAATATATAGTATTTGTTATCAGGTAATTCATCTGGTGTAAAATAACTCATGTTTTCAACTATTCCTAATACTGGAACGTTGATACTTTCTTGTTGGAACATGGCAACTCCTCTTTTTGCATCCGCTAAAGCGATATTCTGTGGTGTACTTACAATTACCGCACCTGTAATTGGCACAGCCTGAACCATAGACAGATGAATATCACCTGTCCCGGGAGGTAGATCTACCAATAAAAAATCTAACTCACCCCAGTTTGCATCAAAAATCATTTGATTTAATGCTTTAGATGCCATTGCACCTCTCCAAATAACCGCTTGATTAGGGTCTGTGAAAAATCCTAATGACAACATTTTTACACCGTGATTTTCAATTGGCTGCATTTTAGATTTTCCGTCTACATTAATAGACAGGGGTCTTTCTTTTTCAACGCCAAACATAATTGGCATAGATGGCCCGTAAACATCGGCATCTAAAACACCAACGCTGAAACCCATTTTTTCTAACGAAACAGCAATGTTTGTAGCAACAGTAGATTTTCCCACACCTCCTTTACCCGAAGCTATAGCAATAATATTTTTTACGCCTGGAATTTCATTTCCTTTTATAGAATTTGTTTTTTCAGGAGCTGTAACCTTTACATTTACTTTTACATCGATTTTTTGATCGACATGATCGTGAACAGCCTTCATAATTTCAACCTCTATCTTTTTCTTAGCCTGAAGAGATGGATTACTAATAGTTACATCAACAATTACTTCTTTGTCGAATATTACCACATTGGAAACCGATTTACTTTCAATCAAGTTTTTTCCTTCGCCCGGGCCCGTTATATTCTCTAAGGCACCTAATATATCATTTTTTGTAAAGCTCATTATTTTTCTTAATTATAATCATTCTAAACAACAAATATACTAACTTAATATGAGAATTATAAAAAAGTTAAGTGAGCTTAGTTACATAAAACAAACAAAAAATAACTAATTGATTCTCTGTTGGTTAAATATTAGTTTATTGCAATGTAAGTGTTTCTGTCCACTTCCAATTTGCTTTGACATTTATTGTACTTTTTGAGTAATACACTTCTTCAGGCTGTTTCTTCAAAAGAAAATTACCTGTATCCCATTTTTTGTTTTTGTTTGTATCATATATAATTCTAATCTTAAAACGAGATGGTATTATATTTATAAACTGATACTCTTCATTTTTATCAGAATATTTTTTCGCAACCACTTTACCAGTATCATTGATAAGCTCAATTATTATTGGATAACTCTTAACATTGTTAAGAGTTAAATATAAAGAACCGTAACTGGTAACTTTACTTGTTCTAAACTGTATTTTCAAAGAATCATTTTGCATACCATAAAAGTCGGTAATAGCACCCGGGTACAACTCCAACAAATATCTTTCCTGAATTACTTTTTCAAAACTAAACACCATATCCAGTTTATCTTTAGAAAGCATCTGAGTATAAGGAACTTGCACTGAATCTTTATCAACAAAATAAATTTTAGATGTGTCAATTTTTGACAAGGGTACATTCGACACAATCTTAAAGGTATCTCTTAAATGCAGCACGCTAGATGCAGAAGATTTTAATTGTAAGGTATCCATTTTTTTAGCAAAGAATTTTACAGTTAATGTATCTATAAAATCATTATTTGATACCTCTATGTTCAAAGAGTCTTTTTCGTAATTTTTAAACCAGAAATGCACAGTGTCCTTTTCTTTATCAAAGGTCGCTACAGATTTGAAATCATCGTTTATTTTTGAAATCGGACTTACATTAAACCCTTTGGCTTCTCCTTCATAACCTATAATAATATGGCCGATTGCAATTTCTTTTGGCTTTGTTGGTAATCTAAAAGGTAATATTTCATTAAACAATGAGATCGCATAAGATGTGTCTTTCGGCACAGTAATATATTTTGATGTAAAACCTATTTTATCATCTTTGGGGTTGAATTTGTAATTCTTATTTTGATCATTTAGAGCTACTAATAGGTATTTTCCTGCTTTTATATTAGTGATATCCCAGTTTAAACTATCAATTGTACTACCAATATACATCGGTTTTTCACTAAAAATAATTGAATCGTTAAAACTTTCATTTACCTGATAAAGCATCATTGTCGGGCTCTCAATCATTTCAAGGTCAAACGCATCTTTAATAGTACCTTTTACCTCTAAGGAATCAATATAATCACCCGTAGAAAAAATATATTTGAAATTTTCCAGTATATTCCCTTCTGTATTATCAACAATACTTTGACCAAAATTGAACGTGTATGTTGTATTATCCTGTAGTGTATCTTTTATTTTAATAGTAATTTTTTTGCTTGGTGTTCCTTGCGGGGAAATTATTGGAGGATACTTTAACGGAGGTGAAACAATTAGTTGAGTAGTTACATTTTGCAGCTTGATAAACTCGTCGAAATAAATTTTTATCTCTTTATTTTTAAAATTTAAGCTTTTAAATTCAGGATCTGTTTTAACCATAATAGGTTTATCAAAATCTTTCGGACCACCTTCTGGCCTTCCTCTTCTGGCACAACCCGAAAATAACACTATTAAAAATAAAATTCGAATAAAATAAATTCTCATACCATGAATTTTGATGCAAATTAACAAATATTTTCTCCTAATTATATTTTTATTTCATTTGTTATGCAATCTCTAGATTTTTTTAAATTATTCTGTTATTGAATGGTATTTATACAGTATATGCCATTGTTGCAATACTTATTCTTATATTTTCTATATCCAAAAGCTTGATACTACATGCTTCTAAAGTAGCTCCTGTAGTAATAATATCATCTATTAAAAGGATATGTTTATTCTTTAAAATTTCTTTATTCGTTATCTCAAATTTTTCTTGCACATTCGCCAACCTTTCAAATCTGGTTTTAAGAGTCTGGGTAGTTGTTTTAGAAATACTTACCAATACATTTTCAAGAAATTTTGAATCTAACCTTTTAGCCAGGGTTTCTCCAAAGGTCGTAACTTGATTATACCCTCTTTTTTTTAATTTTCTCTTATGCAAGGGTACGGGCACAATAAAATCAATTTTATCAAACCGTTTGGAATCTAACATCTCAACACTTAACCAATTCGCCAATAGACTTCCTATTTCTTGTCTGTTTTTATACTTTAACTGATGAATCAATTTTTGAACTTTCCCTTTTCTTTTATAATACAAAAGCGAGGTTGCATTCTCAATAGGTATTCTTCCTTCAAAAGATTTTTCAACTTTATTGTTTTTCCAGGAGCTAAATTGAGTAAATGGCAGGTCTGATCTACAGGATATACAAACCAAATCTTCTCCCTTTACCAGTTGATTCTCACAAATAACACAAGCATTTGGGAAAAAAATATCAAAAATATTATGTAAGCTATTGTGCATCTTTATTTTAATTACAAAGAAAAATTAAATATAATCTGTTTATTTATAATAAAATTGTTAAAAAAAAATTAAATTTGCATACAATTTATCTGATTTATTACGTTAAATAAGTTAAGATTAATCTAAAATGTAAACTTAATTTAAGAATTATGGAAGAAAACGCTAAATCTTCAAATAACAAAATTTTAATAATTGCCTTATTGGTGTTATTATTTGCACTAATTGGTTATACTTTTTATAACAATAATGACCATAAAGAAGCAGTAAAATTTTTACAGGATGAAAAAGAACAAATTATTGGCAATTTAACAGCCATGGAAGAAAAATATGATATTGCTATTGCAGAAAACACTAGTTTATCAGATTCTCTTTCTATTGAAAAAGAAAGAATTGTTTCTTTAAAAGATTCTGTAAAAGGATTAAAGAAGATAAATTCGAGAACATTAAGTCGCTATCGCGGTCAATTGGCTACATTACAAGCTACAAACGAACGTTTGTTAGATGAAGTTGATTCTTTAAAAATGTCCAATAATATTCTTACAGAAGAGAAAGATAGTATAACCAGTCAGTTAGCAGTGCAAACCAGTTATAATGACACCTTGGTATCTCAAAATATGGAATTGGCGAGAAAAGTAGAGATTGGTGGAGCCATAAATGTTGAAAATGTAAATGTTACAGCGATGAAAATGCGTTCTAACGGTAAATATACAGAAACCAATAAAGCACAGAAAACTGATGCTATTAAAGTTGAATTTAGATTGGTTGAAAACGAAATAGCAACTCCTGGAGACAAAGAAGCTTATATTGTTTTAAAAGACCCTAGTGGAAAAGTAATTAACGCCAAAGGCACATTTATGTTAGACGACGGTTCAGAATCTAAGTATACAGATCAAACCATTGTAAATTATGAAAATGCCAATTTGGATGTTGTGATGCTGGTAGGAAGAAAAGGTGAAAAATATGTAAAAGGCAGCTATCCTATTACTGTTTATGTAGACGGTAAAATGGTTGGAGGAGCAAAATTAGAATTGAGTGATTCTTTTCTAGGCCTGTAAATTCTAAAATAAAATAATTTAAAAAAGGAAATACGAATTGTGTTTCCTTTTTTTTATTTCCACTATAATAATTTCTTTACTTTTGCCCAACAAAATATTGCCTTTTACAATTGAATATTTTGAAAATCAAATATTCATTTTCGCAATAATTCAATTGATCTAATTGAATAAAAAATTAGTAAATGAACAAAATATAACTATTATACAACTAACAATAATTTATACTCGTGAACAATAAACAAGATCAATTCAAAAAAGTAATATCTCACGCAAAAGAATATGGATATATTTTTCAATCAAGTGAAATTTATGATGGTTTAAGCGCAGTTTATGATTATGCTCAAAACGGTGTTGAACTAAAAAATAATATTCGTGAATACTGGTGGAAGTCTATGGTTCAGCTTCATGAAAATATTGTAGGATTGGATTCGGCCATATTTATGCACCCTACTACATGGAAAGCATCCGGGCATGTAGATGCCTTTAATGATCCACTTATAGATAACAAAGATTCTAAAAAAAGATACCGTGCAGACGTATTGATAGAAGATCATGCAGAAAAATTGAACCTAAAAGCACAAAAAGAAATTAAAAAAGCTGCAAAAAGATTTGGAGACAGTTTTAATGAAAATGAATTTATTCGTACCAATCCAAGAGTAATCAAATATTTTGGTCAGCGTGATGCCATTTTAAAGCGTATGGGTAGTTCTTTAGAAAAGGAAGATCTTGCAGATATTAAATCGCTAATTGAAGAATTGGAAATCGCTTGCCCGGTTTCAGGTTCTAAAAACTGGACGGAAGTAAAGCAGTTCAATCTTATGTTCGGTACCAAGATCGGGGCTTCAGCAGATTCGGCTATGGACCTATATTTACGTCCGGAAACGGCACAAGGTATCTTTGTAAACTTCTCTAATGTTCAGAAAACTGGAAGAATGAAAATTCCTTTTGGTATTGCCCAAACTGGAAAAGCCTTTAGAAATGAGATTGTTGCAAGACAATTTATATTTAGAATGCGTGAGTTTGAACAAATGGAAATGCAATTTTTTGTGCGACCTGGAGAAGAACTCAAATGGTATAAAGAATGGAAAGAGAAAAGGTTGAAATGGCATTTTTCTCTTGGATTAGGGGAAGAAAAATATCGCTTTCACGATCATGATAAACTGGCTCATTATGCCAATGCAGCGGCAGATATTGAGTTTGATTTCCCTTTTGGTTTTAAAGAGCTGGAAGGCATTCATTCTAGAACCGATTTTGACCTGAAAGCACATGAAGAACATTCGGGTAAGAAATTACAGTTTTTTGATCATGAAATAAATAAAAGTTATGTGCCTTATGTAATTGAAACTTCCATAGGCCTGGACAGAATGTTTTTGGCAGTATTTGCTTCTGCCTTACAAAATGAAAAATTAGACGATGGATCGGAAAGGGTTGTTATGAAACTTCCTGCCGTTCTTGCTCCCACGAAAGCTGCTGTGTTACCTTTGGTAAAAAAAGATGGTTTACCCGAAATTGCAAGAGATATTATTAAAGACTTAAAATTTGACTTTAATGTTGCTTATGACGAGAAAGATGCTATTGGAAGAAGGTATAGAAGGCAAGATGCTGTTGGTACTCCATTTTGTATTACTATAGATCACGAATCAAAAAATGATCAAACTGTTACCATTCGTTACCGAGATACCATGGAACAAAAACGAGTGGCCATAAACGAATTAAAACAAATTATTTCAAGCGAAGTTTCTATTAGCGAATGGCTAAAAAAAATGTAAATAAAAAATACAATGGATACAAAAGATAGTGTAGGAAATGTTCTAAACGATGGAGACGCAGTTACCGTTAACAAAGATCTAAAAATAAAAGGAATGTCTAAAACCATTAAACGTGGTACCAAAGTTAAAAATATTAGATTAACCGGTAACAACCAAGAAGTTGAATGTAGGTTCGGAAAAAGTGTTGTGGTTTTGAAAACTCAGTTTTTAAAAAAAGCTTAAGCGCGAGTTTCTAGAAACTTGCTCTTAATTGAATAGATCCGGAGTGTATTGTTTTAGATGAATCTGAGCTTCTGCCAAAGTAGTTTATGTTGAGGTCTAAATAGGAAGTTAATCTTTTTTGAACACCTAACAACCAGGTTAAATTAGTACCAGGCTGTAATCCTTCTAGCATTTGAAAGGCTACAGGTGAATTTAAGTTTCCGTTGAATTCATTAAAATACAGATTTAAATTTGCATTTACAGCAAACTTCTGTTTATTGGCATATTGAAAATTTGCTCCTAATACGTGCATTTTCAAGGTTTCTCCTGCCCTTATTCCTACAGGTGGATTTTCCAACTGGTTTTCCTTATTTTTATATTCATAAAAAGCTTCCAATTTGGTGTTTAAATTATATAAAAATGACACCTTTGGGTTGATATTATAATTTTGCAATTCGAAATTTCTATTGGCAAAACTTATTGAACTACTGTTACTTTCCCCTACTCCTCCAGAAAAATCCAGCAACCAAAATTTACCCAGTTTATGCAAAATTTGAAACTGATGTGTAAGCAATTTAATATCTTGATCTCCAAACACAAACAAAGATCTTTTTCTGGAATTTAAAAAAGTATAAACCATGCTGTACCTTTGCAAACCTCGATTAAAAAACAGGCTATTCTTAAAGTTTAAATCCAGCGAAAGTAAATTGTCATCGTCAAATGCAAAGGGGTTGAGATTAATATTTTTATCACCTCTTTTGGTTTTTGAATCGATTAAAAAGAATGCTTGATTACTAAAATGTGAGACTGCTTTTTTAAATCCGTTTTTATTTTTCCATTGTACCGCATTTATATTTAAGGTCTGACTAAATTTATTCTGATTGGTTTTTATAAATTTTACATTTGGGAGTAAAACTCTTACATACTTGGCTTTATCTTGAAACTGTGCAATTACAAATTCATCAAGGTCTTGTATCCCATCACCATTAAAATCAATCCATTCGTAAAAACCCTTTCCCGGTTCTACTTCTATATAAGTGAATTCCTGTTGTGGCAAATTACCCGATTGTGTTTCGTAAAATGTTTGAAAGTTTATAAAATTATTAAAAAGACCTTGTCTGTAACTAATTCTAGAATTCAATGACTCATCATCTTCAATATTCACATTCTTTACTTTTCTATAATTAATAAATAGAGACAGATCTGTATTTTTTGTTTGAATCAATTTCGATTTCAAAAAATAGGTATTGGCTTTACTCACATTTTGAATTTCAGCAATTTGCAAACTGTCAG
>VAPK010808320.1_pt1 | contig 19206 bp, 10 predicted proteins | sample 3395031 | NCBI WGS metagenome assembly VAPK01 (sample SAMN08290443, study PRJNA428436) | hydrothermal vent metagenome | isolation source: Deep-sea hydrothermal vent chimney 1 | place: Pacific Ocean: Juan De Fuca Ridge
AACGTATACGCCAATGGTCTTAACCCAAGTGCAGTGGTTACCAATATCGACTGTGGCAGTCCGGGTACCATAACCGTTAACAATGTGCCCTCAACCTATGAATTCAGTATTAATAGTGGTGCTTCTTGGCAAGATTCTAACCTATTTACCATCACTAGCGTAAACACTTATGACATTCAAATTCGTAGAAAAAACGATATCGACGGATGCGTGTTCAATTTAGATGACATTGCAGTAAACAACAATGCCATCAATGCGACCGCAACCGTATTACCCATCACCTGTAACACCGCCAACGGAGGAATAAAAATTGATATAGCCGATGCCTCTTCAACGTATATATATGAAATTAGACAAGGAGGCAGCCTCATAAATTCTTCAGGGCCGATTACAAATAGCACGTATACCTTTTCAAATCTTAGTGCAGGCACTTATGATATAGATGTGACCTTGGCAAGTGTTTCGGCTTGTTCTTGGCAAGCGACCCAGACCGTGTCTGGATTTGTCTTTATACAACCCGTCGTTGTTGTAACAAAAAATATCGATTGTACCGATGGTATCATTAACGTAACCCAAGCTGGAGGCAGTGCGCCATATGAGTATAGTTTGGACAACGGAACGACCTTTGTATCGTTCACCTCTGGCAATCAAACCACAATACCAATATCAACTGCTGGTTCGTATACCATAAAGACCAAAGACGCCAATGGCTGCGAGGTCGATGCCAGTCCGGTAAATGTTTCCACTGAACCTGAAATTGTCTATACCGTTTCTTCAACAGATATTAACTGTAATGGGATGGATGATGGAAGTGTTACTGTAGATGTCACAAATACACAAGGCTATTCGATTACTTATAGCATTGACAATGGAAGTAATTTTCAGACATCAAATGTCTTCAGCAATTTGTCGGCCGGAAGCTACTCGGTTATCATTCGAAAAGAAAAAGCAGGAGGTTCGTGCGATTTGACCGCAACAGCAGTAGACGTGAATTCAAGTCCGGCTTTTACCGCCACAGCATCAGTCACCCAACTAATCGATTGTACCACTGGTTCGGCTACTATTTCAGTAACAGTTACCGCAGGTGGAGTAGCCCCTTTTGAATATAGCTTGAACGGAGTTGATTTTCAAACAGCTTCAGACTTGACAGGTTTGGGTGCGGGGTCATATACGATTACCGTTAAAGACACCAATGGGTGTACCACAACTGTCGACCAAACTGTCGATGCCGGTTCAAACCCATCTGAGTTGACCTTTGTGATGAGCGGAGTTGATTGTAGCACCGGTACTACTGATGTTCAGGTAACCGTACAGAACGGCATGGCTCCCTTTACATACAAGATTATTGCGCCAACTGTAATAAATTCGCCTGGTGATACCTTTTTAGCTTTGGCTCCCAACACCTATACATTTGAGATCACCGCTGCCAACAATTGTAAAATAGTTAGGAATTTTATTGTGCCCAATCCCATTCAATTTACCACCAATGCATTGGTAAAAAACAATGTCAGTTGTGCAACAGTGGGAACCTCTGATGGTGTCATTGAAATTTCAGTAGACAATTTCAATACTTCATTCAGTGTGATAGTCGAGGATAGCTCTGGACCAACAGCTTTTGGTGTTTCAAATGCAACAACTTCTCCGATTACAATTTCAGGTCTTCCGGCCGATAATTATACCCTTCGTATAAGTGACACTTCTGGACCTTGCGAAAAAGTGGAATTGGTTACTATCGCAGCACCTGCAACTGCGTTGACCATTGATTCTTTTACGGTAGCCAATATGAACTGTGGCACTCCTGGTGCTGTGACCATAACGGCTTCTGGTGGATGGGGCAATTACACCTATGCCGTACAGCAACCCGATAATACAATAACACCGTCTCAAAGCAGTAGCACAATAACTGGTTTGACCCAGGCGGGAATACATACCATTCGTGTAACCGATATCAATGGCTGTTTGTTGGATACAACGACTTTTGACCTAATCGACCAAGGGGGTCCAACTTCAGTTGTAGACCCTGCTGGTTCGAATTACTGCTATTCCACAACTACTAAAGGTGTGTTGAAAATAGATGTCACTGCCGGTGACGCACCTTATTTTTATACTGTAAATAACGGAACTCCCTTGCCCGTTACAGGAGGTACGTTCACTCTTAGCAACCTCACCCCTGACGACTATGTAATCAAGGTCATAGGTGACAATGGTTGTGAGACTATAGTGGGCGATACCAAAATTTCAGGTCAGCTATTCGCAATTGCCCAAATAACAAAGCCTTTGGGTTGTGGTGCTACGCCTGATGCCATAATAGCAGTAACTGCTGAAGAAGGCTATCCTGATCCTAACTACAACTATGAGGTCAGTTCAGATGGGGGAGGTACATATAGTGCTGCAACCATGCCTTATTCAACAGGTACCGCGGGCAGCTATACCTTTCGAGTTACCGATAGCAAAGGTTGCGAAACGATTACAGAACCCGTTCTCGTAACTGTATCACCAACGCTCACCTCAAGCCATAATGTTTCTGATACCGCCTGTGGAAAAGACGGTACAGGTTCCGTAGAACTGATCGCTATTGGAGGTACGCCCCCATTTACCTATAGTTTTGATGGAAGTGCATTCACAACCCAAACACTATATACAGGATTAGATGCAATAACATATAATTATACGATTAGAGATGCTCTAGGCTGCGAACTTGCCGATGTACAGGCAATTGTTGGTGCAGAAGCCGCAATAACAGCAGATGTCACCCATACCGATATTACCTGTAACCCACCTCCCGGTAGTGGAACTGGTTGGGGAAATACCAATATCACAAACGTTCAAAACGCTACAGGGCTTGTAACCATAAAACTTATCAGGGTTAGTAGTCCAGCTGCACATTTAGCAGGAACCGCACGATACTGGACGTATAGGGAATACAACAATATTGATATGTCTGCTTATCCTTCTGGTTACAATATAAGAATGTATTGGCCACATCATTTCTATGTTGAAATTACAGATGAGAATGGATGTGTTTTTGAATCTAGTCTTTTTGAGATTCTTCAACCGCCGTTCCCTTGGATTCAAAAAGCCGAGGCGGATTTAGATCAATCTTGTGCAAATGGTGCCACTTTTCAAGTTGAGGTTGGGGATCCTACTAACCTAGTAGGTCCATTTAAATATCGTATCTGGCCTTATGATGAGAATAACCCCCCAGGATGGAGAGACTTTGAAGATCCTACTGAAAACGAAGCCTATCATGAAGATATTGACGTTGGTCCTGGACCATTTGGTATTGAAAGAGATTTCAGGGTCAGCGGTCTTTTATTTGGGGTCTCCTATGCTATCGTGCTCTTTGACACCAATACAGGTTGTCAACGTTGGCGCGGTTTAGGTACTGTACATGCCCCTGAAGCACCCAATAATAACATTGATGTTATTTCAAAACCCCAAAGTTTATCATGTTATACGGGTAGTGACGGTCAGGTTAGATTTACTGTCAAAAATGCGGGAGATGACCCTTCTAGCCCTGATGGTGTTCAAACCGTTACTTGGAAAATTAGACATACCAGTGATTTAGGAGCAGTACATGACAGTCACCCTTGGATTCCTCTATATAGAAGAAATGGAACGGCAGATGATGGCGGCTCTGGCGGTGATATTGAAATAAACCTGACCGGTCTAAGGCTAGCTTGGTACGTTGTGGAAGTCACTACAGAATCAGGTTGTAAATCAGGTAATAGATGGTTGGTCTATCGTCCTAAAAGTAGACTTACTATTGAATTGGACCAATACGTGCCAGCCACCTGTAATATTGGAGCGCAAATTTCAGTGACCGCCCTCGGTGGTTGGGATAAACAAAACTATTTCAACGTTCGAAACAAGTTAGATCAAGCCAGTTGGCATGAATATGAATATGCCTATGTAGTAGACGGCACAGTACCCGTAGATGCTGATTTCGGGCCTGACAACTTTAAAATAGTTACACCTACGGCCTATGACGGCACAAATAATATATATCAAGTGTATGTACGGGATGGCGGTGGCTGTGTTGTCGGATTGGGAACACCCATTACCATTACCAAAGACAGTGAGCCTACGATAGATAAAATCGATGTTACCGACAGATGTACTTCGACCACCGAAATCTATAATATTGTGGCCACACTTGCCACACCTGGAACAGGCACTATAGATTATATTTGGGACGGTGAGGTCACTGCATCGAATATCGCAAACTTAGGCCCTGGAAACCATACGTTGGTAGTTCGTGATGAAAATGGATGTTCTGATACACAAAATGTCTTTATCTATCCCCAATTGGTTGCAAAATCGGAAATCACCAAAACAGTGGATTGTGATACTGCAAATCCTGATAATGGTGAAATGTTGGCTTCTGCTTATGGAGGTTCAGGTACTTTTGAATTTACCATTAGTCCGATTCCTGCATCGTACGCACCGGGAGAAGAAACCAATACAACAGGTATTTTTGATAGATTGGCTCCTGGAATAAACTATGTTTATACGGTAACCGATGTCGATCCACAAGTACTGCCAGCCGAAAGATGTCCACCCCAAGATTCACCGGCACTTCAATTGATAATACCGGTAAACCCTAATTTTATTATTGAATCTTCTGAATCGGTTAAATGCAACGGTGCAAATGACGGTAAGATCGTAGTGGGTCAAAATCCCACTGCCGATAACTTGGATGTAACTTATGAGTTTAGTATCGATGGTAACTCATACCAAACCAGTAATGTATTCGATAATCTAGTACCAGGACCACATACCATAAATGTACGTTCTTCAAAAAACTGTATTCAGGTATTGACCCATACCACAAGTGAGCCCAGCTTACTACAATTGGGAGTGCCAACGGTATCCTCATTCACCTGTACAGCAGATAACAATTTGGGTATGGCGACAATAACCGCAAATGCAGGAGGAACTGGCAAAGGGCCATATTCTTATAGCTTTGATGGAAGCAGTTATACAAGTAGTGCAACTTATGATATCCCATATTTGACAACAGCGCGTACCATCACCATTGATGTTATAGATAGTAAAAACTGTACGGACCAAACTACGGTTACCATACCTGCAGCCACAAAGGTAACCGCTAATATTACAAGTGCAACCGGCCCAATGAACTGTACAGATAATGAAGTAATCAATATAGTAGGTACGGGTGGGTCTGGAACATACGAGGTGAGAGAATTGCCTTCAGGTAACCTTATCAACGGCACGGGCAATGGCCCTGTCGACCTAGGAGCAGGAAACCCTGGCATCTATAGCTATGAACTTACCGATACGGTAACTGGTTGTACGGCACAGGTGAGTTATACCATAGCCCCATTCGATGCCATTGAAGTAGCGCTTACGAAACTAAACGACATCTATTGTTTTGGTGGTTCGGATGGTGGAATCGAATTTACGATTTCAGGATATAGTGGAGCTTTTGATTACGACGTTTATGAAGCCAGTGCGCCAACAATTTCGGTAGCCAATGGGTCTGACAATACTTCTTCAGGAGCAATAAGTGTCACAACCTTATCACAAGGCATATATTTTGTGACTGTAGCGGCAACCGATGTGCCCAAATGTGATGCCGATTCAAGTACAATAAGTATTCAATCACCGGTAAAAGCGTTGGACTTTACTTTCATCCAAACCCAAGCGTTGACTTGTATACCGGGTACAGATGCACAAATCACCGCAACACCTGAAGGTGGATGGGGCGGATTCGAATTCGAGTTGGTAGATTTAGCCAATCCGGGTACCCCAATACAGGTGTTTGGATCTAATAACGTTTTCAGCGGACTTACCTCAGGAATCAACTATGAGCTGACCGTTCGCGATGTTCGAGGGTGCGCAAATGTCACCAAGCCAATTTCAATAGCGCCAATCGACCTTATAACAATCGACCCGGCAACCATTACGGTAACCCAACCTAACTGTCCTGGGGCTAATGATGCTAGTATTACCGTAATCGCAACAAGGGTAAATGGCCCAACCAATTATCAGTATATTTTGAACAATATAACCACAGGGGTCAACAGCCTACCTCAAAACTCGAATATGTTCGGCGGTTTGGTTCAAGGTGACTATTCAGTCACTGTAATAGATGGTTTTGGTTGTGATGCCACAACAGCTACCATTATACTTGCCGATCCGGCAGTTGTTGAAATCGATGCCGCAATTACCCAAGAGCCTGGATGTATCCCAAATTCTGGAGAAATTACGGTTTCTGCAACAGGTGGTTCAGGATTATATGAGTTCAGTATAGTTTTACCAACGGCATATGCTACTGGGTGGAGCACCCAACAGGTATATTCATCTTTGGCACCAGGCACCTACGAGTTTCTCGCTAGAGATTCAGACCCAGCAAAACTATGTGTATCTCCTGTGCCGGTAATTCGTACCATCAATGTTGTAGATCCGTTAGTAGTTACCGTTGATGACACCAACACCGTCATTAATTGTAATGGTGATTCTGATGCCGTTCTAGTGGCAACTGCAATTGGAGGTCTTGGTGGCTACCAATATCAATTGGAAACGAACGGAACCCTAATTGGCGTGCCACAAGATTCAGGTGTTTTTGAGAATCTTGGACAAGGCACCTACAGAATTCTAGCGACTAGCGGTACAGACTGTTCAGACTATAACGATACGCCTATTGTCATATCAGAGCCACCTGTTCTATCGGCAACTTTAGGCACTGTAGAAATGATACAATGTTTTGGAGAAGAAAATGGTAGTATTACAATTGACGTGGTCGGTGGGTCAACACCATATCAGTTTACTATTTCCTCTGAACCTCAAAAGGCAGTGGATACAAATCTATTCGAAAGCTTGCCTACTGGCACCTATTCAGTAGTTGTACAAGATGCAAACGGTTGTGAAATCATTATTGACAATATCCTCGTTGACGGTCCGGCAGCTGCCTTGGCAATTGCTGTTGCCCGAGTAGACGACGAAGTATGTTCGTCTGATGATAACGGACTTATAGAATTACAGATCAGTGGAGGAACAGCACCTTATGAATATAATTTAACAGGAGCAAACGACCCCTCTACTGCTGTAACCGGAAGCACTTTAGTGCTTGATAATTTAGATGGTGGCTTCTATAATATCTTTATTAAAGATGCCAACGGTTGTGATGAAGTCGTGGTACAAGAAGTAAAAGTCGGAGTTGATCTGGCAGCTACCTATGAAATCATTGATGAATGTAGAGAAGGGCAACCATACAACAGTGTAACCATTTCATTAGAAAACACTGATTTAGGCAGTGAAGTGCTTTATGCCCTTGATTCAGAAGATACCAGTGCTGCCCAAGTAAGCAATGTTTTTGAAAATATTGCAGCAGGAACCCATTTCATCAGTATTTTACACCAAGGTGGCTGTGTTGAAAGGTTAGACAATATTGTTATCGAAGCTCCTGTGCCATTGACACTTACAAGTCTACCGGGCACCATAAACGAAATTTTGGTCGAAGCGGCAGGTGGCGATGGCAACTACACCTATTACTTTGAAGATAGCTCAAGTAGTGAAGGTTCGTTTTTCATCAATCATGATGACACCTATACTCTTCGTGTTGTTGATGGACTGGGTTGTGAGGCAAGTCTAGAGATTCAGATGGAATTCATAGATATCGAAATTCCCAATTTCTTCACTCCAGATGGTGACGGTTTCCGTGACACTTGGGTTATTCGAAATGCAGAAGGTTTCCCAGACATCTATGTTAAAATATTCGATCGATATGGAAGAACGGTAAAAGAATGGATCCGTCAAGGTGAATGGGATGGTTCGTATAACAAAGCAGATCTACCAACTGGCGATTACTGGTACGTAATCAAACTAAACGGACCAAATGACGACCGTGAGTTTGTTGGTCATGTTACGATCTATAGATAAAAAAACCTAACACCAAAGGAGGAATCAAACATAAAAAACCCCGCATATGCGGGGTTTTTTATTTAAGGTAAATTCTGAATAGATTCTCTCTTTGGGGTCAAGGAGCTTATATTTCCACCAATATCGGGCAGTGGTCACTATGTTTGGCCTCTGCTAAAATAACCGATCGTTTTAATCTATTTTCCAACGGTTTGCTGACCATACCGTAATCTAACCGCCAGCCCTTGTTGTTGTTTCTTGAATTGGCCCGATAACTCCACCATGTATAATTGTCAGGTTCTTTATTAAAGTGCCTAAAACTATCGATAAAACCACTTTCCATAAAATTACCGATCCATTCACGTTCTACTGGTAGAAATCCTGAAACTTTTTTGTTTCGAACAGGATCGTGTATGTCAATGGCCTCATGACAGATATTGTAATCACCAAGTACAATAAGATTGGGCTTTTGCTTTCTCAAAGCAGTGAGGTAGTTTTGAAGGTCGTCCATATATTTTAACTTGAAATCCAAACGGGCCATATTAGTGCCTGATGGCAGGTACATGCTCATTATAGAAACATCGCCAAAATCGGCCCTAAGGTTTCTTCCCTCAAAATCCATATAATCGATTCCTGTTCCAAATTCAACATGGTCCGGTTTCTTTTTAGATAAGATAGCAACACCGCTATATCCCTTTTTCTGTGCGCTGAACCAATAGTTATGTTCATAACCGGCATCCTTAAAAAGAGATAGATCCAATTGATCTTCATTGGCTTTTATTTCCTGTAGACAAATCACATCTGGATCCACCGTTTGAAGCCATTCTAAAAAGCCTTTTTTTAGGGCTGCTCGAATACCATTTACGTTGTACGATACTATTTTCACATTTATAATTTTTTCGAAAATAAGCAATGTTACGCTTCAATAGAAAATTCAACGAAGTAAAATTATAAAGTAGTTCAAACTTGACGGAACTTATCAATAGGATTCCGATTTTAAATCTTATTTTTAGCCCTTATCACAGCCCTCTATATGAGAATTCTTTTTTTGATTTTACTTTTCTGCTTGCGTTTGTTAGATGCCCAAGAACCGATATCGACAGATAGTATCACCCAACTTGATGAGATTATTTTGCTAGATGCCCTAAAGGTCAAAAATGCAACAGGACTAATTGCTTCTGAGGTTATTTCTGCCAAAACGTTTCAAAATTATAGCCCGATTGATATGGTCTCGGCCATAAATCAAATTTCAGGGGTCTACATTTTATCAGGAGCTTTGAACACGAACAGGATTACTATTCGCGGTATCGGTGCCCGTACACTTTTCGGAACGGACAAACTTCGGTTGTACTATAATGATATTCCCGTAACCAATGGCACAGGGTCTTCAACCATTGAATCGTACGATCTTGAAAACCTAAGTCAGATCGAAGTTATAAAAGGCCCAAAAGGAACAGTTTTCGGAACGAATTTGGGCGGTGCGATTATCTTGAACCCGAAAGAGGCATTGGGTAGATCAACGAATTTTTCAAATAATTTCACCTTCGGATCTTTTGGGTTGCTCAAAAACAATCTTTCGTTCAACCATTACGATGGCAAACTTCGATTAGGATTGCAATACGGACATATGCAAACTGATGGCTACCGTGAAAATAATAGCTTTGAGAGGGATGGTGTTCTGTTAAACGCAGCATATCACATCAATGCAAAGAACAAAATCGCCCTACTGGTCAACCATGTTGATTATACAGCACAAATACCTAGTTCACTTGGTGCGACCGCCTTTGCCGAAAATCCAAAGCAGGCTACTTTTACTTGGCGGACCTCAAAGGGCTTTGAAGCGAACAATCAATCGCTTATAGGTGTATCCTATTCCCATAAATTCAGTGAAAAAATAGAAAATACCACTAGCGTTTTCTACTCCTATTTAGATCATTACGAGGCTAGGCCTTTTAGCATTCTCGATGAATTTACCAACGGTTTCGGCTTTCGTACCCGGTTTTCAGGAAGTTTTAATTTCATGGATAAAATTGCTGAATACGCCGTGGGAGGTGAATTATATAAAGATGAATACAACTGGAGCGATTTTAGAAATCTATATGAGGATAATAATGGGGATGGCAGTTTACAAGGAGACCAATTTGCAAAAAACAGAGAGTTTAGAAGTCAACTAAATATGTTTTTTACGGCACTTTTACCCATAACAAATAAGTTTTCGGCACAAGTAGGGCTGAATATCAACAAAACCCAATATGATTTTCGCGACCTGTTCAATGTAGGAGCTGATAATAAAAGTGCGGATCGTGACTTTAAGACCATATTGCTTCCTAGCCTAAACCTGAACTACAGTCTTTCAGAGAATCAAAAAATCTATGCCAATATAAGCCGTGGGTTTTCAAACCCTAATTTGGAGGAAACCTTGACTCCCGATGGGGTAATAAATCCGGATATTTCTCAAGAAACGGGTACTAATTATGAATTGGGAACAAAATTGTATTTAGATGATAAAAGATTCAATATCGATCTGACCATTTATCAAATGGATGTTAAAAATTTATTGGTTGCAGAACGCGTTGGCGAAGATCAATTCATTGGTAAGAATGCTGGCAAAACCAGGCATCAAGGTTTAGAACTTGCCATAAACTATGTCATTGAGATCAGCTCTAAATTACATGTTGCCCCTTTTGTGAACTATACCTTGAACGATCATAAGTTCGTCGAGTTCATTGATGGGTCAAATGATTTTTCGGGCAACCCACTTACCGGAGTGCCCAAGCACCATTTGGTTTCGGGCTTACAATTGAGTTTGTTCAATGATTTTTATTGGAATACCACCCTTCAACATGTCGGTGCTATCCCCTTAACCGATGCCAATAGCCTTTCTAGTGATCCCTATACCATTTTAATGACCCGAGTGGGGTATCGCAAAAAGCTTTCCGATAAATTCACCATTGGATTGGATTTTGGCATCAATAATTTGTTCGATGTGGTCTATGCACAATCGGTATTGATCAATACCCGAGGTTTTGGTGGTAGGGAGCCTCGCTATTTCTACCCTGGCAACGAGCGTAATTATTACGGAAGTCTGCGATTGGGGTATCGGCTTTAGATACTGAACTCGTTTAAACTTTTTGGATTGAAGCGAAAATTAGCACTTTTGTGCCATGTTGAAGGCATTTTTGAGTTGCATAGCAAGGCTACGGAAGGAAAAAAAGACAAAAACAGGGTGCAAAAGGACAATTTTTTAGCCAATTGAAAAAGTTTAAATGAGTTCAGTACCCTATTTTGCTCAGCCAGGTCTTCATATCAACTTCTTTGTGAATAATATGCGATAGCTCATCGATTGCAACACGTTGTTGATCCATAGTATCTCTATGACGAATGGTCACGGTCTTATCTTCTAAGGTTTGATGGTCTACTGTAATACAAAAGGGGGTGCCGTTGGCATCTTGTCTACGGTATCGGCGGCCTACGGCATCTTTTTCATCATAAACAACATTGAAATCCCATTTTAGGTCATCGATGATCTGATGTGCCAATTCGGGCAAACCGTCTTTTTTGACCAAGGGAAAAACGGCAGCCTTGACAGGAGCTAAAACAGCGGGTAGTTTCAATACCGTTCTGGTAGAACCATTCTCTAGTTCTTCTTCTTTGAGCGAGTTTGAGAATACGGCCAAGAACATCCGATCCAGACCTATGGATGTTTCCACAACATAGGGTACGTAGTTTTCTTTGAGCTCATGATCAAAATACTGTAGTTTTTTACCTGAGAACTTTTCGTGGCTGCTCAAATCAAAATCGGTTCGAGAGTGTATTCCCTCCAGTTCTTTAAACCCAAAAGGAAATCTAAATTCTATGTCAGCGGCAGAATCGGCATAATGCGCCAATTTCTCATGGTCGTGAAAACGGTAGTTGTCTTCACCCATACCCAATGACAAATGCCATTTCATTCGGTTGTGCTTCCATTTTTCATACCATTCTTTTTGAGTGCCGGGCTGAACGAAAAATTGCATTTCCATTTGTTCGAATTCTCGCATTCTAAATATAAATTGTCGGGCGACGATCTCATTTCGAAATGCCTTACCGGTTTGTGCTATACCAAACGGAATTTTCATTCGCCCCGTCTTCTGAACGTTTAAGAAGTTCACAAAGATACCTTGGGCGGTCTCTGGCCGTAAATACAGATCCATTGCACTCTCAGCCATGGCCCCTAATTTGGTGCCGAACATAAGGTTGAACTGCTTTACATCTGTCCAGTTTTTAGAGCCGGACATGGGGCAGGCGATATCAAGCTCTTCAATGAGTGCTTTTACATCGGCCAAATCTTCTTTTTCAAGTGATTTTCCCAATCGCTTTAAAGTTGTTGTTGCTTTTTCTTGGTAGTCAAGTACCCTTTGATTTGTAGTAAGAAATTCTTTTTTATCAAAGGCATCTCCAAAACGTTTAGCCGCTTTCGCCACTTCTTTCTCTATTTTACGCTCTATTTTGGCTACATGGTCTTCTACCAAAACATCGGCACGGTATCTTTTTTTTGAATCTTTATTGTCTATTAAAGGGTCGCTAAAGGCATCTACATGCCCCGAGGCTTTCCATATAGTAGGGTGCATGAAAATAGCGGCATCCAAACCAACGATATTCTCGTTAAGTTGTACCATGGCTTTCCACCAATATTCTCTGATGTTCTTTTTGAGTTCGGCTCCATTTTGCCCATAATCATAGACTGCGCTCAAGCCGTCATAGATCTCGCTTGATTGAAAAACGTAACCGTATTCTTTTGCGTGTGAAATTACTTTTTTGAAATCGTCTTCTTGTTTTGCCATTCGGCAAAAATAGAATATAATCTCTATTCACTTTAAGATAGATCCAAATAAAACATCCCTTTTAAGAAAAATTTAAATACAAAGGGGCTGAAATTTGGTGAACGGTACTTATTTTAACATGAATTCAAAAGATTCTAGTAGTCGTTGATCTTCAAAAACATTGAGAATATAATCTCCAGGGTCTAAAGACCCTTCGGGAAGTGTGATGAAATCACAGACTTCGGTCTGTTCACCGTTAAAAAGAAATTGCACTCTTTTACTGTAGATATTTCCATTTACCGAAATCGTATTTGCATTATCTTCAATAATTCCCATGCTCGGGCTTAAAAACTGAAAATAGAGCACCCGCTCTTGATTTGCTAAAGAGGCATCAGGTATAATGGTGACACAGCCCCTCAATTTGGCAACGGTAGATGCCTTATTGGTCTGAATAGGCTTACCTCCGCGCAATCTATATGCGCTTCCTTCAACGGCCTGCAATTCTAAGTATTTCTTGATCTTTAGCTCTTTATTGAGTTCTTTTATTTTACTCCGCTGTAGGGCTTCGGCTTCGGCCAAGGCCTTACGGTTCTCCCGCATTTTATTAATTTGATTTTGAGACTCTTCATACTTATCAGTTATAAGCATGTTGTTGTACTTGAGAAAATCGTTCTTTAATTTAAGACTATCATTTTTGGCCTCTAACCTTCTTAGTTCGGTTTTGTATTCCCTAAGCTTTTCAACGGTAAAATTCAACTTGCCTACCGAATCCAATAGTTGTTGTACGCGATACCTAGAACTTTGCAGTTCAATATCATTGACCTCATCTAGGGCCGAAAGTCGATCCACATCGGCTTTCATCAAGGTAAGATCTTTGACCAATAGGTCTTTCTCGTGCTCTAAAAAATTGATTTGCGTCTGCGATTGCGCATAACTGTAATAAAAAGCGATAAGAATGCCAATTACCACAGCGCCCAAGGCAGCGAGAATGATTTTATAATTGAATTTAGTATCTTGACTGTCCATCAAACAATGGGCTTTTTTTAGGTTCCTAAATACATCGTATTTTGCTGATAACCAAGCTAACAAATATACTGAATGATATCAACAACATCCTAGTGCCTATGGCCTGTTTTGGATGTAATGCTCATTTAAACAGAGGAGAGCAATACCTTTGTACCGCTTGTCGAAATAATTTACCGCTCACCGAATATAGCTTTAACGAAGAAAACAGGGTCGACCGTATATTTTATGGTAGAATTAACGTAAAAAAGGCAAGTTCTTTTCTTTTTTATACCGAAAATGGTATTGTACGTCAGCTAATACACCATTTGAAATATAAAAACCAAGAGGAAATCGGTATCTTTTTAGGAAATTGGTATGGCCAAGTGCTAAAAGAAGGTCTGTTTTTAAAAACTATCGATGCCGTTGTGCCAGTACCCTTGCACAGAAAAAAATTAAAGAAAAGAGGCTACAACCAAGTGGCCAAATTTGCCGAAAGGTTGGCTCAACATCTCAGTGCTGAATATGTGGATCATGTTCTAACAAAAACCGCTAACACAAAAACACAGACCACAAAGAACAGAATTGGTCGGTGGCAAAATACCAAAGACCTGTATACCCTATCGGATAACACCTATCTGAAAAACAAGAACGTTCTTTTGGTCGATGATGTCATTACCAGTGGGGCAACTATGGAGATTTGTGCAAAAGCCTTATATGAAACCGAAGGAATCAACATCTATATCAGTAGTATGGCCGTAGTGCCCCAGTTTCAATAATCTGCAAATTAATCGTTTCTTTGTTATAGATATAGAACACATTTAAACACTTCATGTTGCAACGCGCCTTATCATTTTTATTTTTTTTTCTGATAGTTATTTCAATTGTTCAATGTGGGCGGCGAGGCACCCTTACCGGTGGGCCTAAAGACCTTGACCCCCCGGCTTTATTAAAGGCAGAGCCTGAAAACATGACTATCAACTTCAAGGCGAAAAAAATTCGTTTATATTTTGATGAATATATTAAGCTGGAAGATGTTCAAGATCAACTTATAGTTTCGCCACCGCTGAAATATATTCCCGATGTTTCTCCACAGGGAGGTGCCCAAAAATATGTGGAAATCAAGATCAAGGATACACTTCGTGAGAATACGACCTATACCTTGAATTTTGGCCGAAGTATTCAAGATAATAATGAAGGAAACCCCATTAATTTTCTGACCTATGTGTTTTCTACAGGGGATTATATTGATTCGCTAGAAGTTTCAGGGGTGGTAAAAGATGCATTTAACAAAAAGGCCGATGAGTTTATCAGTGTGATGCTCTATGAAATCGACTCTGCCTTTACCGATTCGACCTTATATAAAAAACCGCCCAACTACATCACCAATACGCTTGATAGCACGATTATATTCACTTTAAAAAACCTTAAAGAAGGCAAGTATGTGCTATTTGCCATAAAGGATCAAGCAAAAAACAACATTTTTGACCAAAATTCAGATAAAATAGCATTTACACGAGATACCATTTCACTACCAACAGATTCAACCTATCTATTGACGCTATTCAAAGAAATACCCGATTATAGTGTTAGCGTACCAAGTTTTTCGGCCAAGAACAAAATTGTTTTTGGGTATTACGGCAATGGCAGGGATATTAAAATAAAACCTTTGACAATTTTACCCGATACGGTACACACCAAAATTCTAAAAGAACGAGAAAAAGACACGCTTAATTTTTGGTTTACACCCTTTGAAATTGATTCTATCGTCTTCAAAATCACCAACGAAAAATTAAAGATCATTGACACATTTACGGTAAAAAGCCGTAAAGTGGGTATTGATTCGCTGCGACTGGATCCCAACCAAAATGGGTCGCTGAGTTTCAACAAACCTTTTTACATTGCGGCAAATACCCCGCTCATCAAAATAGATACGATCAAGATGCAAATGATGGGCAAAGATTCAACGGCCATAGTTTTTAAGGCCGATCTTGACACTCTTGAGAACAAAGTGGACATTGATTTTGCCATTGAACCGAATGAAAGCTATAGCCTAGACCTATTGCCCGGTGCGATTACCGATTTTTTTGGACAAACCAATGACACCATAAGTTTTAGGCTATCGACCCAAAGTTTAGCGGATTATGGAAACCTAAGACTTAACATTACAGGTGAACAAGTAGAATACCCGCTTATCGTACAATTGACCGATGAAAAAGGAAATACACAAATTGAACTTTATGCGACCGAGCCAAAAGTGTTCGAGTTCAATAACATTGAACCTGCTAAATACATGATACGGGTCATCTTCGACACAAATACAAATCAAAAGTGGGATACCGGATCTTTCTTAAAAAACATTCAGCCAGAAAAAGTGAGTTATTATCCCGATTTAATTGAGATGCGGGCAAATTGGGAGCTTGAACAGACCTTTACGATATCAAATTGAACCGATCGCGATCTTCTAAAAAGCGAAGTTTATTTCTATTTTCAATAATGTGATCTTTATAAAGAGTAGCGTAGATTACGGTTTCTTCATCTGAAAACCGCACTTGGTCACCCAAAACATCATAAATGGCAGAGTGCCCTGAATATTGATGACCAGCTTCATCATTGCCGATTCTATTGACACCTATACAGTACGCCATATTTTCGATTGCCCGTGCTTTGAGCAAAACATCCCATGCAGATATTCTTGGCTTGGGCCAATTGGCAACATACAACAATACATCATAATCTTCATTATTTCTTGCCCATACGGGAAAACGCAGGTCGTAACAGACCAAAGGGCATATTTTAAATCCTCTATAGTTTACGATCAGTTTTTCATTGCCGGCCCTATACACCTTATCCTCTCCTGCAAGGGTAAATGTATGGCGTTTATCATAGTGCGAAATTCTGTTTGGCTCTACAAAAAACAAACGATTTGAATAGCTTCCGTTTTCTTTATATGGAATGCTTCCGGTAATGGCGGTATTTTTATCAGTCGCTATTTGGCGCATCCAGTTCAAGGTTTTTTTTCCTTCTTCCTCCCCTATATTATCAGGATGCATTGTAAAACCGGTCGTGAACATCTCAGGAAGCACGATCAAATCAACATCCGAAGATATACCATCTATCTTTTTTGAAAAATTGATTCTATTCTGTTCAGGGTCTTCCCAGATCAGGGTTGTTTGTAATAGGGCGATTTTAAGTTCTTTGGCCATTTCATATAAGATTAATCAAAATAAACATTCGTGTCACCACTCGTGACCATGTGATAGAGCTGTTTTACTTGACTGGTTAAAATACGATCTGTCGATAATTCGGGCAACTTGTCGATAGCAAAAAAAGCTGCGCCCTGCATATCAAAACCATGTGAGAGTTCTCCGCCCGTCATTTTGCAAAGAAAAATCAATTTATAAACGTAAAACGGTTGTGGAGGATGTGGATGGCATTTTTTGTCATAGACCGCCAACATACGAATCACTTCAGACTTCAGACCTGTCTCTTCTTCAATCTCTTTGACCACCACCTTTGAAGGCGAATAACCCACATCTGCCCAACCTCCGGGTATGGTCCATTTGCCATCAATACTTTCCTTTGCCATAAGAATTTCATTGGCTTCGTTCAGTACAAACCCCCTAACATCTACTTTTACGGTGGGGTAGTCGGTCACTGGCAGAAAGAAATTCTTTAAAGCCTCAAAAGGTTGGTTTGCCATATCGGCCATTAGCCTCAAACTGATTTCTTTCAACTCTTTGTACCGTTCTTTGTCATACTCATCTTCTGCATAGACCAAACCAGTATCAGCTAGCGCATTGATTCTTTTTACGAACTCGAGTTGTCTAACGGTATTCATAGTGTCAAATTTATTGATTTATAAAACAATACTGGTGTACTATTTCTTTAAATTATTTTCAAGAACGAACTCATCTTTAGTTAATGTTTGGAACCGAGAATGAAGGCTTTTGTGGTCTGATGAAGTCATTTTTTGGTTACATGGCATAGCTACGTAAGCTGAAAATGGCAAAATCAGGACACGAAATGCGAAATTCGCAGGTAAAAGATTAACTCAAGACGAATTCAACAAGTGTAATTTTATCCTATCTTGTACGACCTTCTTTATTCTATAGAGAACATTAATAACTAAAAAACAAGTGAAATGAAAAAAGTAATTCTACCCATAGTAGTATTGGCATTGGTAGGTTTTGGTGTGTTGAGCACTGGCATTACCGATGAAGAGCGTGAAATGGCCGTTACAGAACTGACCAAGACCAAAAATCGATTAACAAGTACCATAGCAGGGCTCAGTGAGGCACAACTCAACTTCAAATCAGCGTCCGAATCATGGTCGGTTGCAGAATGTGTAGAACATTTGGCCATATCAGAAACAATGATAGACGGTATGCTTCAAGGCGCTTTGAAGGTTGCCGCGGATCCTTCAAAACGTGATTCGGTTCAGTTAAGCGATGAAAAGATGATGGCAATGATTTCTAGCCGTGATCAAAAGGTAAAGACCAGTGAGGCTTTCGAGCCTTCAGGTAAGTTTGGATCCCTTGAAGAAACAGTAAAAGAATTTACCGATAAACGCGATGCGCATATCACCTATGTAAAAGATACTGAAGACGATTTGCGAAACCATTACGCAAAATCACCCATTGGCACCCTTGACGGTCTTCAGGTTTTATTGTTCATAAGCGCACATACAGAACGCCATGTTGCTCAAATGGAAGAAGTAAAGGCACATACCGATTTTCCTAGGGAATAACGTATAGATTTTTTATAAAAACATCCATTTATCACTCTTGAGAGATGGGTGTTTTTTTTCTATAATCGTACAAGCAGATAATATCGTTAATAAATTTTGATAATTTGTTAATAATTTAGAGTAGCCCATCTACTAAAAAGGTGTAATTTCCTTCTATGGAAATTGTCTCTCAAACACAAAATACCCTTCAACAAACTAAAAAAGAAGTAGGTTTTGCCCAACTGCAAAAATGTTCGTTCTCGGGTGAAACCGCAGATTTTTACATTGGTCTATCAGGTATTGGCACGAACAATTCTATTCGTATTGTAGGAGCCGTTTGTAATGATATGGTCGAAACGGCCATAGTAAAATTATTGGGACAAGGGTCAGATGGCATAAAATGGCCCGTTGTTTTAGATATGAACAAGAAACTCTTGTACCATTCAAATGAGGCACACGAAAAGGGTTTTTCAGCGATTCTTGGCTGGAAAGAATACCTATCAAAACTATAACCTGTTCATTTCAATTACGTACTCCTGGAGAGAAATCTTCTGGTGCATTTTTCGGTTGGTTCGTGGTTGACGCTGCGCCAGTGTCGTTGAAAATTCTCCATTCACTAAAAGTATAAATACTGTTCGCTTTTTTGATTTTAACATTGCGAACGGCCCGGCCATCTTCAAACTCATGATTTGTGCCAGAGCCATCTTCACCAATTACCCCGAATACATCAATGACCTTACCAAAAGGATCTACCAGTTCAAAATTGTCGTCACCATTTGAATCTGCAGGGCT